>OGMP01000255.1_pt1 | contig 57339 bp, 60 predicted proteins | sample 1573261 | NCBI WGS metagenome assembly OGMP01 (sample SAMEA2581878, study PRJEB24529) | metagenome | biome: Human gut stool | place: China | collected 2011 | reverse complement strand
CTCTGTACTGGGCTTTCCGATTCATAACATTTTTTCAATAGATGATGGGCTCCCTGCCGGAATTCCTGAATATGTTCTTGTTGATGGCAGGAATTCCTATGAACTGCTCACTTATCTCAAAGGGAATTATTCACACCCCCTCCCTTAGCCTTGATTTCACTTGTTATCTTTTCGAGGAGCTGAATATCCCTATAATCAAGAATAGGCGTGACAAGCTCACATTTATAATGATCCAGCTTCGGATTCTGACGGTCAGCTGTAACCGAGGGCTTAATAGATGCATCTCTGACTATCTTCCATGTTCGACTCATTCTATCAATAATATGATGTTCGTTATACTCGCCGCCCTTATAGATCTTCTGTGTTCCAAGAGTTCTCGCAACTACTCTTGCAGCAGTATCTCTCGATATACCGGTAAACTCTATCTCACATCCAAACCTGCGCTTTTTGATTCCATGCTGCTTACGATAAGCATCTATTTTTTTCTTATATATACCATTTATCCACTTATTAAGGTCTTCTCTCACAGTACCAGGATGCTTGAACACAAAATCTTCAGAATATCCTGTGCAATAATGATTAAGACCTATCCACGTAGAAAACATCTTAATATCTGTCTGACTATTTATACACGCATTCATATGTTCACGATAGCCCATGCGTGTGTTCAATTCTTCAATATCATTTACTATAGAACATTTTAGATACAACCAATTATGTACCACTTTGGAAGTTCCTTCAAACAATATCTCTCTATCACTGTTGAGCCAATACTGAGGTGTTCCTTCTCCCTCAAAAACCGGATTTTCATTGTTACAGAAAAACCTGGCATGATATACATCTTCCCAATCCATACCATGCTCACTAATTCTGGTTGCTCTGATCACTTTATGATGAATAACCTTATCCTCATTCAAAAAAAACTCATGGTAAATAGGTTTATCCTGTTTCTGATTTACATACTGCATTGAATCTGAAACGAACATTACCCGGCCATATTCTTTCGCAACCAAAGGATCGACTTTCCTGCCTGTTGCCGCATCTGCATATGACTTGTTTTTACAAAGAACAGGAATATGACAGTTCTGATAGTGAAGCTCAATAGCTCTCTCTATTTTGGTCTTTGACATACTGCACCTCCTTAGTTCTAAATTTCCTATTTGATAAATATATTGATGATTTATTCGCCATTTTGCAGTTATTAATATTAATTAATATTTTATTACTGATACAATTTTGCTATTTTTAGCACGATATATTTGTCAGATACATAAAAACAAAATCAAAATGGAGGGATAGTATGAGAAAGATTATAGTGACTGTAATTTCATTAATTTTATTTGCTATTTGTATTAAAGTAACTCTTGATTTATTTCCCAAAACAAAAAGTGACGAAGAAATAAAAGCCAAACTTACAGATGAGTATATATTAAAATCTCTATCCAATAGCAGAACAGGGGACATTCATCTAAGCCTGAATAATTACAAACAACTCGTTATACGAAAAAAAGATAAAAATAAGATTCATGTTACATTAAATTATGTTAACAAGACAAAGTACAGTGTTTGGGGTGATTGTTACAATTACAATATCACATTATTGATAAGCAATATGAATATTGATGATGAGATAAGAAATTTGACAGTTACCGGGGATGTAAAAACATATTACAGCGGCGGATGCCGGGAAGCTTATATGTATAATATTACATATTCAATACAGTAACCTAAATAAAATAACGGAGAATAATCTATATGGTTGAAAGAGTTAATAAAAAATCAGCAAGCTGGAGTATTAGTATTTTGTTTGTGTTTATTTTATATTTATGTCTATTCTATATTGGTCATAAATTAACACTTACATGGCAGCGGGATGTGTCAACTTGTGATCGAGCAATCATTTGGTTTTGTAGTGTTATTCCTGCACTTTGCGCATCAGTATCTTATATATGCATTTTAGAATGGAAATTTGTATTTAAATTATTTATTTCGGTAATTACATATGTAATTATGTATATAGTAATATTTGTTTGTTTATTCATCATTTTTGCAGTATTGTCAATTATAGAAACTCTAGGAATAGGTTTTACAACACTTATAATTTTAACATTTTTATTTGGATCAGCTCCAACAGTACTGATCATCATTATAATTGAATAATTTATACCAAAGTAATAAATTCTCCATAGCCAGTACCCTACTATGCCATCATAAAAATTTGAGATAATCTTCCTAAAAAATCAAGTAGGAGAGACCGTTTCAAGTTTTGTGTAAACTATAAAAACTGATATAAGATTTGTGAATAGTTACAAATGGGCAGAGCCGATTTTTCGGATTCTGCCCATATCTGCATTTTTAAAAGACTGTCATCCGATGAAAAAACGGTCTTGCCTTCAACTCCACGGTTCTTCAATCCATTCATGATGGAGAGCCAGAACTTGGCACTTTCGTTGCCTCCGACATACATACCAAGACCAGCTACATCCATATCTCCATAGCTTGTGTGCATAGTTTTACGGAAATGTCCATTTCGGCTGTTATCCGTTTCTTTGTCTCGATAGTCATACTTGGAATAGCCTAATTCCTCGTCCAGTTCTTCATCCAATGCACCTTCCAAAAGGACAGACATCATTTCTCTCATAGCTGCTTTTGTGGGCTATCTTTTCTTCTTGCCATAAAAATAACCTCCAAACTGAGTAATTTTATCTTAAATCAGTTTGGAGGTTTACACAAACTTTGGGATGCTCCCGATAGATCTATAATCCTTTAACATAAGCGTTTATCGATTATTTGATCAATGCCATCTCTCCCACACCACCGTAGTAATAATTGTCTACAAAGGTTCCAATATATGCATCAAAATATATAACTATGTCATCAATACCAGTCACATCAACAGTAAAACTCTTAGCCCCATATCCAGATACCAATGTTTCTTTATATAAATCGTTCCCGTCACCATCCCTTATTAAGAGAAACACCGGATCATCAGTGGTAGCTTGACAATCCTGCTGAACAAACATCGTCCCTGATAAAATCTGATATTGTCCATCTATATGGTAAGTAAGACTACAGCCTCCACCAATCAGTGTGTTGCTGTGTGTCTGCCCGTCCTCGTCAATTACCCCATCGGCAAACTCTAATCCCATATTTGACCAGCCAATGTCTGCCAGCTTATCCGTCTGTTGCCATTCCCCTTCATCATATGGGGTAAGGGTACTCAAATAAACAGGTGAATGCGCATTGAGAATACTGTTTGCATCTGTCGAATCAAACAGCTCGTTTGTTGAATCTTTTACATAATCTTTAAATCTGCCATATCCATCGCTGTAAAGCAGCTCAACGGCATCCTGTTCTATTTTTGCATAATATTCATCTTTATATTTGTCTCTGGTCTGAATTACCTTATTGTAACCACCAGGATATTCTGCCTTTTCATCGCACATCTCAATTATATCCACAAGCTCTTTATAATTGCCTGTCTTATAAAGTGCTGGCAGCTTTTTAAAGTAATAATCTCCTATTGAATTTAGAAAATCTTTCGAATTGGAGTAATCAGCTATTTCCATAAAATAGCTTTGAGCCGTATGGTAATCCGCTGATTTGTATGCTTCGTATGCTGCATCATAAATAGCTGCATTTTCCTGATTCTCAGCCAGTTCAGCGACATCGCTCAATGCCTGCTGTGCACTGTCATAGACCTCCACTCCATCAGGTATCCGGGATAACATATTGGCTGCATCTTCATACTGTCCCGAATTGGCATCATTAACAGCATTCGAATATAAGACCTGGGATATATCCTCAAGTTTTGCCCTTGAATCTTTGAAGTCTCCAAGCTCTATAAAATTGTTTATTGCATTTTCATAATCACCAGAATCCAGATAAGCCTCTGCATCTTCATATTTATCAATATTTTCCATTGCCTCATTTGTTTTTGTAATGTATGTATCGGAATCCTTATACCCCTGCACTTCAGTAAAACCTGATCTCGCATCCTCCAGTTCCCCAATATCACATTTCTCGATTCCGTCCTCGTAAGACTTTATGGCTTTTTTATAGTTCATACTTTTTTTCATATTTGTAACAAGTCTTGCCCCTCCTGCAATTACAAAAGATATTATGCTTATTGCCATAAGGACAACTATTATTGCATCACATTTACCAGTATTATTGGTTCTAATCATAGTTAGTGACTCCTTTCAACATTTTGTTTTCCTTTGTTATATTTTATATCGTATAAAGCAACCAGTTTTTGCGTCCTCATATTGTTTTTTTACTTTTCGTTGACATAACGTTATCTATACAATGTTAATCTCTATACTCAAATGGATTATTGAGCCTTGTTTTCTGAAAGTATCTGTGTCTTTTCAAGGCTTTTACCGGCTCCTTTTCAATCAACATACATATGATGATAAAATCAACCACAGTAAAAATAATGCCTTCTGCTAAAGATAGTTCATATGCAACAGGAGTAATCGCCAACATGATAAAAAAAAGGACACTATAACACACACATGAAAAAGCCTTCTCCCCAGCCTCATTTCTCAAAATTCTTTCTTGTTTTTTTCTATACAGTAAAAGTTCTCTGTTTATATTATTTAATCTAAGCAGCTTATCCCAGCAGGCAGCTGCCTCTTTTTGGTTACAGTCCTTGGGCATTATTGTATAGTTCTGTGTATATGCTTTGAGCAGTACTTGATATGCTCTAGGATCAACCGGTCTTTGATCACACAAATATCGAATAGAATTTATTGCCTGACTCCAATTTCCCACAACAATATGCTCCTCAGCCTTGATCAAAGCCTTGTCATACGCAATGGTTGCACTATCTATATCTTCAGTATCTGTTGCGCCGCACTGATCACATCTATATCCTGCGATTCTGGGGATATACCGCATATATTTATTTCCACATCTTTGACACGATGGCATTGCACGACCTCCTTACTTGTCAAGGCTATTTTTTTCTTTTTCCAATTCCACGCTTTCATTTGTCGCATTTATCAAATCAATATGTATTGTGTCCATTCCCATTGACAAATACATAGTAATTGTAACGACCAAATACACCAGAAACACTATTGTCTGGCTAAATGCAGCCGTTTTCACTGATACATCAAAATACAGAAGAATAACCGACATAACAATATCTATAACCCATATAGCAGAACACATGATAATCATTCCTGCTGAGTTTCTTATACCCTTTGTCACAGATAACAGATATGTCATCAACATATGAATGAGAGATATAAGCGTTACAAATGCATATACAGCAAGGAAACACTCAACATCAGGTACCAGCCAAAAGAAACAAATCTGCGTTGTTACAAATATGCAGAAAGCAGGCACTATCCCAAGCAATTTTTCGTTATTTTTTATCATCTTTACAGACCTCCTCAACAATATATATTAATTATCTCCATCATGTTTCTGACCAGACAATGGTGGAACCTGAAACGCTCCACCTAATACTTTATCGAGCATACGAAGCTGCGCATACAGATTTGCAAGACCACTTCCATTATTTACTATAGGTGCCCCTGCACCTCTGACTGATGACGTAAGAACTTCTTCTTCGATTCTTTTGTTAATATCACCTCCATATATATTATTTAAGGCATAGCGTTCTGCATCTGTCTGGGCAATATTATTAATATACGACTCTTCCATACGCTCATAACGCTGAAGAGATTCAGGAGCAATATTTATTCCCTGTACCTCGACGACCTTTAATATAATTCCAGCATCATGAAGCCTTGAAGCCAACGGACTGAACATAGAACTGGATATTGCTTCCAAGTTATTATTGATGTCCGTGATATCACAATTGCATAACTCCCTGCTTATAGTCTGTCTTGCTGTCGGAAGTGCAAATGAATTAATAAACGCCTCTATATCCGCTACATCAGGTGTATCCCGTGTATACAGCCCCACGACTCTTGAAAGCAGCTTTGATGGATCATCATAAGAATAAGCAAACCTCACAGACCCCATTGCTCTTACTGTTATGTTTGCACCACCGCGTCTGATATTAAATGGGATTTCACCAATTCCGATAGTTGTCCAATTGTAAAACTCTTTTGCAACAAAGAATACAGACAACTCTATTCCCGGATCTCCACAAGTCATAAAATTACTAAGTCTCCTGAAAAACGGCTTAACACCAGTTTTTAAATCATAACGTCCTGGTAATATCTCATCACTTATATGTCCATTGAGTACTACAAATGCTGTACATCCAGCTGGTACAAGCAAAATACTTCCATCTGCGGGCTGAATATTTGCCACTACCCTTATGGCTTCATTTCCCTCTGGTGCTTTTATGATATCTAAATACTGTTTCATAAGTTTTTGCCTCCTTTATTCTTTTCTCTTTTTATAATTACTATATCGTTCAAATATGCTGGTATTTGCAAGATTATTGCAAATTATTTTATGTTACACAGTAAATCAGCAAAACCCATACGTGTCTTAACAGTCCCAAGAACCATCTGCTCAGCATCGTTGAACATATCTTCAGTTACTGGTACAACCTCTTCTGTGTCCTAAATCAACGATTTACTAAGTGCATTTTCCAAAACCAGCTCAATCATCTGCTGATGCTTGCGAATAGATGTCACGTTGTGCTTAATCAGATTATCAATATGCTTGTCCATGAGCTCATAGTTAAACTGTATAGAACTGTACAAGTTATTTCCCAACTGCTTATTTATGTACTTTCTGGAAATTGATTTAAGTCTTTCTGCATTTGCATTAGGGAACCTTATGACAGAGCACCTGTCTACTAAAATCGGAGATACTTTCTGCAAGTCATTTGCAGTGAAGAACATCGGGCAGTGTTCCAGTCCAACCAATGATGTTTCCAAATAGTTGTCAATGATGTCAACACATGACTCATCAGTGATGGACAGAAGTTCGTCATCTACATTGGCTCTATTGCGCTCGTGGCACACTTTGTCAATCTCATCAATAATATATGCAACAATCAATGAGTTGGCACGAAGTCTTGCTTTTGCAATATAACCGACATCCGCAGCCATATAAGATCCTGAATCTCTAATCATTCCGTGTCCGCCATCGGTCTGGGGGATTTTGATAACCTCTGTGGGCAGCTGAAGTGCCTCCTCTACAAGGAGTTTTACAGCGGTTGTTTTTCCACATCCCTTGTCACCGACAAAAATAACAGGTCTCATATGTCCACATGTTATGAAATTAATGAGAACTGGAATTATAGGCGCAATTATTTCTTCAGGAATATCGTGAATCTGACAAAACTTCAGCAGGTTCCTGTAAAGTGTCCTAGGATTAATCGAATGCTTAAATAAAGAAGGAACTTTCATGCTCGTATTTTTAAGCTGTTCAAGATATCTAACCAGTTTTCTGTCAACATGATATGCTGTACCAGGATCACGGAGCTGCTTCTTAAGTTCAAAGAGGCGCTTTTCGCCTTCCTTGTCAAGCCCGCAGATTGTTTTTTCATACCAGGCTTTAGCTAGTACATTACCACTCTGGGCAGGCTGTTTCTTCTTGTTATGTCCATTGATAAGAACCTGAGTATGGATAATCATAACAATGATTTTTACGTGAAACCCCTGCTGTTGTCGAATGAACCTCCAGCGGAGTGTATAATATACTAGAACTAAAGCCGCTCAGACTGAGCGGCTTATTATTTTAATGGCAACTGTGGCGAAACTTTTATCACCCCCAGATACTCATCTAGTTTATTTACTTGTATCATTAGCACAGTGTTAGTAATCAGCTATATTCACTTACCAAACACGGTCATCAATTATAATATCTGAATAATTTTTGATATTTTTTGTTGATTCCAAAGGTGTAAGTCTAAATGCTCCATTGCCGATATATGTTATTGATTTTGGTAGGCAAATGGAATCTATATTAGTTTCACTGAATGCCATGTTCCCAATATATGTAAGCGTTTCAGGAAGAACAACACTTGTAATATGCGTACGGGCAAATGCACTTTCTCTAATCTCGGTAATACCTTTTGGAATAACAACATCTTTTTGAAAGCCTATATATAAGAGCAACTTATTATCTGATATTATGAACTGACTATTCCAATCAAGATTTTTTATATGAATCAGTTCTTTTACATAGTTGCTACAATCGCATGCACCATTTTGAAAATTGACGCTATAAATTTGATCGCCTAACCCTATCATACTATCAAAGTGCATATAGAATTCCATACCATTATTGAACACCAAAGAAATATGTCCATTACAATCTTCAATCATACCACTTTTAGCTCTATAACGAATTTCTCTGAGCTCTGATAACTTTAAATTTGTGCACTCACAATCAATAACCAGATTACCATTTTTATCAACTCCATAATCTGCATCACACTCTGGATCATCCGAGATAATAATCCTGTCATTAAAAGAATTTCCTGTGATTTTACATACTTTTTCCAATATCCTTGTGAATTCTTTCACGAAAGTTTTTCCATCCATTTTGAAACAACTATATCCTCCTAGTCCATTCATAATTTTATATGTTGCAAATGAAACACATTAACTATCAAGTTCATTAGTAATACGCACAACATGTTTCCTCTGGGATTCACACACACTTTTTCTTCTCTTCCATGATAGTACCTCCTTGTCTTCATGTTCTCTACTCATTATTACGTTACTCTGCATATATCGACACAAAAACACGGTTATTGCACACTCTCATCATTTTTCATAAAAATTTTTCTATTATTATATTACTTTCATAGCATCAAAGCAATATATTATCATCTTGTTAACCTTAGGTATTACCAATGGGAAATATATTGATTTCAAGCCGTTAAGTTGCATTGTTATCTTTGAATAATTCTAATTCTTTTAAAGCGGTTTCTTCTGTTGGAGCCGCATATATAAGCTTCAGATCAGCCATCAGCTTTTTGATATCTTTGTAAGAAACAAACTTTTTGATCTTAGCCGTGCAAAACGCGAAATCATCTGTATTTTTATTGAATCGTACGCAGGCAATATCTATTACCTACGTCCCGCAACATATTCTATCAACAACTTAATTTTATCTCACTATCTACCCTTGTGCTTATCCATCTTCCCCCGATTTATCATCATATCTGTCACATTCTTTTTCCCATCCTGCTTTGCCATATATGCCTCAAAAGCATCAGCTCCATATACCGGCTGTTCTTCAGCAACTACAGCTAATCGTCCCTGTGTGGAATGTGATGTTTCTCTTTCCTCTAGTCCATAGTTCTCCTTGTTTTCAGATTTTGACCCTTTCCTACGCTCTCTCAGCTCCTGCATGTGTCTATCCATAACATCGAGGCGAAGATTATCTACTTTGTCGATGGCGGCATCGAGGTGAAGTTCCAGCCCGGTATAAACTTTCTTCTGCCACTCCCATGGTTTACGAAGATATGACTGGTTATCACGGGCTATATCATCCTGCACATAATCTTTTTTCTCCCTGCCAGCAAGCGCGCGGAAGCTGTCTGCGATCTGACGACTCGCGGTTCTCATACCTTCTGAGAATCCTTCAATTCTTGCAAGCGTCTGATCTGTCTCACGGATTCCTTCACGTACTTTCTCACGGATTACTGACAGCTTCTCCTTTACCCCGAGGAAGTCAGCCACCTTGTCCAGAGCCGCTTTCCCCTTCTGCCTAAAGTCACCTATAATCTCTGCAGCCTTTGTCTTCATAACATTCTTCGCCTCAAGAAGTTTCTGTTTCATCTCATTACATCGCGACTGTGCCTTACCGACCACATCTGATAAGACTTCTTTCAGACTCTTTGATACCTGTTCATCACGCATCGCCTGCATTTCCTTACGCATCTGATTTATTTCCTGCGTCATCTGATCTAAGCGATTGCCGATGATATCAATATAAGCTGTCATCTCAAATACGTCTCCAGCCTGACGTCCTCTGTCATTTGATTTTAACAGCTCGATCAGCTCCATTATCATTTCATCCTTAGTCATTGACGCTTTAGTTGTCTCTTCCATAGTCTACTCCTTTCCACCGGACAGCACCCAATTTATCAGATGCCACCTGACCTTCGATTACTTTTTCTTCTAACGAAATGGCAAAGTTTCTGCCCCGGATATCTTGTTCTTATCTGCATCATTCACCGCCGCTGTTTTCTGCTGTATTCCGTCAGTTTCCTGTCGCTGCTTTTCCTTTGCCTCCTCATATACCTTCTCGATCTCACCATAAAGCTTTGCACGAAAGTCCTTCGTCACTGGGTATCAGATATCCTGATAGATATCCCTACCTTTTTCATCCTTCTGCTTGGTTCTGTACGATGGCATTGATACAAATACCTTCTCCTTGCCCTGAAGAATATTTACATTATTGACGATGAAGCAATCCTCAAAATAAATTCTTGCAAGGCCGCGGATATTGCTGCCTTCCCTCTCATACGGAGTCACTGTCACAGAAAACTGTGGCAGCTCTATCTCCTTTGCGTAACCACGATCAGGCTGCCCCTGGTCCTTTCCGCGCTCAATCTCAGCCAGAATACTTCCATAGAGTTCCTCACGAAAATCTGACGTGATCGGATTGCATACATCCTTAAATACTGTCGCCCCATTCTCATCCTTCTCGTTTGACTTATATCTCGGCATAGACACAAAGAGCTTTCCACTCTCCCTGTTCTGGACAATTGCGATATTTGTTATCTTGAAGGAATCCCCGAATACCACAGTTGCAAATCCCTTCACATTACTATCCTGCTTTTTAACTTCATTAACCTTAATTGTGTATTTCATACATTTATCCTTGCAGGCATCATCTATTCACCTGCATTTTCCTTTATTTGTTCACGTTTTCTGCAATAATCTCACATGGAAGATTTGCAATTTCTCCTGCTGTCATTCTTCCACCCAAATAATCATAGAATGCCCCTTCCATGTTCTCTGCTTCATAGCATATATCTCTGTTTCTGTCAGAATCTTCCCTGTAAATAACAGTCACCACTTCATCTGGCATGAACATATGCTCTTCATCGTCAAAATAACAGATAATGCCTTTACGGAGTTTTATTCCAACACTTTCCAGATACACATAATACCCACTTATAACAATCTGAATATTATCCTCTGTAATTGCTATATCATCTGCAATCCCAGACATATCCATCTGCTCTATGATTTCTTCTGTTTCTTCAAATCTGCAATTTCTAGTCGTCGCTATCACCCGCCTTTACTGGAGTGCATTTACAGACAAATCTCTGAGTGCCATAATTTGCACAGGTAAAGAACGTTAGCCATTCTTTATCTGCCTGTTCCGTTACTGTGACATCATGCGGTTCTACAATGCTTGTTTCTGCCACCCTGTACACATGCTTATTTCCCTCTTTATCAAGGATTTCTATCTCATCCCCGGCTTTAAGCTGTGATAGATTAGTAAAGAAAGTTCCATTTCTGCTTCCATTGTGACCACACAAAACACAGTTGCCTCTTTCGCCTATATCTGCTGTCTCACTCATATGTCCTATCGCATTGTCCATAGTCTGACAGTTATTGTTTTTCTATCTTCTTGTGTCCTTATCCTCTATGCCATATGTCATTTTACTTTCTGCCACGCTGCTTTCTTTTCTTGTACTATCATTTCTTGCAATGTCCGAATCACAGGTCTTGCTATTTTCAAGATCCAGCATAGCATTTAGCTCGCCCTGCCTGGCTAGCTTTGTTCTAAGTTCTTCCTCATATGCAAAAGGTTTTTCATATTCAGTCTTCGACGCTTCAAGGTCACCTTTATACTGCGCTATCTTCTTTTCTAGGAACTCAATATTATCCTGTATTCCATTAAATAGATTCTCAAGCTTCACCATATTCCCGACCGGACTTGTAGATAGCTCAGTCTTGTAATCTGTCTTTCCTCTAAGTACAAGGTAGTTGATATCAAGGAAGTTTTTCTCCACCAAAAGTTCAAAACCCTTAAACATTCCTATACTGCTCATTTCTCCTGTTTTACACTTTGATATAGCTTCAAGCATGCCAGTCCCGCCGTCTGTCCGCTCAGTATATGTGATATTTTCTATTTTTATCGCAAAGTCTGCGCTGGCTAGTACAGCCTGATCCCGCATTTCCACATCCTGCTTCACACAGGCAAGCTTCTTCAATAACAGCAATGAATGCAACCTGTTCTCGATCACCGATGCTAATGAACTCCCCGTATACAGAACAGAGCTCAACGAATTATTCAACTTACTAAAGACACGGAATAATAAAAACGACTTATACAACCTGTTAACAAATAATCCAGCTTACCAGAATATCGACAGTGACACCGCAATAATGATGCGTGAATTTGCCAATATCAAGCTTCCAAGGAAAGAAAAGGATGGTGGATATAATATGTGTAAAGCAGTAATGGAATTGAAAAGGGAAAGTGAACAGATTGGCGCCGACGGAGCGCTGGTAGCTGCCATACAGAACTTGATGAAGAATACTAAGCAACCTTTTGAAAAAGTGTGTATTTCCATGGGAATAAGTAAGACCGATATGGCACGCTACAAAAAAATGATCTGACCTGCAGCCTCTGATCAAAACTACAACAGCCAGCCGGGGGTGAACCCCCGGCTGGCTGTTACATTTTATCAGTTCAGATATTTCTCCATCACTGTGTTCAATTTTTCAAAATCAAGCGGTTTCGCTATGTGTTCATCCATCCCCGTGTTCTTTGCAAGCTGCACATCCTCAGCAAATGCATTTGCGGTCATGGCTATGATAGGAATCTGGCCTCTTCTTCCAGGCAGTGCTCTTATAGCGGCAGTGGCCTCATACCCATTCATGACCGGCATCTGAACATCCATAAACACTATGTCATACCAGTTCTCGGAGGCATTCTCTATCCTCTCCACAGCCTCCCTGCCATTCTCAACGATCTCCACACTGGCTCCCGTCATTCCTATGATCTCCGATGCGATCTCACTGTTCAGATCATTGTCCTCCACAAGAAGGACTCTCCTGTCCGAATAATCAGATCTTCTGATATTCTTCCAGTCGCTTTTAATAAATATAATTATACTCCTCTTTGTACATACTAGTTCCAACAGGGAAATTATACTGCAACCGGCTGTCATAGTCCGAAACAGTTCTCTGTTTTCAGACCTTAGACCCATATGGCTTTGTGTCACCGCTTTTCAACGGGTTTACTAAATATTTATTTTTCAAATTCTTTACATATAGATTACAATTCTCTGATTAAAGTATTATAATCATTTGTTTTATTTGTCAAGCATTTATTTAATTATTTTCAGGTCTTTTCCGTTTTACACTTCTTTGACATAACGATGTAGAATATGACGTTGAGCACGATGCCGACACATGTGGCTATAGGTGCTGCAAGTCCAATATTCGTAAGGCTTGCATCCGGCTGGATACTCATGTAATACGCCAGTGGAAGTCTCACAAGCAGAGTCTGTATAAGTCCCTGTATCATGACCCACAGTGACTTCTCATGTCCATTGAAATAGCCTATCATGCTGAACAGCACCGCGGTGAGTATAGTCTCAGGTGCAAAGCCCCTCAGGTACTCGAAGCCCCTCTTTATAACAGCCGAGTCAGTGGTAAAGATCGATGTCAGTTTGTCACCAAAGAACCACACGCCAATGAATACCACCACGCCTACAGATAGTCCTATGCCCATACCGGTAAGCATCGCTTTTCTCGCTCTGTCCTCTTTTCCAGCTCCGACATTCTGCGATACAAATGAAGCCATAGACTGCATAAGCGAACTTGGTACCAGCATGGCAAAGCTGACTATCTTGCAGGCAACTCCATATCCGGATGATGCCTCCAGGCCAAGTCTGTTGATAAATGCACACAGCGCTAGAAATGACATCTGCGTGAGAAATTCCTGCATCGCCAGCGGAAGCCCAACTGAGAGCAATCTTCTGCACTGTCTGTTTAATCTGAAATCTTTTCTTGATATCTTAAATGGAAGCTTTTTCTTCTTTAACAGTGCCAGCGCAAGAACCACACTGACAGCTTGGGCAACAACGGTTGCTATGGCTGCACCCGCAGCATCCAGATGACATCCCGCAACCAGTATAAGGTCACCGACAACATTTACTATACATGCCACAAACACAAATATAAGAGGTGATTTGCTGTCTCCAAATCCTCTGAATATCGCAGTGAGCACGTTGTATGCTATGATGAAAAATATTCCTCCTCCGCATATCCTCACATACGACGATGTAAGAGTGACCGCCTCAGCCGGTGCCTGCATCAACACAGACAAAGGTCTTGCAAACGTCACCATGACAACTGCCAGCACCACCGCAAGTATTGCAAATATAGTCGTGGCGCCTCCAAGAAGCTCTCCTATCTGATCCGTGTTCTTTTCGCCTATATATCTGGCAATAAGCACTGTGACACCCATAGCAAGTGCTGTTATCACAAATGTAACCAGATTGAGCACCTGGCTGCCTGTTGATACGGCTGAAAGCCCCGCCGTCGAACCGAATCTTCCAACCACCAGCAGGTCAACCGCACCATATGCAGCCTGAAGTATCAGTGCTCCAAGAATCGGCCCCATGAATGGGAGCATTTTTCTAATTATACTTCCCTGTGTAAAATCTGTTTTATCCTGTACACTCATCTTATGTTCTGACTCCTTTTGCTCATTAAATCATAAATTTTTTCAATGGTCGCTATCATAATATCTGCATCTTCATCTGTGATATCGACAAGAGACTCCCCCAGTCCTGTGAAATACTCATCAACATATTTGCAAACCAGATCTCTGCCAGCCTGAGTGCTCCTGATATACACAAAACGTCCATCCGCCTCTGAAGCCTTCTTTTCAACAAATCCCAAGCGTTCCATATCCTTTATCGTCTTTGTCACGCCCGGTCTTGGGAGCCCCAGCTCATCACTTATATCACTGACCTTTACCTCAGTCTCAGACCTCTCAAATCTCGTTATCACATCAAGATAATGTATATGAGTCGGTGTGACTCCATTTGGCAGCTTTGGCATCATATCTCTGACTCTCTTAGCTTGATAGCAGGCATCCATCACCTGTTTTATCTTTTCCTTTGTCATAGCATTCCTTCCTGTAAATTTATCAAATATTATTTTATTGTTATTTCGTATAATTACTTTAGGTAATTATCATTGGTAAGTATATTCATATTTTTCTTTTTGTCAAGGGGTATACAAACTCTTCATATGCCCGTTTAATACATTAACCACCATGCAAAAAAAATGCTCCACCTGATTCTCTCACAGATGAAGCATTTAATTATTCAATCCTTTTTACTAACTACCTTTACTATCCCTATAACCGATTCGATCAATACCACCGCCACAAATGGTATTCCCGCAAGCGTAATAGCAAACATCATATATTCGATTCCATTCAGCAGATGCTCCCATCCTCCTGTAGCCTGCGGCACTATCCACATTTCATTGATAACCAGAGCACCGATCAGGAATCCCAGTATCAATCCACTGATCATCCACGCCGCACAGATTATGGCGACATCTTTCAGCCGCACAATCTGATTATCGTATATCCATTTTCTGAATATAATATACAGAATTACGCATATCAGGGGTACAGCAAATACAACGACCAGATTATAACTATCATTATATGTTTCTTCCATGTAATCAGACAGCGTCATAATGCTCCAGCATATGAGTTGTACTACCAGACATATCAATATTTTCTTCTTCATATGCAAACTCCCCACTACATCTACTTTTTACATACTATAATAAAGTTCTTCACATTACAATTTAATTAAAATTATAATATGCTTTTACTCAGATCAGATATCTGCCAGCAAGCCCCACGATCACCTGCATCCCGCCGGAAAGCAGCATCACCCACACAGGATTCAGTTTGAATTTTCTGAGCAGAACAACACTCACTGCAAATATCACCACAAGATTCCACTTAGTTCCTGCGAGACTTATCATGTCAATCCCAGACCATACCGCCGTCACGAATATCGAAACTCCCGCTGACGCAATCATAGCCACAACCGCAGGTCTTATGCCCCCGAGCAATTCCTGAAAGATATCCTGTTTGCGATATTTGAGATACAATCTTACTATAACAGTAACTATGATACATGATGGAAGTGTACACCCAAGCGTGGCAACCACAGCGCCTGCATATCCAGCCACTCGAAGGCCCACAAATGTCGCCGAATTGACAGCTATAGGTCCCGGTGTCATCTGGGATATAGTGATCAGATCTGTAAACTCTGACATGGTCATCCACCCATGTATCTTCACTATCTGTCCCTGTATAAGCGGCATGGCGGCATAACCTCCGCCGAAACTGAAGAGTCCTATCTGGAAGAAACTTAGGAACAACTGCAAATAAATCATTATTCCATCCCCCCTTTGTCGGGATGGTTTTCAGGATTTCCGTCAGAGGTATCCTCTGTCTTTTTATGCCCACGCCCTCTTCTTTTCTCAAGCTGTCCTCTACAAACACCGACAAGTCCACAGACAATTACTATGAACACGACATTTATCTCCAATATGTAGGATGCAACAAATGCAGCTATCATGATCAATATCTCCAGATCATCCTTCTGCTTTACTATGTCTGCTCCCATATCATATGTGACGGATGCGATAACCGCAGCAACACCTGCCTGCATCCCCTCCAGCATCTGGCTTATCATCCAATTGCTCCTGAACGCGCTGTAACAGTAAGATATAATGGATATGATAACAAATGGCGGAATGATAGTTCCGACTATAGCCACCAGTGCCCCTGCTATACCGCACAATTTGTATCCCACTGCTATCGATCCATTTACTGCGATAGGTCCCGGCGACGACTGAGCTATTGCTACAAGATCAAGCATCTCATCCTGTTCTATCCAATGTTTTTCATCCACAAACTTTTTCTTCATAAGAGACACGATGACGTATCCACCCCCGAAGGTAAAGGTGCTCAGATATAATGTTGTTATGAATATCTTCAGAAGAGTCTTACTCTTTTTTCCTCTTTCCATAATATACCTTTCTCGTGAAAACGTTTTCACGTTCCAGATACAAGTATATTCCTATTCGAGAAATTTTGGAAACATTTTTATACAAACATTTTATTTTATCAGTCTGAACTTCTTCGCAAACCTCACAATAAGACCTCCCTTAGGCATATTGAGAAGTTCCTCCTCCGTATATCCTCCGGCTTTGAGTATAGCCACCGCATAGAATATGATCGCCACAAATACTGCAACAAACATCGCGATCACCCAGTTGCCGAGAAGCTTCCTGCAGCCCTCATATACAATGATCGTAACAACACCCATGAAGATAGATGCTATAGTAGGTGCAACGTATATTCGCCTGTTGTCCATCTTGCCGGTCTTGTACTTTGTGAGCGAACGCTGGTTGAATATACATATGAGCAGTGAGTTCACTATCGAACCAAATACCAGTGCATAAAGTGCCCAGTCTGTGCAGTACAGCATAACCACAAGAACCACCACATGTATCACCAGTGCAAGGGTGGCATTGATAACCGGTGCCATCACCTTACCCATGGCCTGAAGCACACTGTTGGTTACAGTTGACTGTGCAAAGAACACTATGGATATGAATCCAAGATACATACATTTGGCTGCCATCGGATCCGCACCTGAGAACAGGAGCTGTATTATAGGCTTAGCCAGGACTCCCATTCCAACCGCACACGGTATGGTGACCAGCATGGACATGCTGAGCGCCTGATTCAGGAGTTTATTGGTTTTCTGCATGTCATTTCTTGCATACGCACCGGATATTCCCGGAATATATGCGATTCCAACTGAAGCTGCTATGGCAAGCGGAAGGTTCGTGAGAACTGTATACTGTCCTGAGTAAATTCCATACAGCTTTGCCATCTCCAGGGAATCCATGCCCTTCATCTTCATGACCACATAGAATACCTTCATGTCTATAGGTGTGAGCACGTTATACACCACTGCTGCCACCACGATAGGTGTGACTGTGGCAATGATTATTCTGAATAACTTTCCATAGGATTCGGTGTCTGGACTTGTATCGTTCTTCACAGACTCCATGATACCCTTTCTTCTTCTCGCATAAGCGAACAGTATGAATATCAATCCTCCAAGGACTCCGGCACCTGTACCCATGGCACTTCCGGCAGAACCATACTTTGCATGCTCGGTTGTTCCAGCGGCAAATGGCTTTGCAAGCATATACGCAGCGACGATACTGACTACTGCATTTGCAAGCTGCTCTATGATCTGTGATATAGATGTAGGCACCATCGTGTTGTACGCCTGCAGATATCCTCTGAATATTGCAAGAAAGCCCGATATAAATATAGTAGGGGCAAGTATCTTAAGACTTAAGACTGCATTTGGCTGGTCACTTACAAACCATTCGGCTCCAAAGTACGTGATCAGTGCCGCCACAGCACCCGCTATGACTACATATATAAATGTACAGTAGTATATACGTCTGGCACTCTTGTACTGTCCCATAGCTATCTTACCGGCAACAAGCTTCGACACCGCTGTAGGAATACTGTATGTGGCGATCATTATGACCATGGCGTATATTGCATACGCTGAACCATAATATCCATTTCCCTCATCTCCAAGTATCTGATACAGAGGTGATCTGTACAGAAGGCCGATGATCCTCGACACGATTCCGGCTCCCGCCAGGATTCCTGCCTGAAGCGCCAGATTACTTCCCTTTCCTGATAGCTTTCCTTTCTTTGCCGTACCGGTATTTGTACTCATATCTAACTCCTTATTGCCATTTCTAAATCACTGTTGTAAAATTCAATTTGTATCTTTGATATATATCACAAACTATATATATACCAATTTTATGCAGTTAATTCAACCATAATATTTATAAACACGATGCATATTATGACCCAATATACCACAAGGAGGAACTTTAACAATGGAATACTCTTCACTTCCAAAGGATCCTATGGTGCTTCTCAGCTTCATCAACACGAAGCTCAGAGATGACTATCCAAGTCTTGACGAGCTCTGCAGCTCACTATGTGTAAATGCAGATGATATCAAGAGTAAGCTCGCATCCATCGACTATTCATACGATGCAGAAAAGAACAGATTTGTGTAAAAGCAAATCTGTTCTTTTCTCTTTTGTCAGACAGGGACAGCATCTGCTTTCCCCGTGCTGATATTATGTTTTATTTATCCTGATTCCCGGAAATTTTTTTATCACTCTCCGGTTTTGCCTGACCATTTCCAACTTCTTCAGCGTCATCTTTGCTGTCAGCTTCCTTATCAGGCTCTGCATCACTTCCTACTATATTATTTGCAAGCTTTTCAGCGTCCGCCCTGCTGGCCACGCTCTTCATAACATGCATGAATTTATCAAATATACTGATAGGATCATCATCTGAATCATCGTCATCCTGAGACTGATCATCTGCATGCGCAGTGCCAGACTTCACATATTCATCATCTGGAAGATCTGATGGGTACTGAAGCATATGCTGCTTCTGCTTGAGCTTCCTTTTGTTCTCACGCTCCGCAAGCTTCTGCTCCGGCGTCTTCTTCTTGAACCTTATATCCTCTTCTTCCTCAGTTATATATATCGGCTCTCCCGTCTCCTCATCTATCCTGCGAATCTTCTCATACTCGGATGTCTTGAACGCAAGATTCTTCTCCTGCAGCTTTGCAGTGCATGTCCTGTTGATGTACATGTAACAGCAGGCAAATACAGGAACTCCGAGAAGCATTCCAAAGAATCCGAACAAACCGCCGCCAACTATGACCGCTGTGAGCACCCAGAAGCTTGAAAGTCCTGTGGTATCTCCGATGATCTTCGGTCCGAGGATATTTCCATCAAACTGCTGCAGTACAAGTATAACAATGAGCAGCACAAGACTCTTTATAGGATCTGCAATGAGCACGATGAAGAAACATGGCACAGCTCCTATGATAGGTCCGAAGAACGGTATGACATTTGTCACTCCAACGATAACACTTATCAGAACCGCATATGGCAGATTGAGTATCGTTGATACTATGAACATGATCATTCCTATAATAAGTGAATCAAGTATCTTTCCGTTTATAAACTGACCAAATATCCTGTTCATCTCTGAAAGTCCGTCAAGGATAGTATTTGCATTCTTCACCTTGAATACCGCATATATTATCTTCTTTCCCCTTGAAGCAAGATATTCCTTGTTTGCCATCACATATATCGAAGCAACAATGCCTATAAGGAAATTGTACAGGAACTTAAGTCCTGAGAACACTCCACTTCCTATGTTCACCACGATCTTGTCCACATTTGGCATGATCTTGGTATTCAGCATATCCTGAACCTTGAGATATGCATTGTTCATATACTTGTTGATCTGATCCTCAGGTATATTGAGCTTCTGGAACTTCTCATTTATATTCTCCACCATCGTCTGAAGGTTGGAATAATAGGTATCCATGTTGCCCACAAGCTGCTTGATACTGTCGTAGAGCTGAGGAACCACCAGCCACACTATTCCGGTTATGATTCCAAGGAACACTATGGTAGTTAAAATAACCGACAAAGTTCTCGAAACCTTGAACAATTTTTTCTTATCCGATATGATTCTCTCCTGGAATATCGTATGAAATAATCTGTCGAAAAAAACAAGTATCGGGTTCATGAGAAACGCAATGACTGCGCCCACTATGATCGGTGCAAATGCACTCGATATCTTGTCAAGTATCGCACGAAATCCCGACCATTGCTCCAGTATCTTATTAAAAAGGAGTCCGACAACGATTATTCCTATGACCGCCAGACTTATGTTGAGAATTCTTTTCTTCTTATTATTAACAGCCAACTTCTTCTCTCCCATTCTTTAGCATGTGTTTATTATATTAGTTTTTCCAAACCTGTTCAATACAGCTTACGCAAAATTAACCATACATTTATCACTTAATCTCATAAATTTTATAATTCGTGCATATAATGCACTTTAGGGGATAGTATGTTCAGAAAATTTATGTTGTTTACCCTACTGTTTTTTAGTAAAATGAGAACTAGCCAAGGGCAAATGCGAAAAGTATCGCATACCAGGATTTCCTAAACGAGGGAGGTGTTCTATATGAATTGGGAGATTGCAACCTGGCTTATCATATTTGCCGTATGTCTCATTGCTGAGATCATATCGCTTGGACTTACAACCATCTGGGCATGTGGAGGAGCCCTGGTGGCAATGATCATCGCTTTTTTCAGCGGATCGCTGCCACTACAGATCGTTGCATTTCTTGTTGTCACCACTATTCTTTTCTTCACGACAAGACCGATTGCCAAGAAGCATCTTGACAACCAACTGGTGAAGACAAACGTAGAAAGTCTTATCGGCAAACACGTTATCGTATCTGCTGACATAGACAATCTCAAGTCCACCGGTCAGGTCTTGATCAACGGAGTTGAGTGGACAGCAAGATCCAAACATGGCGATACCATTGAAACCGGAACCGAGGTCGTGATCGACGAGATATCCGGAGTCAAAGCAATCGTAGAAAAGGCAGGAAAGCCGGCAATATAAAGCTAAGGGCTTATCAGCTTAAGACACACACATTTTTAATTAAGGAGATTATTATGGACGGAGCAGGAATTTCACTTATTATCATTTTATGTCTGATCGTAATCGTTATTATTTGCAGTACGATCAAGATCGTGCCACAGGCACACGCTTATGTAATTGAGAGACTTGGAACATATCAGGCAACATGGTCTGTTGGACTTCACATGAAGATGCCTGTTATCGATAAGGTAGCCAAGAAGGTTACACTCAAGGAGCAGGTTGTTGACTTCGCTCCACAGCCGGTTATCACAAAGGATAACGTAACAATGAGGATCGACACAGTCGTATTCTTCCAGATCACAGATCCTAAGCTTTTCAGCTACGGAGTTGAGAATCCTATCATGGCCATCGAGAACCTGACAGCTACCACACTTCGTAACATCATCGGTGATCTCGAGCTTGACCAGACACTTACATCAAGAGAGACCATCAACACCAAGATGAGAGCAACACTTGACGAGGCTACTGATCCTTGGGGAATCAAGGTCAACAGAGTAGAGCTCAAGAACATCATCCCTCCTGCAGCTATTCAGGATGCCATGGAGAAGCAGATGAAGGCAGAGCGTGAGAGACGTGAGCAGATCCTCCGTGCTGAAGGTGAGAAGAAGTCAGCCATCCTCATCGCAGAAGGTAACAAGCAGTCAGTCATCCTTGAGGCCGAGGCTGAGAAGGCTTCTCAGATTCTCCGTGCTGAGGCTAAGAAGGAAGCAACTATCAAGGAAGCCGAAGGTCAGGCACAGGCTATCCTCGCTGTACAGCAGGCAAATGCAGATGGTATCAGAGCACTGAATGAGTCAATGCCTACAAATCAGGTCATCACTCTCAAGAGCCTGGAAGCATTTACAAAGGCTGCAGACGGCAAGGCTACCAAGATCATCATCCCATCAGAGATACAGGGAATCGCAGGTCTCACCTCTTCTATTGTAGAGGTTGCCAAGAGCACTGAAGCTGCTGCCATATCAAAGCAGTAACATATCAGACTATTACAAATAAATAAGACAGATATTAAAAGACGTGCATGAAAGTTCTTTTTGAAGAATCTTTCGTGCACGTCTTTGTAATTACTATTTGTATTTTTCTGTCATCATGATCACTGCGGAAGTTCTATCCACACAGATTTGATATTCTCTCCTGACTCAACATCATTCAACTGATATACGATCTGCACCTTTCCAGTCCTGCCCTTTTCTACCGATACGATCATATAGCTGTTCACCATAGACATTGGAGCCAGCGAGCCCTCGCAGTTTCCACCTTCTGTATGTACCCTCCATCCTCAACTGAATATACCTCATCAGTCATTCTTGCTCACATTGTTATACTGGAAGAAATCAATCCTGTGATCCTTGAAATAATATTTTGCATCACGCTCATTCACTTCCCTGAGTACCTTACACGGATTACCCACAGCTACAACATTCGATGGGATATCTGTGGCAACCATACTTCCAGCTCCTATGACGGTGTTATCACCTATAGTTACCCCCGGAAGTATCGTAACTCCTGCACCTATCCAGCAGTTCTTGCCTATTGTTATAGGTGCATTGTACTGATAGCCCTGTTTTCTGAGCTCAGGATTTATTGGATGTCCCGCTGTTGCCAGAGTTACATTTGGTCCAAACATGGTGTAGTCACCAACGTAAATATGTGTGTCATCCACCATTGTAAGGTTGAAATTTGCATATATATTGCTGCCCCAGTGAACAAATTTTCCGCCCCAGTTTGCATGGAGTGGTGGCTCTATATAGCAGTTGTCTCCTATCTCCTCAAACATCTCCTTGAGCATCTGCTGACGCTTGACCATCTCTGTTGGTCTGGTCATATTGAAGTCATATAATCTGTCCAGACACTTTATCTGCTCTCTGGCGATATCCTCATCGCCCGGAAGATAAAGCTCACATGTGTGCATCTTTTCCAGCTCTGATTTTCCCATTGTAAATACCTCCTGTATTTTATTTTTGTCTTCATAAACCCGCCATGTTGTAAATCCTTTTCTTTTTGACATCGTGGATTATCACATCATGATCACACTGGCTATATGAAAGCAACAGGCACCACCAAGCCGCACTAAAGCGCCCATGATGATGCCTGTTATATCGTCGTATATACATTATATTCAAATGTACATACATGGCGCACTCGGCACCATATATATCATTTAGTTGTACTTGTAGTAATTGATGAGGCAGCCATCTGTTATGATCTGTCTCTCATCGTCTGTGAGTTCTCCAAGTCTCAGCTCTATCTCAGCAAAATCCTTGTTCACAACATATGCCTTGATGACCTCTGTCTTGTTCTTCACCGCATCCTTGATTCCCGGGATGAATACATAGTCGTCATTGTCAAAGTCGAAATCCTTGTCGATCACAAATGGAAGCATACCCCAGTTGATAAGGTTTGATCTGTATCTCTTTGTAGCGTACTCCTTTGCAATGTTTGCCCATCCACCGAGAACCTTCTGGCATGATGCAGCCTGCTCACGGGCTGAACCGTCACCTGGCTTAACAGCATAAATGGTACTTCCAACACCTGTGTTGCTTCCGCATACGTCCTCAAACTTCTCCTTGATGGCATGCATAACTTCCTTGACCTCTGGGAATGCCTTACCCATGCACTCACCTGCCTCACGAACCTTCTCTACAGCCTGGATAGCCTTCGCTCTTCCAACGTACTCAGGATCCTTTCTTGACAGAGTGAACTCTGCAAGTCCAAGAGGATTTGATCTGTATGATGAAGTCTCTCCTGATGGGATAAGCTCATCTGTTGTTGTTACAGGATCATGTATAACTGATGCCACCTTGAGGAGAAGGTTGTCTGTAAGAGGAACCATCTCAGGCCAGTCCTTGATGTTTGGACCAAACTTGATCTCAACCGAAGGATCAGCCTTTCCAACACCGTTGTAAACTCTTCTGTCGTATATAGCCTTGTCGAAGAAATACTTTGGATGTGTGTACTCTATATCTGCAAGGTCTGTTGCTGATGTCAGATAGCCCTTGTTGGCTGCAGTTGCTGCGATAGAACGCGCATCCATAAGCGCAACAGATGAGATCTGACCATTCTGTATCTTTGAACCCTCTCTGTTAGGGAAGTTTCTTGTTGAATGTCTGATGGAGAATGCATTGTTGGCAGGTGTATCACCGGCACCAAAGCAAGGTCCACAAAATGCTGTCTTAACGATAGAACCTGTCTCGATGAGATCAGCCAGGACACCGTTCTTTGCGAGCTGCATATATATAGGTGTACTTGCAGGATATACTGACAGTGTGAACTCGTCAGCGCCTATGCTCTTGCCTCTGAGGATATCAGCCGCATCGCAGATATTCTCATATCCACCACCGGCACATCCGGCGATGATTCCCTGCTCAACATACAGCTTGCCATCTCTTACCTTATCCTTGAGTGTGAAGTCGACCTTGCCGTCAAGGCTTACAAGTGCACGCTTCTCAACATCATCAAGGATATCCATGAGGTTGGCATTCAGCTCGTCGATGGTGTATGTGTTGCTTGGGTGGAATGGCATAGCTATCATTGGCTTAACTGTTGACAGATCTACATATACGACTCCGTCATAGTAAGCCACATCGCCAGGATTCATCTCCTTGTATGCCTCACTTCTTCCGTGAATGTCATACCAATCCTTTATCTTGTCATCTGTCTTCCATATTGATGACAGACATGTTGTCTCTGTTGTCATAACATCAATACCGATACGGAAATCTGCTGAGAGCTTGTCAACACCAGGACCAACGAACTCCATGACCTTATTCTTGACATATCCGCAGCCAAATGTTGCTCCGATGATGGCAAGTGCCACATCCTGAGGACCAACCCCCTTCTGTACCTCTCCGTCGAGATAGATTGCGATAACGCCCGGCTTTGCAACATCGTATGTCTTACACAGGAGCTGCTTTGCGAGCTCACCGCCGCCCTCTCCAATAGCCATAGTACCAAGAGCACCGTAACGTGTATGTGAGTCTGATCCAAGTATCATGGCGCCACACTCTGCCAGCATCTCTCTTGCAAACTGATGGATGACCGCCTGATGAGGTGGTACATACACGCCGCCATACTTCTTCGCACATGAGAGGCCAAACATATGGTCATCCTCATTGATGGTTCCACCTACGGCACACAGTGAGTTGTGACAGTTTGTAAGTACATATGGTATAGGGAACTCCTTAAGACCTGATGCTCTTGCTGTCTGGATGATTCCTACAAATGTTATATCATGTGAAGTCATCTTATCGAATTTGATCTTAAGATTCTCCATATTGTCAGATGTGTTATGCTTAGCCAATATTCCGTAAGCAAGTGTGTTCTTTGATGCCTCTTCCTTTGATGGAGCACTGCCAAGCTTTGATGCGAGAACCGCACCTGCCTCAGCATTATCCTCAACCAGCTCTGTACCATGTAACAGATAAGCACCGTTGTCAAATAATTTAATCATACTCTTCCTCCTGGTAATAGCTTTTTGTCATTTATGGAATTGCACACAGATGTATACAAAACCCCATGTTTCTTTACATCATACCATATTATTTTCAAATTTTAAATAGTATTATATTACAGCTTAACGCAAAAAATCTGCCATACATGCTCAGGCACATATGGCAGATCCTATGCATCAAATTGAATATACTGTACAGATACCCTTAACCGAAATACCTGTACCTGATACATCCTATCTGACACTATATAATCAATCTCCCCTCAGAGTTAATTATCCTCTGTTACATACACTATACTATTTGTATAATTTTTCCAATAGTTTTGGCAAAAATCGACACAAACGACGCGTATAACAACCTGAACGACATAAATTTTCGTGTACAACACACATATACTTTAATTATACCTATTGTAGAAATTCCCATTTGTATGATAGAATGTTCCTGATATGTTAATAATTTAAGAGTTTTGTTTATCTATCAATTTTTCACAGGAGTGTTTGATTATGAATTTTCTGATTGTTGAGGATGACAATATCCAGCTTACCGGCTTAAAACATATAATTGAAGAAGAGTACGCAGACGCTGTTGTCAACACTGCATCAACTTACAACGATGCCATAACAATAATAGATTCATTTGATATTGATATCTTTTTACTGGACATTGATCTCGGTGGAGGAAAGACCGGATTGGATGTATGTGGTTATCTCCGAAGAATTCCCAAATACAATGACACACCTGTTATCTTCATCACCGACATCACCGTTCCAAACCTTGATGTCATCAACAAGTATCATTGCCAGTATTATTTCTCAAAGCCTTATGACAGAATCGATGTCGTAGGAGGGATCAACTCGGTGCTCACACAGCCTGACGACCAGACATCAAGGATCCGCGTAAAGGATATCCAGGGAATACTTTTCCATATAAGCATTGATGAAATAATTTATGTATGTGCATCCGGCCACCACAAGCACATTTTCACATCCGACGGCGATTTTATCGTCACCAACCCGACCTTCGAGTCAATTTTGCAGGCTGCTGGTGATGTACCTCTGGTCAGATGCCACAAAAGCTATTACTTCAATCCCGACTACATACAGAGCTACGACAGATCCAATTCACTTATAACGCTGAAACTGGCTCAAGAATCCATACCGGTCGGGCGCAAATACAAAACTATTATAGAAACTTACCAGGAGAACAGATAATGGCTGCATATTTTGATTTTCTTTCCAAGATACTGTTTGATACCTTTGTATTTTTAGTATTCTTGATGGCGATATATAATGTAAAATTTTCCCAGATAGCAAAGAGACTTCCACCTTTGCTTCTGCTGACTTTACCAGTCTCTCTGATTGCCACAGTTACAGACTCCATGTTAATATTCACACTGATAACATACATATACTGCTTTGTATTCTACTCTCTGGTATTCCGATATCCGCCGATGAAGATCATAACGGGATACGCAATTACACTTATCATCATGACTATACTGAACCTCATCCAGATGGTTGTCATCATGCAGTTTACGGACAATCCATTCACCAACACTTCAACATATATAACCGAAGCCATGGCTTTCATCATAGCTATACTTTTATACAAATTCGGACATATGGATAAGCTGTACGATGCTCTTATAGTGAAAAATCAGGTATCCAGGAATATAATACTCGCAGTATTTGCCCTCATGGTATCTATGGTTTTATACCAGCGTATATCCCCTAAGGACTTCATGAATATATTTATGACTTTCCTGTTTATAGTCATACTTATCCTCATTTTATACTCGGGAATGTACAAGAACTATATGAGCCTCAGAGAATCCCGGAAGCAGCTACAGTCATATGAACAGTATCTTCCTATTATAGAGGATCTGATAGATCAGGTGCGCATGAGACAGCATGACTACAACAATGAGCTTCAGGCCATCAGCATGCTGCCGATCAGTTACACTGATTATGATTCCCTCGCTGCTGCCCTTTCAAATGAGCTGGATACCTCCTGCAATGACCATGTCATCAAGAATTCGTATCTTCTGAGGATCAACATGAAACTGATCGCAGGTTTTCTGTTCAGCAAGATGAACCTTGCGCAGGAGCATAATATTAATCTGGATATAGATGTCAAAAATTCCACACTCACATCCAAGGCAGCGGAATTTGAGCTTCTGGATGTCATGAGCATTCTGGTGGACAATGCATTTGACGCAACTGAGGACGGAGGTATGATAAAAGTCATCATAGACTCTGACGGCAAGACTACCACCGTTGAAACCTTCAATGCCGGATCGCAGCTCACCGCGGAAATGCGCAAGAACTTCTTCGCAAAGGGCTACTCGACCAAGCCTCTGAAGGATGGAGCTTATTCCAGAGGTATCGGACTTTACAAGCTGAAACAGCTCACATCCAAGTACCATGGTGAAATACTGCTGGACAATCAGACGGTGGATGGACAGAACTGTATCCACTTTGTCGTCAGCATATAATAAATTTTATGATCCCAAATGCTTTTTTATAGTTTTCAGATAACTTATCCCATCGTTAAATCCAACATTTTTAGGTATTTCTGTTATCCGCGTTAAATTTTTTTGTTTTTCGACTTATTTCCTTAATTTTATTCTTTACTTATTATCTATAAATGGTATAATCAAAAGGATTATTTTTCCTAATAAACGGAACTTAATGAGAAATTTTTGACAGGAGATGTGAAAGTGAAAGATACTATCGAAATCAGATGGCACGGACGTGGTGGTCAGGGTGCCAAGACTGCTGCCCTGCTCCTCGCAGATGTGGCATTCAAAACAGGTAAATATGTTCAAGGATTCCCTGAGTATGGTCCAGAGAGAATGGGCGCACCTATCACTGCCTACAACAGGATCAGCAGTGAGCCTATCAGAGTACATTCCAACATTTACGAGCCACAGTATGTGGTTGTAGTTGACGAATCTCTGATCGAACCTGTACATGTGACTGCAGGTCTCGCCGAGGATGGCGCCATCATTATAAATACACCTAAGACTCCGGACGAGGTCCGTCCACTGCTCAAGGGTTACAAGGGCAGGGTATACACACTTGATGCCAAGGAGATCTCCATGAAGACTCTCGGCAAGAATTTTCCTAACTCTCCTATGCTTGCAGCCATCGTTGCTGTCAGCGGAATAATGGAGGAGGGACCTTTCCTCGAAGATATGAGACAGTCATATCAGCACAAATTTGCCAAGAAACCAGAGGTTATCGAGGGCAACATGGAAGCATTAAAGCTCGCCTTCAGGGAGGTAATGAAGTAATGAGAACAGATATAAGCAAGATACATGACAATAGCAAATGGACAGAGCTCACACCTGGAAACCACGTATACGGCGGTGGCACATCCAAGGCATTTAACACAGGTGAGTGGAGGACTTCAACCCCTGTCCTAGACGAGAGCAAATGCGTACACTGTCTTCTGTGCGCACCTGTCTGTCCGGATTCATGCATTCCGGTCGTATCAGGCAAGCGTCTCGCATTTGACCTGGAGCACTGCAAGGGCTGCGGTATATGCGCATACCAGTGCAAATTCGGAGCAATCACTATGAAGGAGGGCAAATAAATGGCTATAAGAGAACGTCTTTCAGGAAATGAGGCTGTGGCACATGCTATAAAGCAGATCAATCCGGATGTTATGCCTGCATTTCCTATAACACCTTCAACTGAGATACCTCAGTTCGTCTCAACATTTATCTCCAATGGAGAGATCGATACAGAATTTATACCGGTAGAGAGTGAGCACAGTGCCATGAGTGCAGCGATCGGCGCAGAGGCTGCCGGCTGCCGTACACTCACAGCCACATCATCATGTGGTATGGCTCTCATGTGGGAGGAGCTCTACGTGGCAGCGTCCAATCGTCTTCCACTTGCCCTCGCACTTGTAAACAGAGCACTCTCCGGCCCTATCAACATCAACTGTGACCACTCAGACAGTATGGGCGCACGTGATACAGGCTGGCTTCAGATATACGCAGAGAACAACCAGGAGGCATATGACAACTTTGTTCAGGCATACAGAATATCTGAGCACAAGGATGTCAGACTTCCTATCATGATATGTCAGGATGGTTTCATCACAAGCCATGCCGTTGAAAACATCACCCTCATCGAAGATGATCTCGTAAAGAAGTTTGTAGGTGAATACACCCCTGAGCAGTATCTGTTAAATCCTGAGATGCCTATGGCTGTCGGTCCTTACGCCACATCTCCTTACTATATGGAGACTAAGATGGCTCAGAACACTGCCATGAAGAATGCAAAGCAGGTTATTCTTGACGTTGCAAAGGAATTCGAGGAGATGACAGGCCGTCACTACGGATTCTTTGAGGAGTACAGACTTGACGACGCTGACTACGCCATCGTTATGATCGGTTCTGCTGCCGGAACAACAAAGGAAGCTATAGATGAGCTGAGAAACGAAGGCAAGAAGGTCGGGCTTCTCAAGATCAGAGTGTTCAGACCATTCCCTGGCGAGGAGATCGCAAAGGCTCTCGCCCACACCAAGGCTGTGGCAATCCTTGACAGATCGGAAGGATTCAGAGCAGGCGGCGGTCCTCTCTCAGCAGAGGTCAAGGAGCACCTGTATGACATTCAGGCAACCACAAAGGCTGTCAGCTACATCTACGGTCTCGGCGGACGTGACTACACTGTGGACAGCGCCAAGGGCGTATTTGCACAGCTTGAAGACATGATAGAGAACGGTGCTGAGATTCCTCAGTATCAGTACATAGGACTTAGACAGTAGGAGGTAAGATGAAATGGCATATAATTTTAAAGAAGTAATGAACAAGCCTGAGCGTCTTGCTCCAGGTCATAGAATGTGTGCAGGCTGCGGTGGTACTATCACTGTCAGAACTGTACTCCGCGCCCTTCACGAGGGCGACAAGGCGGTCATCGGTAACGCCACAGGATGTCTTGAGGTTTCAACCTTCATGTATCCTTACACAGCATACGAGGACAGCTACATACACAATGCATTTGAGAACGCAGGCGCTACCCTCTCCGGTGTTGAGACAGCGTACAACGTTCTGAAGAAAAAAGGCAAGATAGATGACACATATAAATTCATCACATTTGGCGGTGATGGCGGAACTTATGACATCGGACTTCAGTCACTGTCAGGTGCCATGGAGCGTGGACATGACATGGTATATGTGTGCTATGACAACGGAGCATACATGAACACCGGTATCCAGCGTTCATCAGCTACTCCTATGTATGCTGACACCACAACCACACCAGTAGGCTCACAGTCAAATGGTAAGATGCAGAACAGAAAGGATCTGGCACAGGTCATGGCTGCCCACGACATCCCATATGTTGGACAGTCTACTCTTCTCGGCAACATGCGTGATCTCTATGAGAAGGCTGAGAAGGCCATATACACACCTGGCGCAGCTTTCCTCAACGTCATGTCACCATGTCCTAGAGGATGGAGATACCCTACAGAGAAGATCATGGACATCTGCAAGCTGGCAGTCGAGACATGCTACTGGCCTCTGTTCGAGGTTATCGAGGGCAAATGGATCCTCTCCTACTCTCCTAAGAAGAAGCTTCCTATCGAGGACTTCCTGAGAACGCAGGGCAGGTTCAAGCACCTGTTCAAGCCTGAGAACGAGCACCTTCTCGTTCAGTATCAGCAGGAGGTTGACCGCCGTTGGGAGGATCTGCTGTATAGATGTTCTAAGAATTAAGTTGTATGACGGACGAAAATCCGTATAGTGCATATGCACAATCACGTTTGATTGCTCTCATTTCGACTAAGGTCACATAAGCATGGGGCTCCGACCGCGATAAGGGCGGTGCGGATCTCCGCCCCAGCTTGTGACCGTCGAAAATCGGCAATCTGCACTACCGATTGTTGCATATTGCAATATACGGATTTTCTGTTGTTATAGATAATTAAAACTAATTTCTTAGAACATCCTATCTTATTATTATTTTTAGTTCTAAACTGCTTATTGTTGCATATTGCGCCATATGTATTTTCTGGTTGTATACACAAAAGGAAAATATCAGTTAAATGGCATCTCGTAGAAATCATTGAGAGTGTATTGCACATCCTCACCATCTTCGGTTGTTGTTTTCCAGAACAGCAGGCTGTCTACCTGGCTTACATCCAATATGCGGTCTGTGGTAAACAGAAGTTCATATTCGCCAGATGTGTTTGTATTTTCGTTTCCCGATTCAACAATATCTGTAAGCATTGTTCCGTCTTTCAGCTTTACACCGGAAAGGACCGCGTATTTTTTGTCTGAGGTCATATTTTTTGCACCGCTTATATCGAGCACTGCCCTGATGGATATCTGGGAAACCTCACATTCGGTGACTACAGCCCCTGTATCTTCAAGGACTGTATGTGTCTCTCTTGTCACGGAAGTGATATCTCCACCTAGCTCCCATTCAAATCTCCATGTGCCATCATTGTCAACTTTCACATCAAGATGGTCATCATAAACTCCAAGATCACCGAACTCGACCGACAGCTTCCTTTTGCACAGCGCTATCAGAAATGCTTCCTCGTCATCAACATACTCAATCCCCTTCTTTTGTATAGTCCTGAAATACTCCATATACATTTCCTGCAGCACATCATTTATATCATCAAATCCCTTGCACTTTGATATCAGATACAGGGTCACGCTACGTTTTGTCTTTTATAGACTTCTTCAAAATGTCTGTTTAAACCGTCATTCACATTGTTATTCTTTTGACCGGCCAACTCTCCTACCTCCTTAACTAATGTAGTGGGGGATTTTCCGCATTTGGTTTCTTTTAGATAAATATTTTTTATATCATACCATATACAGACTATCAGAAACACGATCCGCGGCTTTTCATATCTCTCTGGTGAATCCTGACTGATCCAATACATCATCACCTCCTTGACCTGCATATTAACAAACCGATATGACTTTCATATGTCCATTATAACAATTTACTACAAATATGTGCTATAGTGATATACATACATTACATGGAGGTAGAAAACCATTTGAATTGGACCGAAGGACTTATTAACGCAATTGATTATATTGAGACTCACCTTATTGACGGTGAAGTATTGGACCAAAATACAATAGCCAGGCAGGCTTACTCTTCTCCCGACAACTTCAGAAAAGTATTTCATCTAATCACGGGATATACTATAGGGGAATATATCAGAAACCGCCGGCTTTCCCTGGCTGGAGAAGAACTCATTTCATCCAACCGCACGGTGACTGATATTGCACTTGAATACGGATATGACACACCCGAAAGCTTCACGAAGGCTTTCACACGCTTTCATGGAAACTCTCCAACTTATGTTCGAAATAACAAGTCCGGTCTCCATAATTTCACCCGGATTGTATTAAGGGTCACAGCAGATGGGGGATCTATGCTCAACTACAGAATCGTTAAGATCAACAACATGTGTATTGCCGGTTATTCCAGGGTTTTCACAAGCCTCGATACCGTGCAAAATAATGTTCTGATTCCAAAGTTTACAAGAGAATGCTGCAGTCAAAGCTGGGATAAACTGATGGAAATTAAATCCACTGATGAAAAACCAAATAACCGCTTATTCGGTTACAGATCAAATGATTTTATAAATATTGATAAGTTCAATAATGAAATTTCATGCTTTAATTACACATTTGGACGAATGATCACAAAACAAGAAATTTCCGGATTAAATATATCCGATTATTCGATAACAAGCATTCCTGACGGCGAATGGATCTGTTTTGACTGTTCAGATACTACTCCTGCCGGGCAGCAGTCACTTTGGTATAAAATTTACACAGAATTTCTACCATTTTCTCATTATAACATAGCGCCTGACATAACCTTAGAGTGTAGCAATGTATCATTAAAAAAGAAACAAAATTACCTTCTCCTGCAAATCCGCCCCGACAAGGTTTAACCATTGCTGACAGGTCATAATGCAACTCCTGTGATATTGTTTTTATAGTATTTCTCACTTATATGATAATTACTAAATACAATCAAAGGAGGCCTTTTATGAAAAAGGAATTAACAATTTTGACCACATTCAGCATAGCTATTATATTAGTTGTCACCGGGTGTCAGCACTCGTCAGCATCTAAGAATGGCTCTACTGTCACCCAATCGGTCACCAGCTATTCTTCATCCGAAGATACGTCAATCGAAGAAGCAACAACAAGTGAAACCTCAGTCAAAGAAATCACAACTGAGGAGCTTACTAAAGAAGCACCAACTCCAACAGGTTTACTTCCAGAGGAACGTGCCAGCATAACCATGGGAAAACTCTCTCCCGAGCACATGTATTATAACGAGGTGACAACTCTTGATCCCGCCTGTGCAGACTATATCAACGAATTATCCATTTATGATGCTGAGATAGATGACACTTTTGTTGTCCATATATCTCTTCCACCTGATTATAACGAAGCAAGCTCATATCCAATGGTTGTTATGACCGATGGAGTCTGGAGACTCAGTGATCACCCTGAACTCAGACCTCTTATGACATCTGACCAGATACAGGACGTTATCCTTGTCAGCATAGGGTATCCAAACACTTACAATTATGATGTCATCAGAAAAAGAGATCTCCAGACTAACCCTGATTCATTCCTGCATTTTATTGTAGATAATCTGATTCCTTACCTGGAAGAAATATACTCTGTAAACCCTGAAAATATGACTCTCACAGGACATTCCCTGGGTGGATACTGGGCTTACTACGCTCTGTTTCATAATGACACTATAGGAAAGAATACATTTACAAATTATTATATTGGCAGTCCTTCCATGTGGGCAAATACTGACGGCAAATTTATGTCTACGTACGAAGAAGAATATTACAACAGAACACAGACTCTAAATGCTAATGTCTATGTAACCGTAGGTGCAGATGAGGATAAAAACTTCATATCTTCTATCGAGGATTTCTACAATGATTTACAAGAGAGAAATTATTCTGGCTTAAACCTAACCTACGAAAAAATAGAAGGCTATGACCATAACACAGTCTTTAAGCCTTCTATCAAAAATACTCTTCTTATGTTCTATAAAAAAGATTCCGAATAACTATCTGTAGAACCACCAGCATCCATATCTAGGCATGACTGCTCCAAGCTCGCGGAGTGTCTTGCCTGATATGAGATCGGTATATATGTCAGCCTGATCATCAGGCATAGTCCAGATGAGCTGATCCATGTTGCTGAAGTTGAAAAATGCCCTCAGCTCATGTCCTGCATATTCCCTCACTATTCCGAGGACGCTTGCACATCCTGTCTCTATGGTGTAGACATTTGCATTACATGAAAATACATCATGCGATGCTCTTATATCCTCCATGTGGCGCAGCGCGTCAAATATCTTCATGGCTACAGGATCTTTATTTTCAACCTTGTCCCATGGGAAGTTTCCTCTGTGCAGATATCTGCTGTCCGCACATTTGTCCGGATCATTCTTATAAGTATAATCGTTTGTCTGTCCTATCTCATCACCGCTGTACAGAACCGGGATTCCGCTCTGTGCCAGCAGGTATCCATGAAGCATGAGATCACAGGCAATGGCCTGTTCAATCTTGTCTGCATTTGCCTCGTACTGGCCGGCCTCAAGGCCTGACAGGGATGCTGTTGTTCCACACAGACGGGCATCTCCGAGTCTAGGATCATCGTTATAGAGCTCACCTCTGGAATCACTGTTGTATCCCTTTCCTGTGAAATAGTCATTCAGGAACTTCTTGTGTGCCACCTCATCTATGCCGAACTGTGCCAGCCAGTCATAGTCAAGTCCCCAGCCGATATCATCGTGGCATCTGAGGTAATTCAGGAACACATAATCCTTTGGAAGTGCACACACCTGATCCATCTGGCGCTTTAAGAGTCCTACATTCTTCGTGGCTATCGTATTCCACGTGGATGCCATGGTTGTCACGTTGTAGAGCATATGGCACTCTGGCTTGTCAACTGTTCCAAAGTATGGAACTACCTTGGAAGGCTCCATAACGACCTCTCCTAGAAGAAGGACTCCCGGACATACTATCTCACTGATTATCCTCATCATACGGACAAGAGTGTGAACCTGTGGAAGGTTACGGCAGTTTGTGCCTATCTGCTTCCATATATACGGAACAGCGTCGAGTCTGATGACATCTATACCTCGGTTTGCCATATAGAGCATGTTGCCGACCATGTCGTTGAACACCATAGGATTTGCATAGTTCAGATCCCACTGGTATGGGTAAAATGTAGTCATGACCACCTGATTGCAGTCATTTATCCATGTGAAGTTACCAGGCGCCGTAGTTGGGAATACCTCAGGCACAGTCTCCTCATATATGTTAGGAACGAACCAATCATCATAGAAGAAATATCTGGATCTTGCAACAGGATCTCCATTTCTCGCTGCCCTTGCCCACTCATGATCCTCACTTGTATGGTTCATTACGAAATCCAGACAGCAGCTTATACCCTGTCTGTGACACTCTGCAGTGAGGTCCTCCAGATCCTCCATGGTTCCAAGCTCAGGCTTTACCTTTCTGAAATCCGCAACAGCATATCCGCCGTCATCTCTGCCCTTAGGGCTTTCCAGCAGCGGCATAAAATGAAGATAATTCACACCACATGACTTCACATATGGAAGCTTTTCTTTTACACCCCTCAGCGTTCCCGCGAATGCATTTGTGTACATCATCATACCTAACAGATCATTCTGCTTATACCAGTCCGGATTCTTGACACGGCTTCTGTCCAGCTTCTTGAGATCAGCATTTCTCTCCTGATAATAACCATACAGAGAATCGCACAGCCAGTCAAATGCCTCCATATTGTTGTTATAGAGCTCGCAGTAGAGCCACTTGAGCTCGTCATATCTCTCATCAAATCTCTTTGTATATTCTGCAGTCTTTTTCACTGTCTTTGAACCTGCCATTTATCTTCTCCTTTTCTGACTATAGTCAATTAACTTATCATTCTCATTTTATTTACATAATCTGTATCATTACCGTACACAACCTGTTTTAATCTGTTGCCGTATTTTTATCTATTACTGTCTCTCGGCAATGAGCTTCTCAACCTCGGATCTCTCCGGCATAACCTTGAGTGCTCCCTTGCGTGTTGTGATGATCGATGCAGCAGCATTTGCGAATACAAGCATCTCTGTAAGCTTATCAGTGTCAAGATCTTCAAGTCCATTATCAAGTACATAATTCAGCACGCATGCACAGAAAGTGTCCCCGGCGCCTGTGGTCTCTATAGTATTCTCCTGGATAAACGGCTTTGCCTCAGCGACTACATCCCCGTAGTATGCACGGCTTCCATCTCTTCCCATGGAGAGAAGTATCAAAGGTATATTGTATGTGTCCTGAAGTATCTTTATACCCTCGTCAAAATCCTCTCTTCCTGTGAACCACTGTATCTCATTATCTGATATCTTGAGCACATCACACTGTCTCATACCCCAGTCAATCTGATCATGGGCCTCGTCCAGTGTCTTCCACAGAGGCTCCCTGAGGTTCGGGTCAAATGTGACGATGCATCCAGCCTCCTTTGCAGCAGCCACAGCCTTCTGTGTTGCAGCACGTGACGCTTCATATGTCAGTGAGAGTGATCCGAAATGGAACAGCCTGGCATCCTTTATGATACTCTCATCCACCTCATCTGCGCTTAACATAATATCCGCTCCCGGATTCCTGTAAAATGAAAAGTCTCTGTCTCCGTCCTCGTATGTATGCACAAATGCAAGTGTTGTGTGTACATCCCTGTCAAACTTCAGATTGTCAGTGTTGATCCCGGCATCAGCCACAACACCGGCAAGCATTTTTCCAAGGAAATCATCCCCTACTTTTCCAACAAATGCAGTCTTCTTGCCAAGCTTCTGCAGCATAGCGAGAACATTACATGGTGCTCCGCCTGGATTGGCCTCCATCATCATATTGCCCTGGCCGCTGAGCCCGTTCTGTGTAAAGTCTATGAGCAGTTCTCCAAGTGCCACAACATCAAATCTCTTCATGGTACATATCCCCCTTATAATCTAAAATAAATACGTGCCTGTTTATTTAACTGTTTATCAGCAACAACAAATGCATGAAACATGTTTCACCATATATGTGTATTCTACATTTTATCATCGCCAGCCGTCAAGATGATTTTTAAATATGTGTTGTTTTTATTATAGCAGACATACAATTTTAGCATATGGCGACATCTATAATATTCTTGTATTTATGTAACACGAGGCCTTGTAGATATTCATCTCAGTTCTACGCAATAGCATGCTCCAATTCGTTGCTCATAAAAAACATCCCCTGATCATCTGTAATCATAACCCGGGGATGTTCTCCTAATTCAACATGTATTCGCTTTAAATATATGGCTGTTTTGACATATACCGCATTGTATTTACAGTTTTGTCACATTTGCCGCCTGTGGACCCTTTTCACCGTCCACAACCTCATACTCTACTGTATCTCCCTCTTCAAGAACCTTGAAGCCCTCCATATTCAGTGCTGAGAAATGTACAAATACATCTGCTCCATCCTCATCACATATAAAGCCGTAGCCTTTCTTTGCATTAAACCATTTTACTTTTCCTGTCTTCATACTGCTTCCTCCTTAAAAACTACCTGGATTCTTATGATCTGGCTGGTCGTCACCCGCCTGATGTACAAAAAAGGGGCACAGAACGATATCGTTCTGTGCCCCTTTGCACTTACACTGACATTATATGACCTGTTGTCTCATATTGCAAGTTTATTTTTTGCGTGCTTTTATATCTTTCTTGATGTCATCAGCAACAGCCACCACTGACTTTTCTATATCTGCTATATCATCCTTTACCTCTTCTGAGATCTCAGATGCCTCCTTTTTCAACTCAGCAGTCTTCTTCTCGGCTTCCTTTTTCAGCTCATCTGCCTTCTTCTCCGCCTCTTTCTTCAGCTCAGCCGCTTTCTTCTCGGCATCCTTCTTTATCTCCTCAGCCTTCTTCTGTGCCGCTGCAGCCTTTCTCTTTGCTGCGTCCACACGCTTCTTTGCAGCAGCCTTGGCCTCAGCTTCCTTCTTCTCAAGCTCAGGTGTCATATCCGTGTAATCGTACTCAAACACAACTGTTGAGAGTGGCGGAACCGTGATGTCTATACTGTAAGGAGTTCTGGCATTCTTCTTGTCCACTGCCTTGACCGGCTTGCCGTTGAGTCTGCCCTTTCCGCCAAACTGTACATCATCTGAGTTGAGTATCTCCTTGTATGTCGTGTAGCACGGAACCGGTATACTGTAATTATCTCTCTCAACCGGAGTGAAGTTACATACGAAAAGCAGCTGCTTCTTCGGAGTTGAGCCTCGTCTTACAAATGAAAGTATGCTCATGTCTGGGTGATCGCAATCTGTCCACTCAAATCCCATTGGATCTGTGTCATTCACATACATCGCATCATTGGTATTGTAAAGCTTATTGAGCGCTTTGACATACCTCTCCATGCCCTGATTGAGCGGATTGTCTAAGACGAACCAGTCAAGGCTTCTCGCCTCACTCCACTCTCTAGGCTGTGCAAATTCCTGCCCCATAAAGAGCAGCTTCTTGCCCGGATGTCCATACATGAATCCGTACGCAGTTCTGAGATTTGCGAATTTGTCCTCCTCGCTGCCAGGCATCTTTTCTATCATTGAACGCTTGAGATGAACTACCTCGTCATGGGATATGACGAGAACATAGTTCTCAGCATACGCATACGAAAGACTGAAAGTCAGCATGTTCTGGTTGTTCTGTCTGAAATATGGATCCATCTGCATATACTCAAGGAAGTCATTCATCCATCCCATATTCCACTTGAACAGGAAACCAAGTCCGTCCATGGATGCCGGAGCAGTTACACCTGCCCACGCTGTTGACTCCTCTGCTATTAGATATGCCCCCGGATTTCTCTCATCCATGATGCTGTTTATATTCTGCATAAGTGCTATTGCCTCAAGGTTCTCGTTTCCACCATGTTCATTTGGCAGCCACTGTCCATCCTGCTTGCCATAGTCGAGATACAACATGGATGCCACAGCATCCACGCGGAGTCCGTCTATATGGAACTTCTCGACCCAGAACAGAGCATTTGCCGTGAGGAAGTTTGCCACCTCATTGCGGCCATAGTCAAATATATATGTGCCCCAGTCAGGATGCTCTCCTCTTCTTGGATCCGGATGCTCATAGAGAGGCATCCCATCAAAACGTCCAAGTCCGTGCGCATCCCTAGGAAAGTGTGCTGGCACCCAGTCGAGGATAACACTGATTCCCTTGCTGTGCATATAATCAACGAAATACATAAAATCTACTGCATCACCATATCTGCTGGTCGGTGCATAATAATTGGTAACCTGGTAGCCCCATGAGCCGTCAAATGGATACTCTGATATACCCATGAGCTCTACGTGCGTATATCCCATCTCATTGAGATAGTCTGCCACCATAGGAGCGAGCTCCCTGTATGTGTAGAAGCCTGCATCGTCATCCTCAACCTTCTTGTGCCATGAGCCGAGATGCATCTCGTATATGGACATAGGCATGCGCATTCTGTCAGTACGGCTGATCTTGCTTCTATCCTTCATCCATGATGTATCCTTCCACTTATAGCTGCTTATGTCTGCAACCACTGAGGCATTTTCCGGTCTCATCTGACACTGGTTGCCATATGGATCAGCTTTGTACAGTATCTCACCATATCTGGTCATGATCTGATACTTGTACACAGCGCCCGGCTCCACGCCCGGCAGGAACAGTTCGTATATTCCCTCATTCGCTGTGATCTGCATAGGATTTACATTACCATCCCAGAGATTGAAATCACCGACTACACTGACACGTCTTGCATGAGGAGCCCACACTGCAAAGTAGGTTCCACGTACACCGTCTATAGTCATAGGGTGTGCGCCAAGCTTCTCATATATATTGTAATGTCTACCCTCCGCAAAAAGGTATGTGTCAAAATCCGTGATAAGCGATTCAAATGAATATGGATCTGCACTGTTTATAATGGTGCCATCCTCATATGTGGTGACAACATTGTACTTGTTGCCATCGTACTCCTTCTTATCAAAATAAATGGCGAACAGTCCTTCATTTGTCATCTGTTCCATGGTGTGTATCTTCTTACCTGTGCGCGATGTAACCTCTACCCTGATCGCCCCCGGCTTGTACACAACGATTATCTGACCTTCACCATAATCATGGATTCCCAGCAAATGCTTTGGCGCATTGATCTTGCTGGCAATGAGCTCATCATAGAGCACCCAGTTTATCCACTCCTCGATTCTTTTTCTCATAACTACCTCCCATTATGTAACCTTCTATCTGAATTTGTGTGGACGTGATTTCTTATAGCTTATAACCCTGACTATGATAGTAACCACAAGTCCAACAAATATCGTTCCAACATACACCCAAAGAACCTTCGTTCCCGTACCGGCCGGTATTATATCCGGCAGGACATCGTGTCCCGGAAAAAGCTCCGCATAGCTTTCTCCAAACACCATTCTTCTTATGCCATACATGATTCCGCTGCCGGATACCGCCATGGCTATAAAGCTGATTATTCCTATTATAACGCCTGCAGCGCCGCCCCATACAACACACTCATACAGTCTCCTTCTCCTTATGACTACAAAGCATGCCACCAGAAGCACAATGGATATGAACACACCATTGCTTGCCTTGGATTTGATGTCTGCAAGCTGTTCAAGCCTCATCACATTCTCAGTGGACAGATATACGTTGCCAAGCCTGTACTCCTGCTCGCTGTCCCCATCCAGAGCATCCAGCACGATACTGTATTCCACCCACGCATCAAATTCTGATAATTCCTCAGTCTGTCCGTTATTCATGACTGAACTTATCGTGCCGCTATTACTCGGCTTGTAGCTCTTCTCCGCAACCCTGCAAACGCTGAACGAACACATTATCGCCGTGGAGATGATCAGCAAGACCAGCGAAAGTGCCATTATCACCTGAAAAAATCTATATTTAAACATCTGTATATTTCTCTGCTTTTCCTGTATTATAATATGTATGGATCATTAAGACCCACTGCATATATGATACCATTTACCCCTTTTTATGTAAAGGAAAGTAACATGTTGTTTTACTTCATTTTTCTTAGGAAACAACATGAAAATAATCTACGAAAATGCGCATTTTTTTGTTTTTTAGTCTTGACAACGAATTGCGTTTCATCTATTATATGTGAGTATGTTTACATTGAATTGTCCGTGTCCGGTTTTAATGTAAAACCTTATTATATTTAATTAGATTTTATGGAGGTAAGAATTTTGGCTAATATCAAATCTGCAAAGAAGAGAATCAATGTTATCGAGAAGAAGACACTTAGAAACAAGATGATCAGGTCTAAGGTTAAGACAGTTATCAAGAAGGTTGAGGCTGCTATCGCTGCTGGTGATAAGGCTGCTGCTCAGCAGGCACTTGTTGTTGCTACATCAGAGATCAACAAGGCTGCTTCAAAGGGCATCTACCACAAGAACAACGCTGCTCGTAAGGTATCACGTCTTGCAGTTGCAGTTAACAAGATGGCTTAAGCATCTGGCTGATAACTACATAACTTTGACACAAGGATTTGGATATATTAAACGGCTGCATATATTTGAACCAATCATAGTTATATAAAAAATAACCACTGTTTTCACAGTGGTTATTTTTTTGCCTCAATATCTAATATCATCACCAGTCTCCTACTGCATCTCACACAGCTCCACGATCATGACCTCCATCGCCGCGTTATCCATAACCTGTCCGGTCTTGAGCTTGTAGTCCATGTCCTGACAGTTCTCCACTATGTCTTTAAGCCGTGCCATGCTGTAGCCCCTGCACTGAGCCTTGTAATTCTTCACCGCCCACACCGGGCATCCTGCGATCTTCGCCAGGCTGGCGTCCTGCGCGCCATCTGATAATGCCATCTTTACCAGAAGGAGCTTGTTGAACTGTCTCATGATACATGCGTTTATCATGATCGCCGATTCCTTATTCTCAAGAAGATCGTGATACATACTGCAAGCCTTCTCCTTCTGCTTTGCAATGATGAAGTCTATCATCTGATACACCTTGCTCTCCGCATCCTGACTGCACAGAAGATCCACATCATGCTCGCTGACCTGCTTCGTGTCTCCGGCGTAGCTTATCATCTTGTCAACCTCATTCTTGATACAGTTCATATCCATGTTAGCAGCTTCGATTATCTTGTATATCGCCGTGTCTGTGGTGGCAACACCATCGGCACGGAACAGTGACTTCACCCACGTGACCATCATCTTCTCATCAGGGGTCGCAAAATCCAGAGCCTCTCCATTCTTGTCCACAGCCTTGAACAGCTTATACCTGGTGTCCACATCCATCTCTACAAATATGGCAACTGATGTATCCTCTATCTCCACCAGCTTCTTTGCAAAATCCTCGTTGCTGCTCTTGAACAGACCACTGTTCTCCACAAGGACAACTCTTCTGTCCGCAAAAAATGGCATCTCGTTGCAGAATGCAAGAAGCTCAGATGTATCGATCCCATTTCCGGCAAATTTCATAAAATTCAGATTATCGTCCTTATCAGTCAGAGCCGACAGCAGCTTATCTCTGTACTGGTTCACGAGATACCTCTCCTCCCCATACAGAAGATATATCTTGGCAAACTCCCCCGTCTTTATATGTTGGTTTATGACCGCCATCGCGTTCTTTTTTTCTTTTTTCTTTGTTGCAGCCATTACGTTTCTCCTTCATCAAGCTTATGTCTCACAATATGATTTTCAAAATACAGTACCAGTTTCTACCATAATTATATCTTATGTGGCAAATCTGACCTGTTTTTCTATGTATTTTGATAATATCAGAGGTTATCTGACCTGTTTTTATAATCACATATTGATTATTTCTATAATGTCACTTTGGTTTTATAATCACCTACAGATTGTGAGTTTATGTACACTCACTCCAATAAACACAAATCTAATTATAACGGAGGTTCAACATGGAGACAACAGAAAGATATAAGTTAAATAAGGAACTTGCCCAGATGCTTAAGGGCGGAGTTATCATGGACGTTACAACACCTGAGCAGGCTAAGATCGCTGAGGCTGCCGGCGCTTGTGCAGTTATGGCACTTGAGAGAATCCCAGCAGATATCAGAGCTGCAGGTGGTGTATCACGTATGAGTGACCCACAGATGATCAAGGGAATCCAGAACGCTGTATCAATCCCTGTTATGGCTAAGTGCCGTATCGGACATTTCGCAGAGGCTCAGATCCTTCAGGCCATCGAGATCGATTACATCGACGAGAGCGAGGTTCTCTCACCAGCAGATGACGTATACCATATCGATAAGAGACAGTTCAAGGTTCCTTTTGTATGTGGTGCCAAGGATCTCGGCGAGGCCCTCAGAAGAATCAACGAGGGTGCTTCAATGATCAGAACTAAGGGCGAGCCTGGTACAGGTGATATCGTTCAGGCCGTAAGACATATGAGAAAGATGAACAGCCAGATCGCTGAGATCGTCAGCATGAGAACAGATGAGCTGTATGAGGCAGCTAAGAAGCTTGAGGTTCCTTACGATCTCGTTCAGTACGTACATGAGAATCACCGTCTCCCAGTTGTAAACTTCGCAGCCGGCGGTGTTGCTACTCCTGCCGACGCAGCTCTCATGATGCAGCTCGGTGCTGAGGGTGTATTCGTAGGTTCAGGTATCTTCAAGTCAGGAGACCCTGCTAAGCGTGCTGCTGCCATCGTTCAGGCAACAACAAACTACAATGACGCTGATCTCGTTGCAAAGCTTTCAGAGGGACTTGGTGAAGCTATGGTTGGTATCAACGAGCAGGAGATCGCAATCCTCATGGCAGAAAGGGGTAAGTAATATGCAGGTTGGTGTATTGGCAGTACAGGGAGCTTTCGCAGAGCATGAGCATGTACTTTCCGAGCTCGGCGTATCATGCATAGAACTTAGAAATGCCGGAGATCTGAACAAGCCTTATGACGCCCTGATCCTTCCTGGCGGTGAGAGCACAGTCCAAGGAAAGCTTCTCAGAGACAGCGACATGTTCGACACTATAAAGTCTCAGATCAAGGGTGGCATGCCGGTTCTTGCCACATGTGCAGGACTTATTCTTCTGGCACAGCACATCGAAGGTGATGACACTGTACACCTTGGCACTCTCCCTGTCACAGTAAAGAGAAATGCCTACGGAAGACAGCTTGGAAGCTTCCACACAGAGGCCGAACTTAAAGGTATCGGTGAGGTTCCTATGACTTTCATCCGTGCACCTTATGTGGCTGAGGCTTCACCTGAGGTTGATGTCCTTGCAACAGTTGATGACAAGATCGTGGCGGTTAAGTACGGCAACCAGTTTGCCCTCTCCTTCCACCCTGAGCTTGACAGCGACTACAGGATCCACAAGGCATTTGTAGACAATATCCAGTAATATATTGACTACAGTCTAAAATATATATCAATAAAGAAAAGCCTGTGACATATACAGCAGTTATCTGCCGGTATATGTCACAGGCTTTTTCTAATCTATTTTTCCGGTATGCTCCAGGCCATCAAAGCCCGTCATACTCTCATGCTCAGGAAGCTTTGTGAGCGGTTCTTCCTTCTCCTCTATCTTCTCAAGGATCTCCTTGTATTCATTATCCTTGATGTGGTTGCCGATGATCTCCGCCACATCCGTAACTGTGACAAATGCAGAAGAATCTATGGAATTGATAATGTTCTTCAGCTCACCGATCTCAAATCTCGTGATAACACAGTAGAGCACTGTCTTGTTGCCGCTTATCATTCCCTTGCCCTGCATGATGGTAACTGTTCTTCCAAGCTTCTTGTATATCTTGTCTGCCACCTCTCTGGCATCATCAGTTATGATCATGGCTGCCTTCGCCTGCTCAAGACCGGTCTCAACCATATCAAGCACCTTTGATGTTATAAAGTATGTAAGAAGACTGTACATCGCCCTGTCCAGACCAAAGAGCATTCCCGCAATAGAATATATGATCAGATTCATGCCCAGAACAACTCTTCCAACCGGCCAGTCTTTTTTCTTGTTCAGCATGATGGCCACGGTCTCCGTTCCATCCAAGCACCCGCCGAACTTGATGATGATACCAACTCCAAGTCCAAGTATCACACCGCCGAAGCACACCGCAAGTATGGTCTCTGAGGTTGCATTTTCAAGGGGTTTGAATATCTCCACAAATACTGAGAATACAGCCATGGAATAACCGGACTTCACCATGAACATCTTACCAAGCTGTCTTGAACCTATTATAAGAAACGGAACATTAAGAACGATCGTCAGAATACTCAGGGACACTTCTGTGAGATTATTGATCATGATACCTATACCGATGACTCCTCCGTCAAGTATGGTGTTCGGCACGAGAAATTCTTCGATAGCAAATGCAGCTATAACTGCGCCAAGTGTCAGCATTACAAATTCCAGCAGTAATTTTAGTTTTTTTGTCATACTCATCTTCCTTTCCACATCATAGTCGTTTCTTCCTTCCCCTGTTCTCCTTTCAGAATTCTTATTCTCATAACTCCCTGATCATCTGTATCCGGTTACCGAAATTCCACCATCCGTTATCTCTACACATATAGCTCCATGGTCTATGGTACTCATTACATCAGCTCCACAGGCATCCAAACGCTCCAGTGTCTCCCCGTGCGGATGACCATATCGGTTATTCTCCCCCGCCGATATGATCGCAAGATCCGGGTCGACTGCTCTCAGGAACTCCCCACTCGTAGAATATCTGCTGCCGTGATGTCCGACCTTCAACACATCAGCACTCAGATCACCGCCCTCCGAGATAAGCTCCCGTTCTCCATCTTCTCCCAGGTCTCCCGTAAATAAAACACTGTACCCTCGATACTCCAGACGGATAACCGCAGAAAGATCATTTGCATCTTTTATATCAGTTTTTTCGGACGGATGCAAGAAATTTAACCACACCTTAGCTGCATCCTTGCCACAGGACATTTGAGAACCGCCGTCCATATATATGATATTTACGCCTCTTTTCTCTGCCAGCTCAAGCAGTTCACCCATATTTTCAATATCACCATACATCGGAACCACAAGATTATCTATTCTGATACCGGAGTTCGTATCGCTTAGAAGATATTGGATACCGGACACATGATCCTTATCTCCGTGTGTCACAAATGCATAATCTACATGAGCTGCACCATAAAACTTTAGAACAGGCACCATCACGTACTCACCAACCTTATTGCTACTCGACGAGCCCCCATCTATCAATATATTTACTCCCATACCAGACCTTATAAGTATGCCGTCTCCCTGACCAACATCCATAAATACAACTCTGAACTCCCGGTCAAATGAAGCTGCTTCGTAACACACGCAGCACAAGGTCATGATCACAGCAGCGCACAGACAGACCATCCGCCTCCTCACCCTGGCGCAGTCTGCACTCTTTGCTCTTACAAGCAGGATCAGCACTCCAACCATAGCCATATAAAATACTACGATCATCATAACCGACACATGGCCTGTATTTATACTGTAAAATGGAAGCTTCATCGCCCATTCGCAAAGCTGCCTGTATATTGCAAGTATCAGCTTCACAGGAAACGCTCCTATGCCCACCGCCATCTCATTGCCCTGTAGTATCCCGGGAAAAATAAGCATAGCCGCAATCACAACGATACTCACGAATATTATCACAGAAACCAATGGCACTATGAGCAGATTCAGAAAGATCGAATACAGCGGAAACTGGTAATAATAGAATATAACAAGCGGTCCGGTGGCAAGTGTTATCGCCAGATTCATTACAAGTGTACTGACTACCTTATTCTTAGTTGGAATAAGCTTTTTCATAAGTGCTCCAGGCACCGCCATCCCCAGCACTGCGGCAAAAGACAACTGAAATCCGGCATCAAGGATGATACCCGGATCAATCAGCGCCTGTATGACTGACGCGGTTCCCGCGGATGTAAGCATATCAGGGCTTCGCCCCTTTACCTGACCGATCACAGATATCACCATCATTATCATGGCTCTTACAGTTGAACTCGCCATCCCAGTCATAACTCCGTAAAGTACGATCACAGATATAGCCATTATACCAGATGCCATATATGACCCTGTAAGCCTTCGCAGCACGCCGAATAATGTCATTCCTATTATTGCTATGTGCACACCGGATATCGCCAGAATATGAGCTATTCCATTCATCTGAAACAGCTTCTTCGTATCCCTGTCAATGCCGCTCTTATCCCCCAGTAGCATTGCCTTTATCACCGAGCCATCCGTCTCTCCAAACACACTGTCTGTGATCTCCCCGGACTTTATACGCAGCCTGAACAGACTGTCTCCTATACGGCTGTAGTCCTCTCCACACTCCAGAATGGAGATATCCTTTCCTACTATATATATTCCCTTGTGCGAATAATATTCCCGCGCATCGAATTCGCCCGGATTATCTGCAGAGTCCGGCCTTGACAGACTGCAGCTTAAGGTCAGCTTCATTCCGGTCTTCAGGCTTCCCACGTCTTCCATGTACAGCAATACCTTTGATCTTCCCCGGTATTCCACAGTTTCTTCTGAGTCGCCTCCGCCAAATGTTATCCATTCCGCATACACATATACCCGCCATTCATCGCCGGACTGCCTGATCTCGTACACCTTTCCTTCTATACCGCCCGGCTGCTGCCCATCGAGCTCTTCTGCGAGTCTCTCCTGCTTTGACATAGCACAACCATTCATATAACCGGTCAACAAGATCATTCCAAATATCATCATACTCAGAACGCATCTGACGATCCTGTTCTTTCTGTCTTTATCACCATGAGCTTTGCCACTATAAAAAAACATGGCTGTACCGGCTTTGTCCATGTAAACCGACAATACCGGTGCAGCCAATATGATCAGACCAATTATAAGCACTGAACTGTCAGCAGCCTCTTTATACGCCTCTCCAAGCGCAAAGCATACTGCTATCCAGAATAATGGTCTCTTTATATTCGTATCCTCCTGTTTTGTTCAAACTTCTGTTTATATCTCAAGCTTTGAATAATCAGCAGTAAATTTCCTGCTGAGATCGATGTTGTTCAATCTGTTATTTGTATTATCCACATTTATCTGTACACTCTTGACATCTTCAAGCTCCATGAGGGAATCCACAACAGAATACACAAGTATCTCATCGTCCACACCTGCTGTTCCATCCGCAAAGCTCTCATTAAATGTTATCGTACACACATCGTCAGCATCATCCACAGTGACACTCTTAACCACAGTTTTCTCATTGAGCGGTACAACTGTTCCATCGTAACTCATTCTCAGTCCTGCAACCATCTGTTCCTCCAGTGATTCAGGCGCTGATCTGTCCAGATCTATGGTCTTCTGAACCAGCTTCTGTCCTGTGCTGTCCGGCATATATATGTTGTACTCTTCATGTGGATTCATGAAGTTGTCCATATCTGAAAATGAATCATTTGTGAGCTCCTCACGCACGATACTGTTCTCATTTGCAATGTCAGTGTATTCATACACAACCTTCTTCACCGATTCGATCTGTGTCAGAGTTCTCACAAATGCCGCCTTGCTTAGCACCATCTCATATGTGTCAGTGGCCTCCCAGTCAACGTTGAACATAAGATTGATCGTCGCCTGACCGTCATATGTATATCTCTGGTACGTAACGCCCTGGGGAACCGGAACCTGTTTATCCGTCATTTCCCCACTGTCCATCAATGCGTTCATCACAGTGTCGATAAGATTCTCCGTCGTGACAAGCTGGTCTCGGGTGAAAACCTCCGGGAACAGATCAGTCCACGTTGAGTTTGCGTAGTACAGAGTCAGATTTTCATCTGAATTGTCTGCTGAATTTTTCTTTCTACCATTCTTGCTGTCGCTTCCACACGCCACAAGAATCACCACTGCAGCCATGACCACGGCAGTGAGCATAATTCTTTTTTTCGTCGTCATATTAATCCCTTACTCGTGAGCCTGTAATGGAACCTTTACCGTAAATGTAGTTCCTTTTCCCGGTTCACTATACACATTTATAGTTCCTTTGTGCATGATAATTATATTCTTCGTGATGGCTAGTCCCAGACCGGTTCCACCAGTGTCTCGACTTCTCGCCTTGTCTACTCTGTAGAATCTCTCAAAAATATGATTTATGCAATCCTCCGGTATTCCTACACCGGAGTCTGCTACCTTGATATAGAAGTTCCTGTGATCTGAATTGAGCGAAACCTTTATCCAACCGCCATCAACGTTATACTTTATTCCATTCTCTATCAGATTCGAGATCGCAAGAGTAAACTTCACCTTGTCTATCTCTGCCTTTATGTCTCCAAAGCTCTCAAATGAAAGCTGTATACTTCTCTTCTCCGCCAGAGGCTTAAGTCTCTTGAGTATGAGATCCATAAATTCATTCATATCCACAGGCTCTTTATTCAGGCTGTCAGGGCCTTTGTCAGTCTTAACGAGTGTAAGCAGATCACTTATGATCTCTGCCTCCCTGTCTATCTCCTGAACTATATCCTCCATGAATTCTCTGTACATCTCCGCTGGCACATCACTCTGGGTGAGCAGCGACTCTGACAGAACCTTCATGGATGTTATCGGTGTCTTTAACTCATGTGAGACATTTGACACGAATTCCTGACGGGACTCCTCAAGGAGCTGTGCCTTGTTGAATATATCGTTTATATCCTTTGTCAGCTCCTGTGTCTCCCTGAACATACCGTCCACGCTCATCGGTTCAAGGCTGCCGCCTTTCATTCCCTCTATCTCGTTTCTGACATGGTTCACATCCCTGACTGATAACTTAGCCGCAAAATAAGCAGCTATCAATCCAAGTATCAACGATATCGCAAACAGATAAGTTGCATTTCTCTTCATATATATTGACAGGTTCTCGAGAGCATCGGTCTCAAGAGATATCAGTGCCACCGCATCTGTATAGCCCTCACTGTTGATCACTGGAACTATGCGTCTGTACACATTTTCCTCTGTCTCTGATATATACTTCTGCTGCCCCTTCATTACGCTGAACACGTTCTCATCCACCAGATATCTTCCGGTGTCTTTTCCATAGGAGTCCACCACTACCTTGTAATCAGTATCCACTATAACTATACGGGCAGAGAGAGAATAAGCCATGGTCTTTATCTCGTCCACGGCTCTCCCTATATCATCCTCCGCCTTGTGTTCATTCACTATATGGGCAATGTATTCTGCACACTCCTGTGCGTGTCTGTCAAGATTTCTCTCACTCTTCGAATTCACAGTGCCCGCCAGTATCCACAGTGCTGCATAGGCGATCACTGCCACACTCACTGCCACTATAAGCGATATGATCGTTCTCTGCCCCACTCTGATACTGACTCTGGATCTCTCCTGGGCGGTATTCTTCTCTTCAATTTTTTCTGTTTCAACTGTTGCACGTTTCTTTTTTTTCATATCAGCCCTTGAAGAAATATCCTACTCCCCATTTTGTATGAATGTATACCGGCTCACCCGGATTAGATTCTATCTTCTCACGAAGTCTTCTAACATGCACATCAACTGTTCTCGCATCTCCCGGGTAGGAATCTCCCCAGATCGTATTCAGGAGTTCATTTCTTGAATATACCTTGTTTGGATGCGCCATGAGCAGCTCAAGAAGGTCAAACTCCTTGGCTGTCAGATTAAGCTCCTTACCACCGACAAATACACGTCTGCTGTCAAGCTCAACCTTCATTCCGTTGATCTCCATTACATTTGACGGTTTTGCAGGTGCCTGCTTGCGGTTGCTTCTTCTAAGTATAGCCTTGATTCTGGCCTTCACCTCAAGAATATTAAATGGCTTTGTTATATAGTCATCTGCACCATACTCGAGTCCCATGATCTTATCCATATCCTCACCCTTTGCAGTGAGCATGATAATAGGAACATTGGAAAACTCTCTGACCATCTGGCAAACCTCTATTCCTGTGTATACAGGTATCATTATATCCAGCAGAACTATATCGTAATCATTTGCCTTTATCTTCTCTATAGCTTCACCGCCATCGTAGGCTGTATCCACTTCCATATCGTCCTGTTCCAGGCTGAACTTCAGCCCCTTAACGATCAACTTCTCATCATCCACAACAAGAACTTTCTTCATCTTAACATCCTTTCTACCCCGAGACTCATTCTATTCTGTCGATATATATGTCTCCAGTTTCTCATATATACTGTCTCCTATGCCGCTGACATTCTTAAGGTCTTCTTTGCAGGCAAATGCTCCATTCTTCCGTCTGTACTCAACAATCTGCGAGGCCTTCGTCTCGCCTATTCCCGGTAACGTCATAAGTTCCGCAGCATCTGCACTGTTGATGTTGACCAGTCTCTGTTCCGACGCATCTGTCCCGGCTTCGCTCTCATCCGGAAGCTGTTCACCTCCGACAGGAAAGTACAGCTTCTGACCATCCTCAAGCACATCTGCAAGATTCACCGCAACGGTATCTGCGTCATCGGAGAATCCTCCCGCCGCCTCAAGGCCATCATTCGCCCTGGATCCGGCTTCGAGCTCATATACGCCCTCATTATTCACTGCTCCGCATACAAAAACTGTTATGTATTCTGGAGTTTCTGAGTGTATCGTTACACTCTCGTCTGCTCCGGCTTCTTCCGCGCCTTGCTGCGAAGCTTTCTCCGTAACATTCTCTTCTGAATTACCGGATATAGTTACCTGTTCTTCTCCACAGCCGGAACACAATAATGTCATTGTCAGCACGCATAAATATGCTAAATTTTTAATTATTTTCTTCATCGTGCGACACCTCCTGTGTCAGCACAGAATTACACAGGTTTATTGTATCTAAACACCTCTGAATTTACAACAATATATTTCTATTTTATTTCATTTTTGTTACTTTTTTCACAAAAGAGCCCTTTTATCCCTTATTCATTGATACTTTTTACAATACATAAAAATGTAACATTTTTATAAACTCCCCGATTCAGATCAGACATAAAAAAACAGCATACATGACCGGTAATCTTCCATCCTTACAGATGGCTGTCCACCATGATCATATATACTGTTTTATAATTTACTATTTTATTATTTGAAGCTTTGTTATATTCTGCCATGCATCCTAGAATAAAGGCTCCTTGAGGATAGCAGTTCCGATACCCTTCTGGGTGAAGAACTCAAGAAGCAGGCAGTGCTGGAGACGGCCATCAAGTATATGCACTCTTGAAACTCCATTTTCCATGGCTGCGATACAGTTGTTAAGCTTTGGAAGCATACCACCGCCGACAACGCCCTTCTCTATGATGTCCTTTGCCTCGTGTATATCCATCTCTGAGATAAGTGTTGACTTGTCTGTTGGATCAATAAATACTCCCTCGATATCTGTGAGGAATACAAGCTTCTCAGCCTCAAGAGCTGTTGCTACTGCACAAGCAGCATCGTCCGCATTGATGTTGTAATCCTCGTAGTTCTCATCCACTCCTATAGGTGCGATAACCGGGATGAAATCATCCTCGATAAGTGATGTAAGGATGGATGTGTCAACATTTGTTATCTCTCCCACATAACCTATATCCTTGCCACCAGGGAACTTCTTCTTGACTGTGAACATTCCGCCGTCCTTGCCGCTGATTCCGACTGCCTTAAGTCCGATCTTCTGCATGAGACTTACAAGACTCTTGTTGACCTTGCCGAGAACCATCTCTGCGATCTCCATCGTCTCTGCATCTGTAACACGGAGACCGTTGATAAATTCTGCCTCCTTGCCGACCTTCTCTACCCATTTGCTGATCTCCTTGCCGCCACCGTGTACGATGACCGGCTTCATGCCGACAAGCTTCAGCATGGCAACGTCCTTGATAACGTTGTACTTGAGATTCTCGTCAAGCATAGCGCTTCCGCCGTACTTTACAACCACTGTCTTGCCCTGGAATTTCTTGATATATGGCATAGCCTCTATCAGTGTCTGTGCCTTCTCAATTACCTGATCTACTGTGTAATCACCTATAACCATTTTTCTGTCCTTCTTTCTTCTATATTTATATATCTTCGGTTTATCTACCTTAGGTTTATCTGTCTTTTGCCTTCAACTTTATCTTCCAGCCTGATCAATGTCAACGATTAACGCATCGTCTCAATTTAGTCTTATTTGATTTATTGACTACAATCTATTTTTAAATTTACGCAATATGTTTTATCTTATAACCTGCTTCCATTTTTATATGGCTTATCTCACTGGATTTTACTTTCTATAATCCGCATTTATCTTGATATAGTCATATGTGAGATCGCAGCCCCACGCTGTGGCCATCTCATCCCCCATATTCATATGCGCCTTGAGCTTTATCTGCTTCTCTGAGAGTATGTGGCTTGCTTCCTTCTCATCGTAATCAGTTGTCACTCCATGCTTTACGATCTCAAGATGTCCTGCCACACTGGCTATCTCTATATCCACCCTGTACGGATCAAACTTCACGCCGCTCTGTCCCATGGCGCACACTATTCTGCCCCAGTTGGCATCAGCTCCGTACATGGCACACTTTACAAGATTGGAGGCCACTATCGCCTTTGCCAGATGTCTTGCAGTATCCTTATCCGGCATGCCCGACACATCCACCTGAAACATCTTGGTAGCACCCTCGCCGTCCGAGGCTATCGCTCTGACAAATGCGCGGTTGATATATCTTATTGCCTCGACAAATGCAGGAAAGTCGTCATCGGTCTCCAGCAGTTCCTCGTTGCCCGCCATGCCATTTGCAAATATCATTACCGTGTCATTTGTAGACATGTCTCCATCCACAGACACCATATTGTATGTATCGACCACATCTGACTTCAGCACCTTGCCTAGCAGCTCTGAGCTGATATTCAGATCTGTCGTGATGAAGCTGAGTACGGTCCCAAGGTTTGGATTGATCATTCCGGATCCCTTGCACATGCCTCCTATGGTGACCTGCTGCCCCTTGATCTCTAAAGTTACGGCTATCTCCTTCTTATAGATATCAGTCGTCTTGATCGCCTCCGCGGCATCCACTCCGGCATCTATAGAATATGAAAGCTCCGGCACCAGCATATCTATACCGCTCTGTATGACATCCATCGGAAGTCTCATTCCTATGACTCCTGTAGAAGCCACCGCAACCGTACTTGGATCTATGCCAAGGCTCTTACCTACATGGGCCGCCATGGCCTCAGCATCGTGGATTCCCTGTTCGCCAGTACAGGTATTTGCCACACCGCTGTTTACAACCAGTGCCTGACACATTCCCACATTCTGGCAAAGCCGCCTGTCGTATATGACCGGTGCTGCCTGAACCATGTTCTGTGTAAATGCTCCCGCTACATGTGCAGGAACATCACTCACCAGAAGTGCCATGTCTTTTTTCAGTTTATTTCTTCTTATTCCAACATGTAGTCCCGCTGCACGAAATCCAGCAGGAGCTGTCACGCCTCCCGGAATTATCTTCATCCTACCACCTTATTTCCAAATTTATGGGAAAACAGGAGCCATGCGGAGACCCTCTGCCTCGTCAAATCCAAACATGATGTTCATGTTCTGAACCGCCTGACCTGCAGCACCCTTTACAAGATTGTCAAGTGCGCCCATGGCGATGACTCTGTTTGTTCTCTCATCTATCTTAAAGTTGACATCCACATAGTTACTTCCCTCAACCCATCTTGTCTCAGGACATACATCCTTGTCGAGGACTCTGATAAATCTCTCATTTGCATAGTACTTATCGTATGCGGTTCTCACTGTATCGTAATCGACCTTCTCCTTGAGGTTGGCATATGCTGTCACAAGTATTCCTCTGTTCATAGGAACAAGGTGTGGAGTGAAGTTGATAACTATCGGACTGCCATTCGCATATCCAAGCTGCTCCTCTATCTCAGGGGTATGTCTGTGTGTCGTAACTCCATAAGCCTTTATGCTCTCATTGACCTCACAGTAAAGATTTGCGATCTTCGCGCCTCTTCCTGCACCTGATGTTCCGGACTTGGCGTCAACGATGATGGAGTTGGCATCAACCAGACCTTCCTTAACCAGTGGGTAGAGTGAAAGGATGGAACATGTTGTGTAGCATCCAGGGTTTGCAAGAAGTCTGCACTTCTTTATATCCTCCCTGTTGATCTCACAAAGACCATACACAGCCTCGTCAATAAACTGTGGGCTCTTATGCTCTATCTTGTACCACTTCTCATAAGTAGCAACATCCTTTATTCTGAAATCTGCACTGAGATCTATGATCTTCACCTTTGACAGAATCTCCTCATTCACCAGTGATCCGCACAGTCCCTGTGGTGTAGCTGTAAATATGACGTCTACTTTTGATGCAAGCTCCTCCATGTTGTCGTCCATACACTTTGCGTCCACGATCTGGAACATATTGCCGTATACCTGATAATATTTCTGATCGATAAAGCTTCTTGAACCGTACCATACGATCTCCGCTTCCTTATGTCCAAGAAGGATTCTTACTATCTCCTGTCCTGCGTATCCTGTCGATCCGATAATTCCTACCTTAATCATAACTGCCTCCATATATATGTAAAAATTTATATTTCCATTCCCACGGATTTGTCTTAAGGCATATCCTGTTTGATTGTATACCCACTTAGTCAGCCTAGTCAACATTCATCTAATCAGACGATATGTTATCCCTCCTACAAAAAACTTTTTATAATTATACATTTTGATTGCATATTATGCAATGGTTTTTTTGAATATTTGCATAATCGTTAAAAATATACGGTTCATCAACGTTTTTGCCGCCATTTAGCTATGTATCCATGTATAAATCACATGCATATTATACGCTGATTAAATGGATATTTTGAAAAATTGCTTGCATAATATACATTTGCGTTGTATAGTTCATGTAGGCGAAAAATGGAATATATTATAAAGTAATTTTTCAAAACACTATATTTATAGGAGGATTTATTAAAATGGCTAAAGAAAAAGTTGTACTGGCTTATTCAGGCGGTCTTGATACCACTGCCATCATCCCATGGTTAAAGGAGACATACGGATACGATGTTATCTGTGCATGTATAGATGTAGGTCAGGAGAGTGAGCTTGAGGGACTTGACGAGAGGGCAAAGTATTCAGGAGCTGAGAAGCTTTACATCATCGATGTTGTAGACGAGCTCTGCGATGAGTACATCATGCCAACAGTTCAGGCTGACGCTGTATATGAGAACAAGTACCTTCTCGGTACTTCATTTGCAAGACCTATCATTGCCAAGAAGCTCGTTGAGGTTGCACGTAAGGAAGGCGCTGTTGCCATCTGCCACGG
>OGMP01000247.1_pt1 | contig 57756 bp, 46 predicted proteins | sample 1573261 | NCBI WGS metagenome assembly OGMP01 (sample SAMEA2581878, study PRJEB24529) | metagenome | biome: Human gut stool | place: China | collected 2011 | reverse complement strand
GAGGACGTTTAGACGCAAGAAGGACGCTGAAGAGCTTAGTTGCGGATTTGAGGTTATTCAGCTTTTCATAGTTTTGCATCGGATTAATAACTAAAATTTAACGATTATGAAAAGATTTACATTAACCCGAGTAGTCGTCTCGATGCTCGCCTTAGTGGTGGCGTTGGGTATGACGGCGCAGACTTCTCCGAAACGATTGGTGAAGAGCGGTCAGCAGAAGACCATGAAACAGTTGACAGAAGAGTTTACAAAGAAGCAGAAAAACGCAAAAACGATAACTGCTAAAGACTTGCAGAAGAAGGTGCAAACGCGCGCCGAAGAAGACGATCCCGACAGGTGGGAGACTCTTATCTACGAAGACTTCTCCCTTATGACAAAGGGTACCGAAGACGCGCCTGACGGGACAATGTATCCCGAAGATTACGAGACGACGTATAACATGTATCTTCCTGACGACTTGTTCCATACTCCCGGATGGTTCGGTTTGGGCGTTTACCAGGCAGGAGGCAACATGGCCCTTAACTATCCGGGCTTCGGCGGCGTCCTCAACTCACCGATGATGAACATGCAGGGACGCATCCGCATGCAGCTGCGCGTTAAATGTATCGACTATTCAAGGCTGTTCTTTATAAGTATCGCAGCAGGTGGTTATGATAATCCGTTCGACCCGTCCGATTCTCAGGGCGGACAGATGAACATATATAATTTCGAGCCGGAAGACGGATGGCAGGATATTGAGGTCTATGTGAATATTCCTTACGCAGGCTCTGACTGCTTCTTCCAGTTGAATGCCGCAACTTACGGCGACGGAGGCCTCATCGTTGACTATATAAAGGTAAGCCGCGACAAAGACTATATCAGCACTCCGCAGAATCTTGCCGCTACGAAATTCGTCACCGACGGCTTCACCGCAAGCTGGGACAAGGCGTATGGCGCAGACAATTATCTCGTTTCATTGTATGAAAGAAAGACCGTCGGCACCGACAATTACAAGACGGAAGAGTCATTCGAGGACGCAAGCCTTGATAACGGCGCAGTCACCGGTTTGGCCGACGGGTGGACGGCAATGACCAGCGGCGACGGCTTTACTACCGACGCAGCAGACGGAAGTAAGGCTCTGTTGTTGTCAACAAGCAGCGATTATGTACAGTTTGAATTGAACGGAAGCGAAATTCTTGACGGTAAATTATACATAAAGAGGGTTGACACTAATGGAGAGTGTTCCGATATGTTATATTTCGATGTCACCACCGAAGGACAAACCATGACGTGGTTCACGTCTCTTGAGAGTGTAAGCGTTGATGAATGGACGGAAATTTCATTAGCCGAACTAAGCGACTTCCCGGTAGGCTTGGCTTCAACGGTAAAAATATATAAGGGAGCAGGATGGGGAGAAGAAGGCGTATTCGCAATAGACAACCTCAGCTTCGAGACCACTCCGCTTACGGAAACCACTTGCGTGGCCGAGAATGTCTCGACTGCAGACACTTGCATGACGTTCAACGACCTCGACCTGAACAACCTTTACTCGTTTACGGTGCAGGCTACGAGCGCAGACGGACGCACGTCTGATGCCTCAGAAGCATATTTCGCTTACGGCGTGGCCGCCCCGGTAGTGAAAGAGGCAACCGACGTAGACCGCCGCGGAGGTTACACGGCAAATTGGGAAAAAGCAATCAACGCAACAAGCTATGACCTATATAGCTACGAGATTTACACCGTTCCGGAGGATACAGAGGACTTCACCGTGTTCGAGGAGAACTTCAACAAGTGTACCGAAGGAACGTTAGACAATCCCGTTTCGCTCAACAACTATGACCCGATAATAATCAACGACTACACCGACAACATCGGTTGGAGCGGATGGGGAACGCTGCTCAGCAACGGCATGGTAGGCTGTATAAACAACTACGTCGACCTGCAGTCGCCCGCAATCAACCTTGACCGCGCCGGAGGCAACTATACCGTAACCGTAGATTTCGTAACATTGAACGACAATGTGGACTTTATCGTACAAGGCGACAACACCATGTACCAGCTGATTAACGCTGAAAAGGCCGGCAGCCACACAGCTACCGTAGAGATGAACGGCGGAACAAACACCACCCGATTACTCTTCTATACTTATGACTGCTCTGCATTCCTGATAGACCGCGTGGTAGTAAAGCAGGACGTTAAAGCCGGAGACGAGATTACAACGACTCTCGGCATGCAGACGCTCGACGGCGACGCCACCTCGGCACGCATCAGCGGATTGCAAATTAAGTCAGGATGTAAGTACGGCTACAACCTCGTTTCTTACTACGATCGTTTCGGCTTAGTCTACGTATCCGACCCGTCGGCAACGCAGTATGTCGAATTTGAGGGCACGGGCATCGACTCGGTTGAGACAGAAGACGGGGAAGCTCAGCAGCCGACAGAAATCTACGACCTCTCAGGACGCAAGGTAAGCACTCCTAACGCTAAAGGTGTTTACATCATAAAGAGCGGAGGCGAGGTTAAGAAAGTAAGGTTCTAAGCTAATTAAGAATTATGAGTTAAGATTTAAGAAAATATGCTCTGCTTACACAGACAAGGCTATTTTCTTAAATCTTAACCCATAATTCTTAATTGCATAATCGATTTATAATACTTATAATGATTATATTTTTTATTATGAAAAGAAATATTTGCCTGACACTTATGTTGTCGCTATGCTGCGCGTCTGTGGCCGATGCGGCACAATCGGCCGGCAGCGAGCGTTACGATTTCAGCAAGGACATACCGTCTGACTTCATCCTTATCGACAACGACGGCAACACGCCGTCGGTCGACGTGGCTCGTTACGGCTTCAGCGTAGGCACGCCGTGGGTGAGCTATTACGTCGAGAAAGAGGACAACTACGTTGCCGCGAGCACGTCGTGGTACGCCGGGAGCGGAACGTCAGACGACTGGATGATATTGCCGCAGTTCACCGTGACAGGTGCCGATGCCGTAGTTTCATGGCGCGCTAAGGCCACCGATGCCACGTTCAGCGACGGTTACGCCGTCTACATAAGCGAGGGCGGCGGCGAGATAAGCGATTTCGACAAGGCCCGTCCGTTGTTCACCGTTGCTGCCGAGCAGGCCGAATGGACGTTCCACAGCGTCAGCTTAGCCGACTATGTCGGCAAGACGGTGCGCGTGGCGTTTGTGAACAACAGCAAGGACTGCAGCATGCTTTACGTAGACGACATAATGATAGGCACGCCGGCTACCGTCCGCATCGAGCCCACCATGCGCCCGTTGGTGAAGCCTTCGGACAAGATCGTAATACAAGGCAACGTTTCCACCGACTTAGCCGAGCCTGTAAAGGGCTTCACCGTAGGCTATGAGTGCGGCGGAGTGACGCGCACGCAGGACTTCGACGCAGAGCTTACGCCGGGCGAGACGCTGCCCGTGAGCATTGATACGGGCGACTCAATACCGGCAGGAGAGACAAGGGAGTACGCCGTTTGGGTGGAAGCCGGCGGCGAGCGCTACGACACCGAGGCCACGGTTGCGTCGCATTATAAGAAGGTTGTGGCCGAAGAGCTTACCGGCACATGGTGCGGTTGGTGCATCAGGGGCATCGTAACGTTCGAGGAAATGAAGGCGAAATATCCCGACACGTTCATCGCAATAGCCGTACACGGCGGCAGCGACGTAATGAAAGACGAGGAATACTCTACATACGTAGAGGCCATTTCCGCCAACCAGGGTTACCCATACTCGATAACCAACCGCAACCGCGTCATGAGGGGCGACCCCGCCGACATCCCGAAATTTTACGATAACGCAGCCGAAAGCGACATCCTCGGCTACATAGGGCTTGAGACGGGCGAGGGAGACGGCGGCGAATACACGGTGAAGTCGAGCGTTGTCCTTAACGACAACTATGCAGACGGCCGCTACTGCGTAGGCTACGTAGTGGTTGAGAACGACGTTTGCGTAGAGGGAGACCCGGGTTACGTACAAAGCAACTATTACTCAGGCGGTGCTGAAGGCCCTATGGGCGGATACGAGGACATGCCCAAATATCTGGCTAATTACCATTTCAACGACGTAGGCCGAGGCACGATAGGCGCCCCCGAGGGCATTGAGGGCAGCCTGCCCGAGGTGATGAACGTGGGCAAGACGTACACGCACGAGACGACGTTCACCCTGCCCGAAACGGTGCTCAACCCCGATAACGTTTACATCGTGGCCCTGTTGCTCGACAGCCGCAACGGCAACATCGCGAACGCTGACATGCAGAAACTGACCGACGGACAGCCAACCGGCATAACCAACGCAGGCGTCGAGGCCGGCCCCGACCGCGAAGAGATGTTCACCTTGGACGGGCGTAAGGTTTCTACGACCGACAACCGACCCGGAATCTACATCTTGCGCACGGTCAAGAACGGAAAAGCTACGGTAAGGAAGTTAGTGGTAAAATAAAAGAAAGACTTGGTTAATGTTTGCGATTTGTCGTAGTGATTGCGGCAAACCGCATTCTGTTTGTAATACGCTGATAATCAGCATCGTTGTAAAAGGCCGCATTTTGCGCTGCAAAAGGCGGTCTTTTAGCGTGCAATAGGTTGCCTTTTGCAGGCTAAAAGGTAACCTTTCGCATTGCGGCCCCTGCCTGCTGACGCAGGCGGAGGCGCAACGGCATAGTCGAGACGGTGTTCATAGTATTTGTGACAGACGGCAAGCCGTAAGGACATAATTCGTTATTTTATCGCCAATCATACCCGTGAACTCACGTATTTTTCGTAATTTTGCAGCCAAAACAATAATAATAAAGTATATAGAAGATGAACATTGCCAATGAAATAAGCAGTTCGGTGGCCGCCGCCGTGAAAGCGCTTTACGGTCAGGACGTGCCCGAAAAGATGGTGCAGCTGCAGAAAACGAAACGCGAGTTTGAAGGACACCTTACGCTCGTAGTGTTCCCCCTCCTTAAGATTTCGCGCAAGAAACCCGAGGAAACGGCCGAGGACATAGGCCGCTACCTTAAGGAGAACGACCGCAACGTGGCCGCGTACAACGTGGTTAAGGGCTTCCTCAACCTCGTGATAGCCCCGGCGGCATGGCTGGCGCTGCTGGCCGACATCAACGCCGACGAGCATTTCGGCGAGAAGAAGGCCGGAGAAGACTCTCCGCTGGTGATGATCGAATACTCGTCGCCCAACACCAACAAGCCGCTCCACCTGGGACACGTGCGCAACAACCTGTTGGGCTGGAGCCTCGCGCAGATAATGCAGGCCAACGGCAACCGCGTAGTGAAGACCAACATAGTGAACGACCGCGGCATACACATCTGCAAGTCGATGCTGGCATGGCTGAAGTGGGGCAACGGTGAGACACCCGAGACAAGCGGCAAGAAGGGCGACCACCTGATTGGCGACTATTACGTAGCCTTTGACAAGCACTACCGCGAGGAGGTTAAGGAGCTTGAGGCTAAATACAAGGCTGAGGGCATGACCGACGAAGAGGCTGAGAAGAAGGCAAAGGACGAGGCTCCGCTGATAAAGGAGGCTCACGACATGCTCGTGAAATGGGAAGCCAACGACCCCGAGGTGCGCGCACTGTGGGAGAAGATGAACTCATGGGTTTACGCCGGATTCGACGAGACTTACAAGGCTCTGGGCGTAGGCTTCGACAAGATATACTATGAGTCGCAGACTTATCTGAAGGGAAAGGCAAAGGTGGAGGAAGGACTCGAGAAGGGGCTCTTCTTCCGCAAGGACGACAACAGCGTATGGGCCGACCTCTCTGACGAGGGCCTCGACCAGAAGCTGCTGCTCCGCTCTGACGGCACGTCGGTGTATATGACTCAGGACATCGGTACGGCAGAGATGCGCTTCAACGACTATCCTATCGACAAGATGATATATGTTGTGGGCAACGAGCAGAACTATCACTTCCAGGTGCTCTCAATATTGCTCGACCGCCTCGGCTTCAAGTGGGGCAAGGAGCTTGTCCACTTCTCTTACGGCATGGTGGAGCTGCCTAACGGCAAGATGAAGAGCCGCGAGGGAACGGTGGTTGACGCCGACGACCTGATAGCAGCGATGATAGACGACGCACGCCGCACGAGCGAAGAGCTGGGCAAGTTTGCCGACATGAGCGACGAGGAGCGTGCCGAGGTTTCGCGCATGGTTGGTATGGGTGCACTCAAATACTTCATCCTGAAGGTTGACGCCCGCAAGAACATGCTGTTCAATCCAGAAGAGTCAATCGACTTCAACGGCAACACAGGTCCGTTCATTCAGTACACTTACGCCCGCATACGCAGCATCCTGCGCAAGGCCGAGGCTCAGGGCATAGCAGTGCCCGAGGCATTCAGCGGCAACGTAAACCTGAGCGTCAAGGAGACAGAACTGATACAGAAGATGAACGAATATGAGGCTGCCGTGCGCCAGGCCGGCATAGACTACAGCCCGAGCGGCATAGCCAACTACTGCTACGAGCTGACCAAGGAGTTCAACCAGTTCTATCATGACTTCAGCATCCTCGGTGCCGACACTGACGACGAGAAGGCTCTGCGCCTGCTCATCGCCAAGAACGTGGCCAAGACTCTGAAGAACGGCATGCGCCTGCTCGGAATCGAAATGCCGGAACGAATGTAGTTCTTTTTAATTCATAATTCACAATTCATAATTCATAATTGGGTTGGTTGAGAAAAGGTATCTTTTCAAAAATTATCCGATGTTGAGTTGGTGAGTAATTAAACCTGATACATAATTGGGTTTGTGAGTAATGACGATTGATTAATATCTAATCATTGAGAAGTAAAGACGATAATGTCGTTGTGCAGAAAAGCTATGCTTTCAGCTTGCGCTGCGTAAGGCTGTATAAGTACTTGTGCAGTCGTGACGGCAATTACATTATCGGCAAGCAATTGTTGAGGAGCGGAACGAGTATAGGTGCCAATGTCCGTGAGGCATTGAGAGCCCAGACTCGTCCCGACTTCATAACAAAACTGAATGTAGCACTGAAAGAAGCAAGTGAAACAGAATATTGGATAGAGCTGCTGCGTGATTCTGACTACATTTCATCTTCTCAGGCAGAAAGCATGCTCGCCGATTGCGTTGAATTGCTTAAGATACTGACCTCAATAGTGAAGAAATCAAAAGAGAACAGCGATACAATTAGAATTAAGAATTGAGAATTTAGAATTAGAAATATGCTTATAACAAAATAACTTCCTTCTTCAGTAAGGAAAAATCTGCTCTATATAATTCTTATTCACAAATTTATGAATATCCATGTTCAATCCGCTTAACGATGAATAGAATAATTGTAACTCCAATTATGAATTGCGATTATATTTTTCCCAATTATGAATTGTGAATTATGAATTATGAATTGCAATGATGTTTTCCCAATTATGAATTGTGAATTATGAATTATGAATTAAATAATTGTAATCCTCCAGATTATCGTAATGACACAGTACTGCCTCTTCCTATGGAAGTTAAGGCTGACGCATGGGCTGTTGACGCGGCGTGCAGCGGCAATCCGGGACAGATGGAGTACAGGGGCATCGACCTTACTACGGGCGCTGTGGTGTTTCATTACGGTCCGGTGTTCGGAACAAACAACATTGGCGAATTCCTTGCCATCGTGCATGCACTGGCGCTTATGGAGCAGAAAGGCATCAAGAAGACTATATACAGCGACAGCTTCACTGCCATAACATGGGTAAGGAAGATGCAGTGTAAGACAAAACTGGAGCGCACGGCCAAGACCGCACAGCTGTATAACGTCATAGCAAGAGCCGAAAACTGGCTGCGCACGCACACCTTCCGCACGGAACTCATCCAGTGGGACACGCGCAAATGGGGAGACATTCCGGCCGACTTCGGACGAAAATAGCCCCGCGTCTGCAATGCAGACATACAAATAAGCCGGCATGACGGCATAAAAAGTTATAAAAACATCAACCTAAAACATCATGAACCCTTACACACAATGCGCCCTGCTCTCGGCCTCAACGTTGAGAATGTTGCCGCACATACTGCTATATCTGCGCTTCAGGAAGACCATTGACGCCGACCTTGAGCCTTACGGAGAAGGCAAGGGCGGAATACTTACCTTTATTAAGGTGTGCACACGGCAGAAGGTGTTCCGCAACTTGTTCTATTATCGCCTTGGCGAATACCGCTCCGTGTTCATCAAGTGGCTCATGCCCGAGGACAAGTCGCTCCACATAACGTGCCCGTCGATAGGCGAAGGATGCCATCTAGAGCATTCTTATTCAACCTATCTCAACGCCGACAGCATAGGCCGCAACTTCTATTGTCTGCACCTAGTTACGCTCGGCAACGGCAAGGACGGACGCCCCACCATAGGCGACAACGTGAGCATATATACAGGTTCGATGGTGTTCGGCAAGGTAAAGATTGGCAACAATGTCAAGATTGGCGCCGCCACAGTTATATATAAGGATGTGCCCGACAACTGCACCGTGGTGGGCAATCCGGCCGTTATAGTAAAGAAGGACGGCAAGAAAGTGAATATTCCATTATAACAAAATATCAACAAGACACATGACCGAATTTGAGAAAATGCGCAGCAGCCAGCTCTACAACTTCTCCGACCCGGAGATATTCAAGAGTCTTGACCACGCAAAGAAGCTGTGTGCCAGGCTGCAGACAGTCACCATAACAGACGACTGCTACCGTGAGATGATTGAAGACCTCATACCCGGCATACCGGAGGACAGCGTGGTGTGCCCGCCGTTCCACTGCGACCACGGCAACGGTATAACCATGGGGCGCAACGTGTTCGTAAACTACAACTGCGTGATGCTCGACGGAGGACGCATTACCATAGGCGACAACGTGCTTATAGGCCCCAACTGCCAGATATACACGCCGCAGCATCCGATGGAATACGTACCGCGCCGCGATACGATAGAGACGGCTTATCCTGTAACCATAGGCGAGGACACATGGCTCTGCGGCAGTGTTATCGTGTGTCCGGGCGTAACGATAGGCAAGCGATGCATCATTGCTGCCGGCAGCGTGGTTACTAAAGACATACCCGACGACTCGCTCGCGGCAGGCAATCCGGCAGTGGTAAAACGCCGCCCGGTGGTTGACAAATAAGCCACACGCGGCTCATCTTCATCACTATACAACAACAAAGATTATTTTCTGATTATGAAACCAGTTGACAAGAAGTCTCTTCTCTTTGTGTGTCTCGGCAATATATGCCGCTCTCCGGCTGCCGAGGCAATACTGAAATATAAGCTCGAAGACAACAAGCGCCTGGCAGGACGCATTGAGGTAGACTCTGCCGGCATCGGTTCATGGCACGAAGGGCAGCTGCCCGACCGCCGCATGAGAAGCCACGGAGCAAGCCGCGGATACGACCTGAGCAGCAGGGCAAGACAGATTAAGCCTGCCGACTTCAGCCGCTTCGACTATGTTTTCGCGATGGATCATCAGAACGTGGCCGACCTTAACCGCGTGGCACGCAACGACGCCGACCGCAATAAGATAATGTGTACGGCCGACTTCATGACCCGTCATCCGCAATACGACACCGTGCCCGACCCATATTACGGAGGCGATGCCGACTTCGAGCTGGCTCTCGACCTTATCGAAGATGCCTGCGACGGCATCATTGCATGGCTCGAAAAACAGCTGTAATGCTCTGACAAGCAATGCCTAAGCCATAGCAAGGCTGACAGCATACCCATTTATTATTAGCGCCGCATATACCTGCAAATAGGTATATGCGGCGCTCTGTTTTCACACCCCAGCACACTTAACGCTGCCAAACATGGCTAATCGTACCGTGCAAGGCATGAAAACAAGCCGGCCATCACCCTTTTTGGTGATTAGAGACGCACATTCATTTAATCTTATTTTACCGATTTTTAAGTATTGTAAACATTTCTACAAGCCATTACCTTTGCATCGAAAAATCAAAAAATAAGACATAAATGAACTTAACGGGAAAAACTTTTCTGACATGTGCCGCAGCCATTCTGTTCACTTCCGCACAGATGCAGGCACAACATTCGGCTGCCGACAGCGTGTATCAGCACGCCAAGGGCAACCGCCTGAGCATCGGCGGATATGGCGAGGTGGCACTGACGCGCAACTTCTACAGCGACAACGTTTATCGTTATTCTAACGCAAGCCAGTATAAGAACGATCCGAGCCACGGACGCTTCGACATTCCGCATGCCGTGATATACATAAGCTACGACTTCGGAAAGGGCTGGAGCATGTCGAGCGAGATTGAGTTTGAGCACGGCGGAGCAGGCGGTGCCGTTGAGAAAGAGTTTGAAGAGGCCGGCGAATGGGAACAGGAAACCGAGAAAGGCGGCGAGGTGGAGCTGGAGCAGTTCTGGATTCAGAAGTCGTTCGCACGCTGGGCAAATATCCGTATCGGACACATAGTAGTGCCCGTAGGCCTCACCAACGCCCATCATGAGCCGCTCAACTTCTTTACAGTCTACCGCCCCGAAGGCGAATCTACCATTCTTCCATGCACATGGCACGACACAGGCATCAGCTTTTGGGGCCGTTCGGGCGACTTCCGTTATGAGCTGCAGTTCATCGCCGGACTCGACGCCTTCATGTTCGACCGCGACAACTGGGTGCAGAACGGTGCCGGTTCGCCATTCGAATTTAAGGTAGCCAACAAGTATGGCTTTGCCGCGCGCATTGACAACTACACCATTCCGGGCCTGCGCATCGGTCTTAGCGGATACTACGGACAGTCGATGCACAACACCTATCCGCACGACATGGAAGGCGAAGGCAAGGCCAACGACAAGGTTAAGGGCAACGTATATATCGGAACTTTCGACTTCACCTACTCGGGCCACAACTGGATTGTAAGAGGTAACGCCGACTACGGATACGTGAGCGACGCATCGAAGATAAGCGCCATAAAGCGTAACCTCGTGTCGAGCGGCGCGCCTTATAAGAAATCGCCCGTAGGCAAGAATGCCGTAGCGGCAGGCATCGAGGCCGGATATGACATTTTCTCACAGATACCCAAGCTCAGAAACAAAAACCAAAAGCTGTATGTCTTCGGCCGGTATGAGTACTACGACTCATACATTCCTGCCGCCGACCAGGCCGACTACGAATATACCGACCGCAGCCGCATGGCCGTAGGCCTCAACTACTACCCCGTTCCGCAGATTGTCGTGAAGGGCGAATACTCAAAAAGATTCCTCAAATCAAAATACAACGACGAGCCTTCGGTGTCGATAGGCGTAGCATATCAGGGATTCTTCCTGTAAGACGACGAAGTCGGACACCCTGAATGTATAGAAGAAACGATACAAGTATTAATATAAAAACAAAGTAAGCTATGGAAAAAATCTTTAAATTGCCCCTTGCACTCATGCTCGGAGCAGCAGTAATGTTTGGTTTTTCGTCATGCAGCGACGATGACGACATCGACGACGGCAGTGCGTTGACAGAGAAAGAAGCCTTCCTGAAAGAGGCGGCAGGCGTGTATGTAAACGACGTTGTATATTCAACCTACGGAAGTCTGGCAGCAGAGACAAACAGCCTTTACGAACAGCTGTATGCCGTTAAGGAGAAGTTTAAGACAGACCCGAACTCGGTTACGCAGACAGAGATTGACAACATCTGCGCCACATTCCTGAGTGCGCGCGCCTATTGGGAAAAGAGCGAGGCATTCCTGTTCGGTGCAGCAACCGACTTCGGCATCGACCCGCACATCGACACATGGCCGCTCGACCTGGAAGGACTGGCCACTGAGCTAAAGAACACCGACAAAGTGGCCAACATGGACGGCGAAGACGGCATATCCTATGCAGCCAACAAGCTGGGACAGGAGCTGCTGGGATTCCACGGCATTGAGTTTATCATCTTCCGCGACGGCGCCAACCGCAAGATAGAAAAGCTGCGCGGCGTTGAAGACGACCCTGATTTTGTTAAGGTGGCAACAAACGTTACAGGTCTTGAAGAACTGATTTATGCCACAGCCGTAGCCGGCGACCTGCGCGACCGCTGCTATCAGCTCAACGTATCATGGAACGCCGACGCACCCGAAGAGCAGCGCACACGTGTCGTAGACGAGTGTGAACTGCCTTGCACCGTGGGCAGCGGCAACAACTCTTATGGCACAAACATGCTCAACGCCGGTCAGGCCGGAAGCACCTATGCCATGTGGCGTGAGGTGGCAAGCACCATCCTGCTGAGCGGATGCGAGAATATTGCAAAGGAAGTGTACTCACAGAAGATGGGACTTGCCTACAGCGGCGAAGACCCCAACTACATTGAGTCGCCATACAGCAAGCGCTCCTTCTATGACTTCTACGACAACATCATAAGCATAGAGAACAGCATATACGGCGGCGTTGAAGGCAACCGCAACGAAAGCAAGTCGATCATGGCGTACTTGAAAAAGTATAACCCGGAACTTGCCGCCACGGTTGAGACAAACATAAAGAACTCTCTCGATAAGCTTACGGCATGCCAGAACAGCGGCACTGCCTTTGTTGACAATCCCAAAGCTCAGTGTGTGGCCGACGCCATAGCTGCCATAGAAGCGCTCGACGCAAGCCTGACGGCAGCATCAACATGGATTGCAGCCAACTGACAATACTTTTTAAAGGTTATTAGAAGTTATGCCACGGCAAGCCGTCACACGGTCTGCGTGGCGTAACTTTACGCCTGAAAGGCAAGAGCAATCGCTGAACCGATAAAGAAAGCAAAGACAAAGTAATCTTAAAACAGCATATTATGAAATTTATAAGTATCAGAAACTGCCATTTTGCCGCCCTCGCGGCGTGTGCCTGCCTGTCGTTTCAGGCCTGCACTGACGATGAGCGTCTGCCGGAGAACACGGGCGACATTGAGTATATTGGACAGGATGTGGGCAACTTCTCGGCCGACGAGTGGTATCCGGGCGGCAAGCTCGGCACTACCGAAAACGTAGGCGCGGGCTGCTATGAAGACGACGCCCCTATAGTAGACGAAATGGGACTGCTAAGTGAGTTTCATCTCGGTGAGGTGCTCTTTGAGCGCAACTTCAACACGAGTACTCCGCCGTTCAACGGCCTAGGGCCGGCATCGGTCAGAAAGTCGTGCATCGACTGCCATCCGGGCTACGGGCACGGCAAGAGGCAGGAGTCATATAAGGCAGGCTTCGGCAACGGCTATCTGCTCGTGATATATCATCCCGAAGACGGAGCCAACAGCAACGACGGTCCCTACATCAGCGAGGTGACGGGCATGCCCCAGACACAGGCCGTGTCGCCGTTTCTTCCGCCCGTTGACGAGGACAAAATCAGCATGACATGGAAAACCGTGGAGGGCACGATGCCGAGCGGACTGTCGGCAACGGAGTTTCCCGACGGCGAGAAATATCAGCTCATATATCCCGAAGTGACCATTTCGCAGGATGCGTTCAACACCGACCCGAAACCTACCAACATTGCCGTACGCCTGGAGTCGACAATAGGCATAATGGGCACGGGCCTCATTGACGCCATACCCGAGGACTCGCTCAAGAAGCAGTATCAGGAGGAGGCTAAATACATAGAGCTCAACCCTGCCATGTGGGACAAGGCCGCCAACGACTGGGCATCTACGGCCTACTACACCAACTGGACTTCGCCGGGCGCGCTGGCCGACGGCACTCCCGTCACGGGGATGATAAAGCGCTACACCTATGCGCTGACACGTGCCAGTCTGCAGGACGGCGCAGGAGCCAACGCCATGTGGAACATTCCGAACGTGAGCCGCCCTGACCGCCCGAAGCTCTACACCACCGACGCATGGGCCCTGGCAATGTCGAAGAACCAGGATGTGATAGCTGCGATAAAGAGCGACCCTACGTCGCCGTATTATGCCGACGGAACTGACAGCGGCATTGCCGACGCGGTGAGAAATCTGCTGTCGCCAAGCACCAACCAGTTTGACAACCAGTGGCACAACTTTGAGCCGGAGATGAGCAACGACAACTTCTACGCCTTCATGGTGTGGCACCGCGGACTGGCCATACCTCGCGCCCGCAACCTTAACGACCCTGATGTGCAGCGCGGCAAGAAGCTGTTTATGGAGATTGGCTGTGCCACATGCCACCGTCCGTCGTGGACAACGGGCGACGACAACTACTGGACGCCTGACGTGATAAAGGGCAAGCCGCTGCCTAAGTATCCGCGCCAGAAGATTTATCCTTACTCTGACTTCGTGCAGCACCGTCTGCACATGATCAATGACATTCACGGCTCATGGTGCCGCACCACACCGCTATGGGGCCGCGGTCTGTCGCTGATTAACACCGGTGCACAAGACCGTCTGCACGACTGCCGCGCACGCAACGAGATAGAGGCCATAATGTGGCATGCCTACAGCAAGGAGAGCGACGCATACGCCTCGGCAGCAAAGTTCTATAACCTCAGCAAAGCCGACCGCGACGCTGTGGTGAAGTTCCTGCAGGCGATATGATTTTTTGTAGTTAAAGGAGTTAGAGTAGTTAAAGGAGTTAAAGTCATATGTCTTGTGGCTTTACTCCTTTTGAATATTGTGAATAAGTAATTCAATAAATATTTTTGCTTTGACTCCTAAAGAGCAATGCTATTGACTTTAACTCCTTTAACTACTCTAACTCCCGTCTTACAAAAGTGAAAAATCCAAATACGTAGTGGTTGATAAGAAGCAACAAGGCTATTGACTTTAACTCCTAGCCAACTTGTTGGCGATAACTACTTCTAACTCCTTTAACTCCTAAAAACACATGACCCTTTCCCGTTCCCTCCTTGCTCTTTACGTGAGCATCATAACGATAATGGCTGCGGCCACGATAACAGAGAAATACATGGGCAGCTACTATATTGCCGACACCATATACGGCTCATGGTGGTTTGCCGCCATGTGGACACTGCTGACGGCAGCAGGCGTGGCGTATATCGTGAAGAGGCGCATAAGGCGCGCGTCGGTGCTGCTGCTCCACGGCTCGTTCGTCGTGATACTGCTCGGCGCCCTGCTCACCCACGTGTCGGCATCGCAAGGCACGGTCAGACTGCGGCTCGGCGAGACAACCGACACGTATGTGGTCAGCACGAAAGACGGCGACATACGGCACAAGCTGCCGTTCAAGCTAAGGCTGAAATCGTTCGACATACACTACCACGACGGCACAAAAGCCGCGGCCGACTATGTAACAAGGCTCACCGTTACCGACGGCGACAAGACCACAGAGGCACTTGTGTCGATGAACAACATATTCAGCTACAAGTCTGTAAGGCTCTATCAGATGTCTTACGACCCCGACATGCGCGGCAGCGTGCTCTCGGTCAACCGCGACCCGTGGGGCATACCCGTAACCTACTGCGGCTACGCCCTGCTCTTTATTGCAATGGTGTGGATGCTCATCGACCCCAAGGGGTCTTACCCCCGCCTGCTGCGCAGCGACATAGTGAAAAAGGGAATGATGACCTTTGCGCTGCTTGTCGCCACTACGTTCATGGCTCACGGGGCAACGACGTTGCCCAAGGAGACAGCCGACAAGTTCGGACGGCTGTATGTTCTCTACAACAACCGCGTATGCCCGCTGCAGACTCTCGCCATAGACTTCACGAAGAAACTGTGCGGCAGCGCAAGCTACGGCGGCTACACGGCAGAACAGGTGCTGATGGGCTTCGTTATGTGGCCCGACGAGTGGAACCGCGAGCCGCTGCTCAGACTGAAGGGCGGCGCCCTGCGCGACAGGCTGCAGCTGCCCCGCCACTGCGCCATAAACACCTTCTTCAACGACATGATGGGCGGATACATCATTGGCCCCTACCTGAACGAATACTACAACGGGCACGACGACGAGTTTCACCGCCAGGTGGCCGACGTAGACGCGCGCATACAGCTCGTGATGGACCTGCGGCGCGGCAAGCTGCTGAAGGTGTTTCCGTATACCGTCAACGGCAACACCACATGGTATGCCCCAACAGACATCATGCCCGACTCTGCCGTAGCCCCGGCCGACAGACAGTATATGCAGAACGTATTTTCGCTGATATATCAGGAGGCGCTAGCCGGCAACATGGCTTCTGTGGGCAACATTGCCGACAAGATGCTGCGCTATCAGCACAAGAACGGCGGCAGCTCGCTGCCCTCGGGCATGCAGACGCGGGCCGAACGGCTGTATAACGCCGTGCCCTTTGCCACCATTCTCTTCATGCTCAACCTCGGCATGGGCTTCGCCACGCTGTTTGCCGTTCTCTGGCTTATGACACGCCCCACAAAGCGCACCTTGCGCGGCAGCATGCTAATGAAAATTGCAGTAGCTGTCATGCTGCTTTCTTTCGCAGCGCTCACTCTCTGCGTGGCTCTGCGCTGGCTGATAAGGGGCACCGCACCCATGGCAAACGGCTACGAGACGATGCTGCTCATGGCATGGATAATCATGGCGGCGTCGCTGCTGCTGTGCCGCCGTTTCGCCATAGTGCTCACCTTCGGCTTCATCATGTCGGGCTTCTTCCTGCTCGTGTCGCACATAAGCCAGATGGATCCACAGATAACCCACATCATGCCGGTGCTGCAGTCGCCCCTGCTCAGCATCCACGTGTCGGTAATAATGACAGCCTTCGCCCTGCTCTCGCTCACCTTCATCTGCGGCATCACGGCCCTGCTGCTGCGCGCCATGAGGGGCAGTCGTGCAGAGGGGCTCGCCGCTCAGCTTGCAGCCCTGCACGCCCTGTCGCAATTGTTTTACTATCCTGCCATGGCGGCCCTGGCCGTAGGCATATTCGTAGGCGCGGTGTGGGCCAACGTGTCGTGGGGCACCTACTGGAGTTGGGACGCCAAGGAGGTGTGGGCGCTGATAACCTTCATGGTGTATGCCGCGGCTGCACACGGGACGTCGCTCCCGATGATGCGCAGGCCCATGCCGTGGCACGTGTTTATGGTGGCGGCCTTTGCCACAATACTGATGACATACTTCGGCGTGAACTATTTTCTCGGCGGAATGCACTCGTATGCATGACGCCGGGACAGAGCCGATGCACCCGGCGGCAGCAAAAGGGCCTGCAGCCCGGAGTACCGTTTTGTAAAATAATCGGATAAATTCCGTCCGTTTGACGCTCTCAGAACAGCGATGCCCGTGGCAAAGCCATAGTTTGGCGCAAAAAACACGAAAAACATTGCAGTTTTGTCATCTCCCTTATTATCAGCACTTTATGCCTAAGAAGAGACAAAACTGCAATAGTTAAAAAATATTACTCTGCCGTTTACGGTGCAAAAGTGGGCCACTTACGCTGCAAAACATGCCCGCTTTTCGTCCGTAAAGCATGCTTTCAGACTCAAAAAACCATGCTTTTATTCCTTTAATAGTACGATAAAAGTAAATGTATGTTAACTATACAACGTTTTAACCTGACAAAATTAACATCCGTTATATTTTCATTTTCCAGAACGGAAAATATTTTTGTCATAAGTTTTTACCACGCAACAAAGCCCATGAGCAGGGCGGAAAACATGATAAGACACAAAATAAAACGGGAGGCCTCTTCACAGAGACTTCCCGTCAGTTAACTTAAAACAATCAATAAAAGAAATAGATTGTCACGTTAAAATTATATGTTCGGCGGCACACACGGGGCACATCAGCCCCACTGCCGTCAGTCTTTATATTAATAATGTCTGGCTATTATCTTATGAAGAGCAGTTCACGATACTTAGGCAGAGTCCAGAGCTCGTCGGCAACGATAAGCTCGAGCTTGTCTATGTGGTAGCGTATCTCCTCCATCTTTGGAGCCACCGTGTCGTGATATGCTATGGCTTTCTCGCGCTCGCTCTCAATCTTGTTGGCCACCTTGCGCGCGTTGATAAGCTCGTCAACGCCGTTCTCTATGATCTGCGTACGCTCGGCAATCTCCTCAATAATCTTGATGTTGCGCGAACAGAGCTTCTCAACCTTCTCCTTAGAGAATATCTGCAGCATGTTCTGAACGTTCTTGGCCAGCTGGCTCTGATAATGGGTTGCCACAGGTATGATGTGGTTCATCGACAGGTCGCCCATTACACGTGCCTCAATCTGTATGCGCTTGGTGTAGGTGTCCCATTTAACCTCGTTGCGGGCAGCAAGCTCTTTCTCGCTCATCACGTTCATGTCTTCAAACATCTTTATCGACTCCTTGCTCAGGTAGTTGTCGAAGATAAGCGGACAGCTTGTCTCGCAGTCGAGTCCGCGGCGCTTTGCCTCCTCAACCCACTCGTCAGAATATCCGTTTCCGTCGAAGCGTATGGGCTTGCAGGTCTTGATGTCCTCACGCAGCACGTCGATGATGGCGCTTGTCTGGTCTTGTCCCTTCTCGATGAGGGCGTCAACGCGCTTCTTGAAGTCGGTCAGAGCCTCAGCCACGGCTGTGTTGAGGGCTATCATGGCCGAAGCACAGTTGGCCTCGCTGCCCACGGCACGGAACTCGAAGCGGTTACCTGTAAAGGCAAACGGACTTGTACGGTTGCGGTCGGTGTTGTCTATGAGCAGTTCGGGTATCTCAGGTATGTCGAGCGTCATGCCCTGCTTGCCTGCCACATTGAACAGGTCCTTGCTGTTGCTGTTCTCTATATGGTCGAGCAGTTCTGACAGCTGCTTGCCGAGGAACGAAGATATGATTGCCGGAGGTGCCTCGTTGGCTCCCAGACGATGGGCGTTGGTTGCGCTCATGATAGAAGCCTTGAGCAGTCCGTTGTGTCTGTATACGCCCATGAGAGTCTCAACGATGAAGGTAACGAAGCGCAGGTTGTCTTCAGGAGTCTTACCCGGTGCATGCAGCAGCACGCCGGTGTCGGTAGACAAGCTCCAGTTGTTGTGCTTGCCCGAACCGTTGATGCCTGCGAAGGGCTTCTCATGCAGCAGTACGCGGAAGCCGTGCTTGCGTGCCACTTTCTTCATGAGCGACATGAGCAGCATGTTGTGGTCGATGGCCAGGTTGGTCTCCTCGAATATAGGAGCTATCTCAAACTGGTTGGGGGCAACCTCGTTATGGCGTGTCTTACAGGGAATCGACAGTTCGAGAGCCTGCACCTCAAGGTCTTTCATGAAGGCCTGTACGCGGTCGGGGATGGTGCCGAAGTAGTGGTCGTCCATCTGCTGGTTCTTGGCAGAGTCGTGGCCCATCAGGGTGCGTCCTGTAAGCATCAGGTCGGGACGTGCGCTGTAGAGTCCCTCGTCGACGAGGAAATACTCCTGCTCCCATCCAAGGTTGCATGTAACCTTTTTTACTCTCTGATCGAAATAATGACAAACCTCAGTTGCGGCAGTGTTCACAGCGTGAAGGGCACGCAGCAGCGGAGCCTTGTAGTCGAGAGCCTCGCCGGTGTAAGAGATGAAGATAGTAGGAATACACAGCGTGTCGTCCATGATGAACACGGGTGATGTGGGATCCCAGGCTGAATATCCGCGTGCCTCGAAGGTGTTTCTGATACCGCCGTTGGGGAACGAGCTTGCGTCAGGCTCCTGCTGTACGAGCAGCTTGCCCGAGAACTCCTCTATCATGCCGCCCTTGCCGTCGTGCTCTATGAAGGCGTCGTGCTTCTCGGCAGTGCCTTCTGTAAGCGGCTGAAACCAGTGAGTGTAGTGTGTAACGCCGTTCTCCTCGGCCCACTGCTTCATACCGGCAGCCACTGCATCGGCTATAGAGCGGTCGAGTCGCGAACCGTTGTCAATGACATCAATGAGCTTGTCATATACATCTGCAGGCAGGTACTTATACATCTTTGCCCTATTGAAGACATACTTGCCGAAGTATTCTGACGGGCGTTCCAGCGGAACCATTACTTCCAGCGGCTTTTTCTTGAAAGCCTCTTCAACAACCTGAAATCTTAAGTTTGTCATTGTTAAAAAGTTTTATTTATTATACTTATGCCTATTCTTTATCTGAAAACATATGCAAAGATAATGCTAAATTTCATTATGACACCTTTTTATGAGATAAATGTTGCTTTTTTTTACATTCATAGCGCAATTTATAATACAAAGTAAGTCTTTCGCAGACTTAAATTGGCATAGCATGCGCCACACGCACCACTCACCCACATGTCAATGACGCCACGTCGCCCGGTGTGTACTTACGCCCGTCAAGCAGAAACCTTACGGCCCGGCGTCCTGCCGCATTCTACTTCTGCATCCACAGACTTATGCGGCGCATGGCCTCCTTGCAGTCTTCACGCTCACCGAAGGCCGTAAGCCTTACGAAGCCTTCGCCGCTCGGCCCGAAGCCTACGCCCGGCGTGCATACCACCTGCGCTCCATAGAGCATCTGCTCAAAGAACTTCCAGCTGTCAGTGTTGCCCGGAGTCTTCACCCAGAGATACGGAGCGTTTACGCCGCCATACAACTTCAGGCCTAAAGATGTCAGCGTCTCGCGCATTATCTTGGCGTTGTCCATATAGTATTTTATAGTCTCCCTTACCTGCTCCTTGCCTTCGGGGGTATATATAGCCTCGGCTGCGCGCTGGCTTATATAGCTTGTGCCGTTAAACTTGGTGCACTGCCTGCGATACCACATCGGATTCAGCGGATAGCGCTCCTTGCCGTCTATGCTGGCAGCCGTAAGTTCCTTGGGCACAACCGTATAGCCGCATCTAACGCCGGTGAATCCTGCTGTCTTCGAGAAGCTTCTGAACTCTATCGCAACCTTGCGCGCCCCTTTTATCTCATAGATTGAATGGGGAATGTCGTCGTCCTGAATATAAGCCTCGTATGCAGCGTCATAGAATATCAGAGTGTCGTTTTTCAGCGCATAGTTCACCCACTTGCGCAGTTCTTCCTTCGTTATAACGGTTCCCGTAGGGTTGTTCGGATAACACAGGTATATTATGTCGACACGCTGGTCGGGTATCTGTGGCACAAAGTTGTTCTCTTCCGTGCATGGTATGTAGGTAACGTTGCTCCACTTGCCGTCAACAAGCGCACCAGCCCTGCCGCACATCACGTTAGAGTCGACATATACGGGATATACCGGATCGGTAACGCCGAAGTTGTTGTCCCAGCGCACCAGCTCGCCAATGTTGCCCGTGTCGCTCTTTGCACCGTCGTTGACGAACACCTCACTCGGGTCGATATGTATGCCGCGCGAAAGATAGTCGTTCTTCACGATAGCCTCACGCAGGAACATGTATCCCTGTTCAGGACCGTATCCGTGAAAGCCTTCCCTGGTGCTCATCTCGTCAACGGCCTTGTGCATGGCCTTGATAACAGCAGGACACAGCGGACGCGTAACGTCGCCGATGCCAAGGCTTATCACGTTGGCCTTCTGATGCGACACCTTAAAGGCATTCACCTTTTTCGCAATGTCGGCAAACAGATAGTTTTTTGTCAGTTTTAGATAATGTTCGTTTATTAATGCCATATTTATTTTTATTGATGTTTAAGTTATTTTCTTTTCTATGTTGTGACTGTTCCTAATTCCGGCCTCTGCCTGTTTCTAAAAATTCCTGATACAATCTTTTGTCTTTAAAAAACTCACCTAATCTGATTTATGCTTATATCCGCAACCTTATCAGGGAAGCGGTATCTCGCCGTCAAACACAAATTCGGCACCGCCAGTAAGATAAACATGATTGTTAGTTTCTCTCCATTCAATTTCGAGCGTGCCTCCGTCCATCACGACCTTACTGCTGCAGCCTGCCACTCCGAGCTTTGCCGCCGCAACAGCCGTGGCGCATGCCCCGGTGCCGCATGCCATCGTTATGCCGCTCCCACGCTCCCACACCCTTGTACGCAGCGTGTCTTTCTCAACGAGATGGGCAAACTCTATATTACAGCGTGCAGGGAAAGCCTCGTGATGCTCCAGCAAGCGCCCGTAGGTCTCTACGTCGGCAAGGCCTTCAGCGTCCGTGAATATCACGAAATGCGGATTACCCATCGACACAAACGTGCCTTTAAAGAGTTTTCCGCCGGCTTCAAGCATGCCTCCCGCCTCGGCGTCTGTCCTAGGCACAAACTGTCCGGCCACATCAAAGCGCGGCTCAAGCATATCTACGGTTACGCTGTCAACCTTCTGTCCGCAGACATGCAGGTTCAGAGTTTTTATTCCCGAAAGAGTTTCGAGGCGTATAGTACGACTCGACGTCATGCCTTTTTCATAAAGATACTTTCCAATGCATCTTGAGGCATTGCCGCACATCATTGCTTCAGAACCGTCGGCATTGAATATGCGCATGGAAAAATCGGCATCGGCAGACACAGGGCGCCCTATCAGCACCAGTCCGTCGCTGCCTATTCCCTTATGGCGCGAACTCCACTTTATGGCAGCCTCAACAGGAGAAGGAATATTATACAGCAACGTATTAACATAAATATAATCATTCCCGGCTCCGTGCATCTTCGTAAATCTAATCATTGTTGGTGTCATTATGATTATCTTTTCACGTTAATGTTTTCTTTTTGCATGATTTTCAATGCAAATTTACAACATCTTGTGAAACATAATAACACTTTCATCAATTTATTACATTACTTTATACAAAATATTACATTTTATCGATAAATATGCAATATTTATTGTAAATCATTATAAGAAATAGCCATATTCAATACAAATCGTCAGCAAAGTAAAAAGTTTAGATTACCGAAAAACAACATCAAAAATCCAAAAATATCCATTAAAATTAATGGGTTATAATAACAAGGTTACACGAACAGGCTTATTGACAAAAACCAGCTCTTGTCTCGCCTTGGACAAGAGCCGGTTGTGTCTTATAATAACGCTATATTACAAAGGCGTTAAACGTACGGAGATTATCACTTTTCTTTACTTTTTCATCCGCATGTTGAGCTGATAAATGGCGGGCAGGAATATGAACATAGAGAATATCAGCGACAGCACCACACTCTTCTGATTGCCGCCGAAAAGTCCGTCGAGACTGCTCATCGAGGCTATATGCGGGAACAGTGTGCACAAAACGTACACCACGGTGTTGTTTACCCAATGGACGGCCACACCGGGCAGGATGCTCCCCGTGCGATAATACATCCAGCCGAGCAACAGACCAATGAGGAAGGCATGGGGCATCTGGGCTGGATTTAGATGGATGACGGCAAACACGGCTGCTGATATCAATATGGCCACCCACGGACGCGAGAAACTGCCGAGAAGCGACTTGAGGATGGCGCCGCGGAACACGGTCTCCTCAACAAACGGAACCAGCAGGCAGAGCACAAAATAGCCATACTGGCTGCTCATGAGCTGGCGGAATGTTTCTTCTGACGTGTTGGCCAGGTCAGGCATAAGGCTCTGAAGCCACACCGAAGGCAGCAGAGTGCCGAGCGAGGCTATGCCGCTCCAGAAGAATATGCCCCACTTGCCTGAACGCAGATAGGCAGGCGAGAGCACGGCCCACTTGCGCCAGACAAACAGCGCAAGCGTGAGGGCACTGTAAACGGCGCACGAAAGTATCTGCATGGGGGCGGTTATCAGCTCAAGCTTCTGACCGTTAAGCACGGCGAGCACGTCTGACGAGGAATGGCCGGCAGCGAGAAGCCACACGGCAAACACCGCCCACGACACGAAATACTGTATGCAGATGAATGCAAACAGATATAATAATGCTTTCTTCATTTCTTGAATTTATGTGATAAAACTATGTTTTAACAGGAAAAATATGTGCGAATGGGCGCATCGCACTTAGCAATCACACCCTTTCGAGTATCTTTTCGGCAGCTTCGCGGTCGAGCCACAGCTGGTCTACGAGCTTTTTGATTGAGCAGAACTTCTGCTCGTCGCGCAGGCGGTGATAGAACAGTACGTCTACCTGCCGGCCGTAGATATCTTCCTCAAAGTCGAAGATGTTAACCTCGAGCGTGGTTTCATGACCGTCAAAGGTTGGCCTTGTGCCGATGTTCATCATGCCGTTGAGCAGACCGTCGCAGCCCTCCACCCTTACTTTCACGGCATAAACGCCATGCTCGGGTATCAGCTTCTGCGCATCGTCCACCTCAATGTTGGCCGTAGGAAAGCCCAGTTTGCGTCCCTCACGGTAGCCGCCCTTCACCTTACCTGAAAAGAAGTAAGGATAGCCAAGGCACATGGCAGCCATGTCGGCCTCGCCTCCGGAAAGGAATGTGCGTATAACCGAGGAGCTTACGTTGACGCCGTTGAGCACGAAAGCATTGCCGCGCACCACCTCGATGCCTATCTCGCGGCCATAGCCCACATAGTCGTCAAAGCCTTCGGTGCGGCTGTGGCCGAAGCGGTTGTCGTAGCCCATGATGAGTTTTCTTACGTTCAGGCGGTCGCGCAGCACGTCGCGCATAAAGTCGTAGGCAGTCATGGCAGCCATTTCGCGGTCGAAGTGGAGCACTACGCAGTTGTCGGCACCGGTTTTTGACAGCAGTGCCAGCTTCTCGTCGAGTGTAGACAGCAGCTTGGGCTGAAACTCCATGTTGAGCACCTGGCGCGGATGTCGGTCGAAGGTTATCACCGTCGACTGCAGTTCAGGGCTGGCCGCCGCGCAGTCGGTTACAGACTTTATGAGATACCGGTGTCCGCGGTGAACGCCGTCGAAGAATCCGATGGTGGCCACGCAGGGCGCCATCTCAGCGCTGTCGGTATCTGTAAATATAGTTCTCATAAGCTACTTTACGGTTATTATTTCACACACGGTCGAGCCATTCATCGCCCGTAAGGTTAAGGCTCATCATGCCCAGCTGGCTGGCAGCAGCACAGTTTACGGGCGAGTCGTCGATAAACAGTGTCTCGTAGGCCGCCATGCCCGAGTCCATGAGCACCTTGCCGAATATCTGCGGGTCGGGCTTCAGCATGTGCATGCGGTACGACAGATATGTTTTCTCAAAATAGTCGTCAACGTCCATGCCGTCATTCCTGAACATGCCGTCCAGGGCCTTCTGCCAGTGTATGGGGTTGGTGTTACTCAGCAGCACCATGCGGTAGCGCCCCCTGAGGCTTGCCAGTTTTTCGAGCCGCTGGCGGGGTATGCCTGTCAGCAATGCGTTCCATGCCTCGCAGATGTCTGCATCGTCAGCATTGCAGCCGGTGCAGATGCGTCTCACCTCGTTGCAGAACTCCTCAACGCCGGTGTTGCCCACCTCAAGGTCGTGAAACAGGTCTTCCTGACGGCACTCGTCAACGTACCTTACTATCTCGTGTGCTCCAATCTTGTCGAAAGCCTCGATGCAGCGATGCTTGTCAAGATTGACAAGCACGCCGCCGAAGTCGAATATTATGTTCTTTATTTCTTGCATCTCAGCCTCTTTATTCCGCGCCATATCTCACCTACCCACATTACTATGGATGTTGCGCCGATTATGGTTATCCATTCCATGGCCGACAGCGGTTCCGTGCGGAACATCTTGCCGCCGAAGGTTACGATGAGCCACTGGCCCGCAAGGATGAACAGCAGGACGAGCAGCAGACCGTTGTCGTGCTTGAAGTCGTGGAACGCCGAATGGTTAGAGCCGAACGACTTGGCGTTGAACAGATTCCAGAACTGCAGCATGACGAACGTGGTGAAGAATATCGAGAGTTCATGTATATGAAGGTCGGCACCGCTCGACAGACTGTGCAGGAGCAATGCGAACAGCACGGCAAAGAATGCCAGGCCGCAGAACACGATGCCCTTGGCCATGCCGCGTGTGATGATAAAGTCGGTGCGCTTGCGCGGTTTCTCCTTCATCACCTCCTCCGACGGCGGCAGAGATGCCAGAGCCAGTGCGGCAAAGGTATCCATTATGATGTTAACCCACAATATCTGTGTAACGGTGAGCGGCATTTCTGTTCCTATCACTGAGCCGCAAAGCACGAGCAGCAGAGCCGTAACGTTTACTACGAGCTGGAAGAACAGGAAGCGCTGTATGTTGCGGTAGAGCGAGCGGCCCCACATAACGGCGTTGACAATGCTGCGGAACGAGTCGTCTATCAGCGTCATGTCGCTGGCCTCCTTGGCAACCGACGTTCCCGAACCGAGCGACAGGCCCACATGGGCGTGGTTGAGCGCAGGGGCATCGTTGGTTCCGTCGCCTGTAACGGCCACCACGGCGTCGTGCTTCTGCAGCAGATTCACAAGGCGCTGCTTGTCGGTCGGCCTTGCACGGCTCATCACTTTCAGCTTCATCACACGGTTGAAAGCCTCATCGTCGCTCAAAGCAGCAAAGTCGGGACCTGTTATCTGAGCCTCGGCAGGCGTATCGGCATCCCAGATGCCTATCTGGCGGGCTATCTCTATAGCTGTGGCCGATGTGTCGCCGGTTACTATCTTAACGGTTATACCTGCGTCGATACATTCCTTCACGGCTGCGGGCACGTCGGGACGTATCGGGTCGCTTATGGCTGCCACGGCCTGGAACGTCAGATGAGCGTCGGGCGTCAGCTTGGCAGTGTCGATGTCATCGCCGTTGCCGAGCACCTTATATGCAAACGCCAGTGTACGCATGGCCTGGTTCTGATATCCCGTAAGGCGCGCGCGTATCTCGTTGCGGCGCGCGTCGTCTATGTCGCAGAACTTGGCAACAATCTCGGGCGCACCTTTCACGAAGAGCACTCGCTCAGAGCCGCGCTTCACGATAGTTGCCATATACTTGCGTTCGGTAGAGAACGGAAGCTGATGTTCTATGTTGTCTGCCTGGCGCAGCGCCTTATAGTCAGTCTTGTTTTTCTCGAGCCACAGCAGCAGGGCAACCTCTGTAGGGTTACCAATGCCCTTGCCTCCTTCTTCGTCGAGATGTGCGGTTGTGTTGTATGCTATTGCTTCGTTAAACAGAGCTGCGTCGTCGGCATACATTGCCATGTCGGCCACCTGCATCTTGTTTTGCGTCAGCGTACCCGTCTTGTCGGTGCATATCACCGTAACGGCACCCATTGTCTCGCAGGCATGGAGCTTGCGCACAAGGTTGTTGTTCTTGAGCATGCGGCGCATGTTGAGAGCCAAGCTGAGCGTAACGGCCATAGGCATGCCCTCGGGCACAGACATCACGATGAGCGTAACGGCCATCATGAAGTATTCGAGCACCACCTTCACCATGCCGAGATAGTTGTCCGAATGCCACAGGTTGTGCGGATCGGTCAGTATGTCGCGGCCGAGGAATATCACAAATGCAGCCACTGATATGCCCACACCAAACTTGCTTATCATCTTGGCAAGCTTGTCGAGCTGCATGTTCAGCGGAGTCTTAACCGAAGTCATCTCCGTACTTGAGCGTGCCACCTTGCCTATTTCCGTGGCATCGCCCACCTCAGTAACCTTATACACGCCGCGGCCGTTCATCACCATAGTGCTGCGCAGCACCTTCGACGAGGGATAAGTGGCATCCTTGTCGTTCTTGTCGGGGTCGGCATGCTTTGTTATTATCGGCTCGCCGGTGAGCGACGACTCGTCTATCTGCAGGTCGGTCGACTCGATAAGCGTTCCGTCGGCAGGTATCTCATCGCCGACTTCTATTATAACAATGTCGCCCACGACAATGTCCTTGCGTGCCACCTGCACCACCTTGCCGTTGCGGCGCACCTTTACTGGCGACTCCTCGCCTAGAGCCGTAAGCACATTAAACTTCTTTGCCGCGTCCATCTCGAAGTAAAAGCCGATGGTGGTGGCAAGGATTATGGCAAGGATAATGCCGATAGACTCAATGTAATTGTTCTCGATTACGGCAAGACCGAGCGAGATAACAGCTGCAAAAAGTAAGATTTTGATTATCGGATCCTTGTATTTTTCAAGATAAAGTTTCCACAAGGGTGTCCTCTCCGGGGGTGTAAGCACATTCTCGCCATGCGCCGAACGGCTCTTTTCCACTTCATTATCCGTCAGCCCGGGCTGATTGGTGAATAATGGGTTAAATTCGTTACTCATTTAAGACGTATAAATAATGAATTGATATTATAATCCGACTTGAACATCACAGACCCGTCAAGACCCGTAAGCCTCATTATGAGTCCGTTAATTTTACATTCTGCAAAGTTAACATAATTCGCTGAATTGTATCAACGAGATGCCCACAATCATGGTTTTTTAACGAATATTTTACCGCAAAACAACTTTTCTTCGTCATTTAAAGCATATTTTGCAAAAAATATTTGGTTATTTGAATAAATAGCTATACCTTTGCACACGAAAACTTAACACCGCAAGGTTTAAGAGGGCTTTTAGCTCAGTTGGTTAGAGCAACAGACTCATAATCTGGAGGTCCCAGGTTCAAGCCCTGGATGGCCCACGTTGAAAATCAAGCACTTACAGACTTTCTGTAGGTGCTTTTTCTTTTATTGGTGACCTTCAGGTGACCTTTTTGACGCGAAACTTTGTAAAAGTGACCCTCTGAAATTTCATAGAATTGCAGTAAATCTTTATGGATTTTTAATAAAAGATGATGGTAAAAATCGGTTGTTTTTATACTAATTTATTTTTGCTGGAAGCAATATTTCCGAAAGAGGCTCACAACACAATTATATTTCGACGTGTGAACATACAGGTGGTTCCAACCTTTGTGCCATATTGCAGACTTGCCATGATTTTTCGGTTTGGACCAACTTAGACCAATATTTAGCAAGCAGTTTGTGCCATTATACATAATTTTGCAAAAAGCGCCCATAGAGAATGAATAAAATGAAAGGGGAATACACAAAAAGTTCTGTCAAATGTTTGGAGATTGCGAAAAAATTCCTAACTTTGGCGAATTTGAGCTTTACTTTTAATAAAGTGAGTGAGACAAGACATTTGTGTGCACGCGCAGACAGCGGCATTCAGGGAGTAGAATCTGGCAGTTCACCTTACCTGGTAATGATGATCCGATGTTTGAGCGAGTCTGCATCGCGTATGGCGGTGTGGATTCCTCTTTCATATTTTCTTCATTATCGGGTTTTGCCAGAACCTTACTCTCGGAAAATGTGAGCGGAAGCCCACACCGCCATTTTCGTGCCCTTCTGTGCAGCCAGTGTGAAGGAAGCAAATGCTTAACATTAATATTATAATTATGAAAAAGAACCTTGTTTTATTTTTCCTAATGCTTTTTGCCGTAACGGTTTACGGACAAAATGTTACGGAACAGATCCAACAGTTGCTGGCAGATGCAAAAGTCTTTGATGTCGTAGAAGAACAACCATCTTTTCCTGGCGGGCAAGGAGCGCTTATGAGCTGGTTGGCTGACAATATCAAGTATCCTGTTGAAGCAGCTAAGAACGGTGCTCAAGGGCGAGTAATCGTGCAATTCGTGGTTACGGCCACAGGCTCTATCGCCGATGTCAAGGTTATTCGTGGCATTGAACCTTCATTAGATAAAGAGGCTGTCCGCGTTATAAGCAATATGCCAAAGTGGACACCCGGCAAGCAGAACGGCACAGCTGTTAATGTAAGATATACTTATCCTGTAATATTTAGACTTCAATAAAATCATTTGTTTTTTATAAATTAAAGATTGAAAGTTATGGCTCAAAACGATCGTTATGCTAATTTAAATGAAAAAAAACGTAAATATAAGGAAAAATACTTACCTTATTATAATGAATATGGGGAACATCTTCCAACAGGTGTTTTGCTTAGTCTGAAAGAATACAGACAATCTTTGGGAATGTCAACCATTGATGTAGATGATGTTATCGACAAAGTGAAAAATCCCGGATTGGAAGTTCGGCGTATTATTTCAGACGAAGACAAAGCCCCCACTGTTGACATTTCTGCGGTTAAAGAGGAAGCATCAATGCTTGGGGAACAATATGGCGATTTGATAGACAAGTTGGCAGAGTGTGAAGATTTTGTTCAGAAGGTGTTGGACATGACATCTCAATTATCCGACAGGTGTAAAGCCGTGACGAAAAACTTGGCTGATTTTGGAACGAGTTTGGCACAGATGGGCTTTAAACGAATGAAAAAACAGAAGTCAGGTGGTGGTAAAGCTGTTGGATTGGGATTGTTAATATCTGCTGGGGCGGAGGCTTTTAATCAATGGGAAAAGCGCAGGATACAGCAACAAGAGGAACAGCGCTTGCAGACATTGCTAGAGGAAAAACAAGCATACGCAAATGCAAGTTTTGATACAACGAACAGATTCTTTGAACAGTCGCAAAAGACGTTGGAAAAGTATAATCAACTTTTTATAGACCAATCCACAAATCTGTTAGATTGGAATGACAAATTACGAGATAAAAAACTTAAAGTATTCGAATTTGCATTTTTCTGTAAGCTGAAGTTTCAATATTTGGTTGAACTATTATATTTCGCTTTGCAAGAGATGCAAGCATGGCTGAATGGTTATCAAAATTCGGACGCACCATATCCATCATTAAGAAGTTTGATTGATGAAGATGTGCGTGAGTGGGCTATTTTTCTGTCTGACTCGGAAGATTTTTATGATGGAAGGTGGACTAATTATTTAAAGAAACTAATAACTAAAAATCAAGATTGTTATTTGCCTATAGAAATAATGTTGTTTACAAAGCCGTATTTCTTAAGGAATTATGTTGGCGTTGCTCTATGGGAAACAGACCCTGAAGAATTATCTTTTCATCGGGCAACACCTGTTATAACGGCATTGGCAGATGAAGCCCATGAGAAAATAGGCGACTTTACTGGTGAAAGGCAAAAAATTTGTAGTAATGTTAAGGAGATGCTTAGCAAAAATGATTATTATAAAGAATGTAGGGAAATGGTTTTATCAAACATTAAAAGTCCTGCTAAATTTGGTTTCTTTGATGTCTGTGTGCTGATAATCATGTTTCTTGTGTTTTTCCTCGGAATGTATTTTATCCTTGTATTGTTTTCTATAATAGTGCAAGATACCGGAAATACTGGTACAATCATTGCATCTGTCGCTTTCGGAGCATTATGTTACTTTATATACCGAAGGCCTGAAAAGTATGTTAATATGATGCCGTGTATTCGGAAAAACAATGACTATTTTACCATGTTGGATATTATTTTAAGAGACAAAGAAGAAGATATTGCAAATAAGTATAATGACATAAAATTATAAAATTATGGAAAGAGAAAATCAACTTGACAGATTTGATGCATCTGTAAGCAATTTTGGCAATACAATGATGCAAACGACTGAATGTTTCAACAGTCTTAATGAGCTTACTGGTAATTTGGTGTCAGCAGCCAATAATTATATCGATTTGCAGCGTGATATGCATAAAATGGATGTACAATTCAACGCATACGTTGCCACTTTGGATGCTGAATTGGAGCGGCATAAAGGAAATCTTCCTGTCGTGGAAAGGCAATTAAACCAAATCAACCAGATGATGGACAAAGTGTTGGATAAAGTTCTGTCAATGGATGCCAATACCGATAAAGAAATGGACATGAAGATGAAGTATATGGAAACTTTGCAAACATTTACCGACAAGATAGCAACAATGATGATAAAACTTTTATAATTATGAAAGAATTAGAAGCGAAAGTTAAGAAAATAGTCTATATAACGATAGGGTTAGCAACCTTTTTTGCGTTTCTTGCAAGTATACCGTACCTTAATGGGACAGCTTAAATAGTTATGTTTATATGAAAACATTATTGTCTTGGCTCATTGCCAACATTGAGGTGTTCACCACGGTGGTGCTGATTATCGTCTTCGAGGCATACATCTTTACGGCAGACATAACAACGATCTCCTCCGACGACAAGTGGATGCTTGCCGTCGGAGGGGCGATGGGCGTCGTTGCGGTTAAGGCTATCGTGGGCGGAGTTCCAACGAAGAACACGATAGGCGACGTCGTAAATCTCGGCGTCGTGGTGGTTGCGTATGTCCTGATATGGGTTATTACGTCTGACGACGACGCGTATCACGTGTTTTATGCGCCATCTATAACCGTGCTGTGCGTGTCGTTGGCTGTGGCCGCCGTTGCCGCGGTGTTCACGTTCATGAATTTCGACGAGGTAGTGTCGCGCCGTTTGCTTTACATTAACAGCAACGCCAGCCTATTCGGCATCGCCGCTATGTACACGTTTAATAGGTTCGTGGCGACGTTCGCCAGTGTAAGCACGTTCGGCCTGATATTAGCGTTGGTGAATTTAATAATTAGATAGTTAACTGGTTATGGGAACGGATGATTTAAAAATAGATAAGTTATATCGTCCGACATGGACGTGTGGGCGGTATAATGAAAGAAGTAAAACTGCGATATATTTCAACCTCTTGTCGGGTTTGAGCTTTTTGTTTGAAGGAAATTCTGCATTGGTATTAGGATATATACTTTCTATAAAAAAAGGAGAGTCTTGCTCTTTAGAGGCAATAAGTACCCAGACGTGTATATCCGACACCTCTATTCCCGGAAGTTTCTTTAACACGTCCACAAGATAATGATCGTCCTTTCCGCGGAACGATGACACATTATAATTTAATGTGTCTCCGACCTGTCGTATAGGCTTCATCTTGACGGTAACCTCAGGCAACTTCATCTCACGCGAAATAGAGTCTTTGGCAGTTTGTCCGAAAGAACATACAGGCACTAAAAGCAACAGAAAAACAACCAGATGCCTCATTTATTCAAGTTCTATGGGGTTATAAGGACGACTGTGACTTTGTTTCTTCATATCTCCTGAGAACTGGATACCTGGAGACGACAATTTAAAGGCTTTCAGTATGTCGCGTTGCTCATTCTCCACTGCCCGGAACACATTTTTCCGCGTAGTACGTATTATATTTTTTTCAGCATTCAAATATATCGCAACGCCAGACTGAAGGTTCTCCAGACCATTAAGAGTGAAACGATAATTGTCTTTTGTATCTCTGATGTCGAATATAAGCCCCGGAAGTCCCGAAAAGAGATACGGCCCTGCCTGCAGATGATATGCCGGAGCATACCATGCAGTCCATTCGCGTCCGCCGAAGGTACATGATGCTTTCTTGCACGGCACATCGCAAATCACGGTGTCACCATCTGCCAGTTTCCAGTTTATTACGGGCTGCGGTTCTGTATATTCATATTTATTTATATTATCCACCTGTATTGTAGCCTGCCCCGTTCTTTTATCAATGACAAGAGGATACTTATAAGCAATATTTTTCATGATGCCCATTACCTTAGAAAATAATGTCATTGGTGATTGTTTGGCGTAATAAAGAGAGTCATTGATATTATCTGACATCAACCGGTAATAGTCCATAAAGCCAAGACAATATTTGCCTACCAACAAGATAGTCTGCCCTTCAGTACGTTTACTCTTCAGCGAATCCTTCCTAAACGAATATTCATAATATATCTTTGTATAAGCCGTATCAAACACATTTTTCTCTATTGGTTTTATTGGAGGCAGGTCAGCACTGGATATTGTCTGTGCATAAGACGCCACGGTTGCAAAGACAGCTACAAACAACGCACATAAGAACAATCTCTTCATATCTTTATTATCTTTTATTTTCTGTAAACCTACTCGTATAGCTTTTTGGTTTCCGCTCCTTTTATTACAGTGTGGTCTGTTTTATAATATCATTTACTTGACTTTATCAAACATCATGTTAACAACAATCATGGCGCATAACCGTCGTTGCCGAAATATCAACATCAAATTCATGATAAAGGAATTTACTGTTACAAAATAACTAAATATTATAGTTATAACAATAGCATTAGTATTAATAAAAGTAAAAGCGGCCATACATTTAACTAAAGAACTTAGTCTGTTAACATTAAACGCTCATTGTTTAACTAATATTTATAGTTTGGCATAACTTTCGCTAGCCAATAAATCTTCATCAATTGGACATATTGCCTTACAAACCATAAAAAAGTTTTTAAAGAAACTCACCACTCGTCACGTCGGCATGTAACGGCTTGACATTCAATGCATTACGATGTGACGAGTTGACTTTCCAACTCGTCACACTATCGGCTGTCTCCATGTTATGTGATGAGTTGGGCCGGCAACTCATCACACTATAACACGCTGAGCGACAATAGGTTAAGCTGCAATGTGACGAGTGACGAGTTTCTTTTAAAAATATATTCGCCCGTATCATCAACATAGAAACATAAACATTGCAACAAGAATGTGCAGCATACGTTATAAATGCCATTATATTAAAATCTGCATAAGACAAAACGCTGACATATAAAAGCATACCTTTTACACCGCAAAACATGACCTTTCAGCATGCAAAAGGACACGTTTTAGAGATATGAAGATATGCAATAAATCAAAGTATAATACATAATATCAACAATATATCCCTATAATTCCACACAATCTAACCACGCCAAACAACTGTTTGAACAACTTGAATCAATTTATCTTAAAAATATTTATATGGGATATGATAAACTGGCGATATTGGTAAATACAGGAAATTAGGTTCTTGCATCAGAAATCTAAATATCCGTATGAGTTCAAATCTAATAAAAACATATAGTTATAACAGAGATTTCTATCGAAAAATTATTATACAACAAATTAAAAACAGACCTGTATAGAGTTATTTATTACAAAGTGGTTTGAAGAATAAAAACGCACCAAGAAATAAATCTCAGTGCGTTAAAAAACGAATATCTTTATCGCTATAAATAAGCTTTCTTAGTTAATTTACTTATCTACCGATGTTTTTTCATTAGACTTAGCATATTAGGATTTACTTATTTTTCAATATAACTATTTCCATCTCCAAAAGTATTGTAATAAGCTGTTGTGCAATTCTTCGGGACATATATTGTGTTTTTATATCCAATATATACTGTATCGAAGAATCTAATCTGAGGCGGATTCTTTGATGCGAAATGTAATTCACAGCTTTCAAAAGTTGTCTGCATTTGCTTTACGTTATTAGGAATAAAAACGATACATCCTTTAAGGTCTCCTATTATAGTCTCAATGCCATAAGGTAATTTCAACATATGTAAGTTACAGCCATAGAATATGGAAAGATCGAATTTTCCTTTTAAATTAGTTCTACTCAAATCTATTTCATTTAATGAGGTACAGTTTCTAAAAGCTCCCGTTTTTAATGTTGAAATATTTTGGGGGAATTTTTCAATTTTCAAATTTTCACAGCCACTAAAAGTTTCCATGCCTATAATTTTTGTTGATTTTGGAATATCTACAGTACTAAGACTTATGCATCCTTTAAAAGCTTCGTCACCAATATAAACAGTACCTTGCGGCAGTTTTACTATCTTTAATTTCTTTAAGCCTATGAAGCTTTCGGATGGAATCATGCTGTATTTTGCTGATTCTTTTACTCCTGATACGAATGACTCCGTTTCAGAAATATCAGAAATGCTTTTAGCCATCATATATGCAGGGGTAGATATATCACCGTCATTATACGCCATATCAGCAGATATGCCTATAAGTTTTGCCGCAGCATTAAGAGATTCTTTATGCCTTTTTCTTTCTGCCTTAGTCTCAGGAGATTCGCTTATAACGGTATTCTGAATATCAACATATTTAAGTGAAACCATTTTTCTTATAATAGCCATATCAGTGTCATACAAAGATCCATTTATAATGAGTGTATCTATGGAACTCCATACAGACATTGGTATTTTCGACATTATCGTTCCTGGTTTTTCCATATATATGACATATTTATTCATCGCTCCTTTTTCTTTTATGACAGCCTTGTTCCACATATCATTTTCATGATATTCTTTAAATGAACCAGAAGGTATTTCTACGTTCCAATTCTTCAACTTATCATTCGTATCTTTATATGAAACGGTCTCACCTAATTGTATCTGCGGAGGAACTGAGGCCAATAATTTCATATTGCACTTATCAAAAGAGTTAAACCATATTTTTCTGACAGACGCTGGTAATGTAATATTTCTTACGCTAGTATTTGCAAAAGCATTTTTACCTATCGATGTAACTGTACCTTCTATTTTTACGGAAGACAGACTTGTACAACCATAGTATCTCTTATTAGTTGATTATCAATATTAAACACTATAAACGGTAGAAAAGTGATTGTGTGGATTCTATATAAATACGAAATGGACAATATTTAACGCATTTAACTTTCGTTTACATCAAAATCAAGAAAACAATGGTTAGATGATGGTGCAACTCCATATTGTCTTTTATAGGCTTGGGAAAAATGACTGAGGCTCTTGAAACCGAGTTTCAGATATATGTCTCGGCTCTTTTTACCTTCCTCCAATAGGCGGTGAGCATCTTCCAATCTTCTACGGATAATCCAACGTTCGGGAGTGAGGTCGCTAATTTTCTTGAAGTCTCGCTTGAAACTCGAAAGGCTTCGTCCTGAATACATGGCAAGTTCCGCAATGGTCATCTCCTCCAAATAATTCTCCTCCATAAAGTCTTTGAGGTCAATCTTCCAAGGGTCAAGAAAATCAAAGAGTACGGCTGGCGAGGACGGTACGATGTCGAGTATAGCCTGGATAGCTTCATTGCGCTTCAACTCAATCATCGCCTTGGATGGTTGGTGAGAAGAGTGGAGATAGGGGCGCATTGACAGAAACAAGCCTGTGATGTCGGGAGTTATAGGCATGGGGAGAATACGCATAGAACAATCTTTTAAATCCTTAGGAAATGCAGTGGCATCCAATGACCGATAATACTCCTTAAGATATTTCCTGTCAAATACCAAGAACATGACATCTGCATGCCCATTTGCCGTTGAGTCCTTCATGCAGACCTTATGATTACGGCGCAGAAAAACACATTGTCCTTTTCCGACAGTTCTTGGGTCATCGCCATCTATCAACGTCAATTCTCCATCATACACATACACCAACATGTGGTCTTTTACAAAATGGGCGCACACTTCTCCTTCGGAAAAATAAAAGCCGAAGAAAACATCTGAATAATTGATTGTCATCATGCCATATCTATGTTGTGCCATTTCTTTTTGTTTGATAAATTCTACATTCTGTCAGGATGCAAAGATAATCAATATTACCGTTACTTCTATTCATTGATATAATAATTTAACGAATTTTGAACTTTTCACTAAACCAATTTGGACTTTTCACACAACTTTCTTTAATATAAACCAACTATCTTTGCACCCGAAATTATAAACAATAAAAGATAGCAGATATGAACAATTTTCAGTTTTCAATGAGTACACAGGTTTATTTCGGCAAGGACGAGATAAGCCATCTTCCCGAGATTATCAGTCAGTTTGGCAAACGAGTTTTGCTGACATACGGTGGAGGAAGCATCAAGCGAATGGGCATATATGATAAGGTAAAGGAACTATTGGCAGATTGCGACATCTTCGAGGTAAGCGGCATCGTTCCTAATCCTCGCATCGAGAGTGTGAGAGACGGAGTGAAACTTTGTAATAAGGAGAAAGTGGATGTTGTGCTCGCTGTAGGTGGCGGCAGTGTCATCGACTGCTCCAAGGGCATTATTGCTGGCGCATGTTATGAGGGTGATGCCTGGGATTTGATTAGTGGCAAACAACCTATTCGCTCCGCATTGCCTCTTGTTGCAATCCCGACGATGGCGGCAACGGGTAGTGAATGTGACGCTGGTGCTGTGGTTTCAGACATGAGCATCCATGCCAAGCAATCGTTCTTTAGTCCTCTGATACAGCCAAAGGCTGCTATCCTTGACCCTACCTACACCTTCTCGGTATCAAAAAAACAGACGGCGGCGGGTAGTGCCGACATCTTTACACACCTCTTGGAGCAATATTTCTTGCCATCTACCAACTATATGAGTGACATGTTGGTGGAGAGCGTGATGAAGACGATAATTCGCTATGCTCCTGTCGCCCTAATAGAGCCAGATAACTATGAGGCTCGTGCCCAACTGCTTTGGGGAAGCAATATTGCAGACAACGCTACCTTGGCTTGCGGAAACCAGTTGGCGGTCTTTGGTGTACACGCCATGGAGCATGAGTTGAGTGCTTTCTACGACATAACACATGGTATGGGACTTGCCATTCTCGAACCACACTGGATGCGTTATGTGTTAAGCGAGAATACAGAGAGTCGTTTCGCTCATTACGGCAAGGCTGTATGGGGAATTGATGAGAGTTTGTCAGACCGTGAGGTTGCTGAAAAGGCTATACAGGCGACCGAAGACTGGTTCCGTTCCCTTGGCATCCCGATGTCTTTATCAGAAGTTGGAATCGGTGAAGAACATTTCGAGGACATGGCGCAGCATTGCGTGGAACATGAAGGTGTGGCGTATGCTTGGATTCCGTTGACAAAGGAAGACATCGTGGCTATCTTCAAGTCATGCCTATAGAAAAAAGTGAGCTTTAGATAATTGTAGAACAAAACAAACGGTAATAATGAGCAAGAAGAAGGTAATAGTATTTGGAGCCACAGGTTCCTTGGGAAAATATATAGTAAAAGCTTTGATGAACGTGAATTCAGCAGAAGTAACCTTGTTTGTGAGAAACAAGGCGAAACTGTCTTCCGATGCCATCAGCAAATGCCATGTGGTTGTTGGCGATGCTCTGAACGAGGATGATGTACGCAAAGCCATTCAAGGGCAAGACATCGTATATACAGGTATGTCGGGCGACTTGGATAAGATGTCTGAAATCCTTGTCAAAGCAATGCAATCAGTAGGTGTGAACCGTATCATTGCCATCAGTAGCATGGGCATTTATGGTGCTTACTGGAAAGCAACTTTCATCGACACAAAGCATGCGCCTGGTTTCATCAATTCCATATTTCTGACACTGATGAGAGGTTTGTTCCCTGTCTATCGTCGCCTTGCCGACCGTATCGAGGCTTCGGGACTATGCTATACCATTCTTCGCCCTGGCAGATTTACCGAGGTTGATGAAGTGAATTACCAGCTTACATACAAAGGCGAGCCAGAGCGAGGCAGGGATATTTCCCGAAAAAGCATCGCTGCTTTTGTGGCAAAGATTATTGAGAACCCAGAGAAATATGCCAACAAGAACATTGGCATCACTCGCAGAAACGGATAAGGCTATATGTGGATAGTTTGGTTGATGGGATTCATTGTCCTGCCAATCATTGGTGTGGGCTATGTGTCATGGCATATTTGGCAATTGTTGCCTTTGCCAGATTTGTGGCGTTGGGCTTTCGTGGGAGCATTTGGAGCAATGACGTTGATGATGTTTGTAGGTTTTACTGGCATCATCGAGTATTTGCCGATGAGATGGGCAACGGTCGTTTATGATGTAGGCAACTCGCAAATTGTAGTTCTGCTTTATCTCGTGATGCTTTTTGCCTTACTTGATATACTTGTATTGCTGCATCTTATGCCAAAGGCTTTGTTGCACGCCAATGCCTATATGTCCTTGGGCATTATATTCTTTATTACGGCACTCTTATTGTATGGCAATTGGCACTATCGGAACAAGTACCGACAAGAATTGTCCTTGTCAACGGATAAAACCATTTGTCATGTCGCCAATAAGAAGGATAAGAAAATCGTCTTGCTGAGCGATTTGCACTTGGGTTATCATAATCGTCGCAAGGAACTATCTCGATGGGTGGACATCATTAATGCGGAACATCCAGACTTGATTTTGATTGGCGGTGACATTATCGACATAAGCGTCAGACCTCTGTTGGAAGAAAACATGGCGACAGAGTTCCGCAGACTGGAGGCTCCCGTCTATGCTTGTCTTGGCAACCATGAGTATTATAGTGGCAAACCGAAAGCACAAAGATTTTATAAGGATGCAGGTATTACATTGTTGCGAGATAGCGTTGCCACTGTTGATGGTGTCAACATCATAGGCAGGGATGATAGGACAAACGAGCATCGACTTAGTTTGCAGCAACTGATAGCCAATGCAGTCCCTCAAAATTATACGATACTGCTTGACCATCAGCCATATCACCTTGAAGAGGCAGAAAATGCAGGCATTGATTTTCAATTCTCAGGGCATACCCATGACGGACAGGTATGGCCAATATCATGGTTGACGAAAATGATGTATGAAAAATCCTTTGGCTACATAAATAAGGGTAATACTGATTATTACATCAGTTCGGGTATGGGAATATGGGGAGCAAAATTCCGCATAGGCACACGTTCTGAATATATTGTAGTTTCATTGCGGCATAAATAGCAATACCATAGCATTATTCGTAAAATGGGAAACTTCGCAGAAATAGAACTATATTCCACTTCTGCGAAGTAACACCTCTCTATGTATTATCTTTTCCTTTTAACAGAAACTCCAAGTCCTAATTTCTGTGTTCCATCCCAATTTGTCAGTTGGTCAGCACATCCATTTGAGCCACCAAGCGAAACGTAAGTTTCTGCACTGCACGACATGTGGTCAACAAAAGCGAGGAAGTTGTCTATTACATTGTCCGTAAACTGAACTTCATTTGTAGCAAAGAGTTTCGTCCAACTGGTGACACATTCTTGTTGAAAATTTGTGAGACCATGCCATGACATACCAGACAAGAACTTATCGGTTGCAGCCTCTATATCATTTTTTGAATCCAAGTCAATGATGTTCTTCGCTGCGATTGCCATGATGCCATAGTAGATAGAAGCGGCTTCTTTTTCATCAAAATTGATTCTGCCAGTTTTGGCAAAGGATAATAACGATTCATGTCCCTCGCTGATAAACTTGTCAAGCACACCTGTATATCTATTTTGGCGAGCAACACTTTCACGTTCGGCTTCGGCTTTCAGCGTTGCTTTCGCTGTTTCTTCTTGTTCCTTACGTTTTTCCACTCGTTGCCAAGCCTCTTTCATTTCTGGCTCTTGCCAAATGGCACTCCAACGAGCCTTCAAGTCATTATACTTTTCTGCAAGTGCGGCATTGTAACTTTTGGCACTGGCAAGTTCCTCCTTTGCATATCCAAGTTGGGTTGCCACTCGTTTCACCGCTTTCTCATCAAGTTGAGAGATGCGTTGCTTGATTTTGACATTCTCAGCCTTTAGCGCATCATTCTCAACACGAAGTGCCTTGTTCTCCTCTATCTGCTTGTTGAGGTTCTGCATATAGTAGGTGTATGTCTTATTGACTGAACTACGCAGCCCCTCGTTCTGTTTGTCACGAGCAGCATTGATGGCATTCACAAGATTTGCAATGGCTGCATTGATATTGGTAGCACGCTCCTCACGCCATGCCTTTTGCCCGATAATTGCAGGAATGGGATTGTCAAGTTCTTTTGTTACGGCTTTCTTGGCTTCCTCAATGGGCTGCTTGATGTTAAGCAAAGGGAACGTCAGTTCCTTTTGGTCGATGGTAGCCAACACAGAATAACCTTTGACCTTATCCAATGCTGCTTTTGCCTGTCGCTCGGCTTCAAGCACTACCTTGTTTTTATGCTTGCGTCCTCGCTTTTCTTCTTCTGACAGTTCATCATAAGAGAAACCTCTTGCCAAGCCGTATTTATGACCAACCTTGTTATAATAGTCGGTATGGAGCTGTGAAAGATACTGTGATTTGTCCTTTGCTCGCTCTCCCCATACCTTGGCATACGACACTCTTTCAACAATGCCTTTTGTCGCTTCTGCTTTTGTGTAGTTGTCCCGTTCTTCCTTGGGTAGTGCTCTCCATTCCTTGGTAGAGAGAACCTTTGGGGGATTGTCCTTGTGAATATATTTGCTACCGATGCGCCCACGCTTCTTGACTTGCTCCACTGGTATGGTCTGCACATGAGCATGAATACTTGTTTCGTCACAATGTACATCGAAGCCGATAACATTTTCCTCACCCCATTTCTCACAGGCAAAGCGGTAGGTGTCCAGTGCCCAATCGTAAATGCCCTTTTGCAACACGACTTTGCTATGGTCTGCATTTGGATCTGACGTATCAATCTTCTGGTCGCCAAAGGCAAGTCTATTGAGCACGTCGTGGTCTCCACTGAATATTATGCCGACGGTGCAGTTGGGACTATTCCTTGAAACTTGGTCGGGATGCTTGGCATCCATGTATGGTTTGAAGCCAAGTTCATCAAGTCGGCACTGCAAGCGTTCATGCAACGGCACAGACTGGGAACCAAGGGGGATTATCTTTCCACCCTTGACTATCTCAAAGTTGAGCCTCTTGCGTGAGAAGTTATAATGGTTGTTCTTGTCTATGTTCGCATTTTTGAGTTGGTAACGCTTCTCGTCCCAACCTCTGCGTTCCGCCTCGTTACCCACTTGGGACGAGAATGATTTCTTATCTGTGCCGACATGGATAGCGGCACGTGGTATGTTTCTTTCCATTGGAATTTCATTTGAGTTTGTAACTTTGTTATTGCATAACTGGCATCAGGTCTCGGGCGGAGCCTGAGCATAATAGAAGGACTTTTTAAGTGAACAGCGTCAGCAGGTGAATCTAAAAGTCCCTATTATGTTTAGGACTTTTGTGAAAGTCCGTCACTCACGCTGAGCGTTCGGTCTCGCTGTCCTCCTCATGCTACGGCTCCTCCACCAACACAAGCCCCAGACGGTCTATCAGATGTTGCAGTGGCGGATGCCGCTTTATCATCCTTTGGAGTATCATCTGTGGCGTGTCAGTCATCAGCAGGAAGTCTGCAATGTCAAGACCTTTTGCTTTCTGTTCTTCCGTGGCGTTGTCCTCCAAGATGTTGCTTATGACAACACTCTTGCATACGGATTGCAACAGGGGTATCTTTGCTTTCCACTTATCAGTCGCTCCAAGGTCGGGAACTAATATCACTTCTCTGCCTCTGAGGACTTCAACAGCCTCCTTGTTGAAACAGCCGTTCATGCCACCTGTAGCCAACCAGACAAAATCAGAGATGAAATGTGTGGCGATGATGGCGGTCTTTTCACTCTCCACAATGGCTATGGTCTTATTCTTTGGCGAATCTGTTAGAATATGCTCACCAAAGAAGCATTGACGAAGCGTGAAGTCGGGAATTTTCATTTCAGAGTGTACCCATGTCACCATGCTGTAGGGGGCCTTGATGCGGTGTCCTATCTTGGCATCATACTTCATTATCTTGCCTGTGCGCACTTTTCCGTCAATGTCTATTTGCCAAAAGATAGTCGAACCGTTCCATTTTTTGGAAGTGCCAACCTTGTATATAGCAAATAACCACTCAGTTTCCTGCTTGCCGAAAACATCAGAGAGATATTGGTACAAGGGATTGATGTGATAACCTCGTAATGTCTGCTCCATAAGTTTGCCGTCAATGAAAGTAGGAAGAAGTCTTTCAGCCTTGATTACCTTGTTGTTCGTTGTTATTGGCGTCTCGTCTCTCCAATCGTCCTTACTGTTGGTATCGGGATTGTCCTTGAAATAATCAGAGGGAGAATAATGGTAGCCACAACTTTGCTCATGATCGCACCGTCCCACATTGTCGGGAAACATAACCTTGCCTTCCTCATCAACATATCTTGCAAAGCAACGCTTGCGCCCACATTGGGGACAGGTATAGCGGTTGCCTATCTTGTATTTCTGTAGATGGAATCTGTATTCACTCATAAGGCTCTGCACTTGTTGCACCTTGCACTCTTTGCACTTTTGCACTCTGACGGCACAAAATGCAGTTTCCTTTGTGCAAGAGTGCAAGAAGTGCAAAGTGCAAACGGTGCATGGTGGTGGTTCTACTTCTGCACTTTCTCATAATTGCCTTGCTTGTCTTTGCTGATAAGATTTCTTTGACAGAAGTCTTTGAGCATATACATGACAGTTCGTTTCGCAAAACCGAAATCTGCTCCAGCCTTTACAGCATCAGCAGTGATGAATTTATTGTCCAACGAGTCAAGTATCTGTTTCTTCACAGGGTCGATAGCCTCGGTTGAAACGAGGTTGTCCATTCTTTTGTATGACTTCTCAAAATAGTCGCTCATCCGTATGGCTGCATTTATGGAGTCAGCATCAACAAAATCCTTGTGCGACTCGTCGCAAGCCCAACGGAACATCTGGAATATCAAGGCAAGCCGTGCCGTGTTCAACGGTACTTTGGCAAAGCGAGTGTCTATAAGCCTTTCATCCGTTATGGCATTCTGCCGTTCTATCTCCTCATTTTGCCAATCATAGAATATATCAATGGCTTCATCTGAAAAGTCAAGAACATTGAAGAGACCTTCCGTAAAAGGAAGAGACATTGCTTTGTCAATGATGCCTTTCCACATTCTAAATGGTCTGTCTATTATCGCAGCATCCAGTTTGTTATCTTTCTGCCAAGGCGCAATCTTCAAGTTCTCGGGAAATGCGAAAAGGAAACGGTCAAGAAAGCCGTTCTTCTTGAAGCCCATATCGTACAGCTCATGCACTATGCCAGTCTGGATAGTCCCTGCTATCTGGATGCAAGGATGGTCTATGCGCAAAGGGCAGTCAAGATTACAGCGTGACACGTCTATCGGCAAGCCATTGTGAGCGGACAGCATCTGTTGCACAAACGAACTGTTGTTGTATCGGTTGATGGTATTGAACAACCCCATTATCTCGTCCACCACGACAGCCACGCCTCTGAGGTTGGCATCATGGTTGCGCATCAGTATCTCTGGCGTAAAGTCGTTCATGATGTTCTTGTGCAAGATAGGCAAGGGTGGCAAAGCCTCCCATTCCGTGCGTTTCTTTCCTTTGTTCCGCTCCACAATGGAGGCATACTCATCCCTTTGAGCCTTGAACTTATGGTGTTCCTCCGTATCATTGTCGTGCAAAGGCTTGTAGGCAAAGTTAAGTGGCGGTGTCTTGCCAACACCTGGTCTGCCCACAAGCATGACATATAGTATAGGTGGTGTAATCCAGTTGCCCTTGATACGGATATAGCAGGAATTGGCGATGGCTGCTGCCATAGCGGAAATAAGTGAAGTAATGGTGAACTCGATGGAATAGTTCTCCGTCCTCGCCAAGTCAAGCACCATCTGCTGCATCTTTTGTGGAAACACTTCAAGCGGAATGCCAGAAGAGGCTACGCCCGAAACCTCCGAGCGTAGCTTGTTGCAAATTTCAAGCGCATCCATGACATTACCAGTTTAAGGGTTTAGGCTTTCGCTTGTTTCCTGCAAGAATGGCTGCGTTCTCCTCCTCCACTGTGAGAGGTACAGGATTCTTGCGGTTCGTCTCCAGCCACTTGTCAAGTTCGTCTTGGTAAAGACAGTAACGCTTGCCGGGCTTGGTGGCAGGGATGCTGCCGTTGCCAAGTTTCATGTAGAGGGTAGCCATCGGCATTTTCAGGTATGCCGATGCTTCCTCCACACTCATAGGTATGTGCGTGTTCGCCTTGTGTGGCTTGTCCTGTGATTGCAGACTGGCTATCATCTGCTTCATGCCCACCACTTCATCCCGAAGCTGGGCAACGACCATTGGAAGGTCGTTGAATGTCAATTCTTTATTCATTCTGATACTTTGTTAATAACTGGTGCAAAGGAACAGAATGATTCTTCCGTTACTATCATTCGTGACAGTCATTTGTCATTCACGAAGGAATAACTCAAACAATGGGGATTATTCGGGATTTTCCTCAACAATATCGTGAAAATCGTATCTGCCATTGGTTGGTTCGTCTATAGGAATGACATCTACGGCACATGGCGCTTTGATGTTCCTCAATGTGCCGTAATCCAAAGTCGCAAACGGTTTTGGAAACAATGCCTTGACAAAGGCTATTCTCATTGTCAGATTATACTCTTGCTTCCCTATGCGTTCTGCGATATTCCAAATGAAATGGCGAAGCGGAATGTTCTCAACCTTTACTTTGAAGCGGTTGATGGCTGTCGGTACATAGTTGCAGTCTTCCAGCCATTTTCTGATTTCCTCAACAAGGATGTTTACATCCTCCTCATAAAGGAAACGTGCCATGGTGCGATGACTGTAGTCAAGAATGACCTTGGTTCTTCTTGACTTTTCTTCCTGCTCCTTTTTCTTCTGTGCTTCTACACATTTGGCATAGTCCTCATGGGTGTACTGCACAGGCTCAGCTTGTGGTGTGGTTGGTTCCGATAAATCTTCTCCCACAACAGGTAAAGCACTTTGCTTCTTGGACGTTCCATTGCCCTTAGCCATTATCAACTCATAAGGACAATTGACCATAGAGAGAAATATCGCCCAAAGAAAGACATTGCTTCCTGCAAAAATTATTGACTCGACAAACAGACTTTGGTGAAAGTCATTGCCTACATACATCGCCACTACAAGAGAGATGGCGAGAATTGCTGTACCAGTAAAAGCATAGATGGTACAATCTGAAGTTGTTTTGTTTACTCTCATGATTTTATTCGTTTTATTATTCGTTCAAAAATTTCCACAAAGTTAGATGCAGAAGCATGTAAAATCAGAACAAACATTCTCTGACATCCCATTTTTTACGCATTATTAGTATTCTAATATGATTTCATACTCTGAATCATACTTGAAACTGCTCGTTAGTGTCAGTTGTCGCTGATTGTTGGGTGCAAAGGTAAGGGTGAAAGAATGAGAAATTTGCAGTTGCTTTTCAATATCAACTGATATAGGGGTGATTTTTGTGGATTGGTTCTATCTATAACAGTAAATAGAACCAACAAAACAAAAAAAGGACTGCTGGAACGCAATCTTTCCAACAGTCCTCTACAAATGAAGGTCATGCTATTGTCATTTTTTCAGCGTAATGCAGCCAACAGAAGCACGTTTCTGGGCATCCGAAATTTTGGCATAAACTTCTGTTGTTGCCACATTCTTGTGACCGAGATAACGCTGCACTACGGCAATGCTTGTTCCTGCATCGAGCTGGAGACAGGCAAAGCTGTGACGTGAGCAATGATAGGAGATATGTTTGGTTATCCCTGCATCTTTCAGCCAGTTCTTCAGTGGTGCCTGTGTCATAGAGTCCTTGAAGTCGGGGAACACCTTGCCACGTTTCTCAGGCGAGTAGCCAATCAGTTCCAAGGCTTCCTCGCTGATTGGGTTATGCACGATGTCCTTTGTCTTCTGCATTCTTGTGGTGACATACATCACGCCATCGCTGCCGTATGGTTGTATCTCCTCCCAAGTGAGTTTCTTGATGTCGCTCTTTCTCAATGCCGTTAGGCAGGAGAACAGAAACGCACGTTTCAAGGCTGGTGCGGAGCATGGTGTTGAAGCCAAGCGGATAACCTCGTCTTGTGAAAGATGTTCCTTGTCTGTCGGAATAGTCTCGATACGCTCCAAGAAGCCATTCGGGTTCTCTTTTATCTTTCGGTCTCGGTAGGCGGTATGGATGGACGCACGGAACGTTGACCAGTAGTTGGCTGCCGAGTTGATATGTAGCTTCCTGTTTTTATGTAGTCCCTGTGGTGCTGTCAGCAGATACTCGCGGAACCTGTTGCACAAGTCCACGTTTATTTCGCCAAAGGTACACTTGCCCTGTGTAAAGGTGCGGAAGTGCATATAGACGTGTTGCCACTTGGAGTTTTTCTTGTCTGCCAACTTCTTGAAGTAGGCAAGAAAATCGCCCTTCATCTTCTCCTTGTCAAAGAAGTCGTATCGCTCATTGACGATAGACTCAAAGCGACGGCAGCGTATAGCCTCCGCTCTTGCAGCGAGGTTGAGGTTGTATTTCTGCTCCATCTGGTTCTTCGGCTTGGCATAGATGTAGATGCCAAGCGACTCATGACGGATTACCTTCATCGTGCTCTCGTCACGATAGCCAGGATAATAGTCCAAGTAATAGGACAGCATACGTCCGTCCTTGATTTTGCGTGTACGCAATGATACTGTCTTGCAAATATTGCCCATAGTTGTATTGAATTATTGATGATTATTCGTGGTGAAGCGTTTCTTCACGGCTGCAAAATAACATAATGATGCTTCCGTGACTCCCATTATTTACAGTAATTGATGGATAATGATGAAATCATTTGAAGTCACAATCCTTTTGCCGCTCTTTCTGCCATTGCACGCTCCACATCGACCTTCAAAAGCAGGTTCTTCACACCCACTTTCACCTTATTTATATGATGCACTTTCACAATATGGCAGATATTGGCACTCGTCAGACCATACAACTGTTGCACCTGTTCTGTGGTATAGTAGTTTTCATCGTTCATCAAGTCAGTTCTGCGAAGTTCTTCAAGATGTTCCTTGGAGTAATAGGTGTGTCCGTATTCTCGCTTGGTCGGTATCTTGTGGCGATAGGTATATGCTCGGAGTGCTGTCTTACTCATACAAAAGGCTGTCTCCACTTCATCAGCCGTCACCCACTCCGTGATACTGTTGAGGTCAACGGCTATGCCGAAGAACTCGTCAATATGCCGCTTGCTGTAATAGTTCTTGCCAGCGATACGACACATCGGTATCTGGTTGCGCTTGGCAGAAGTATAAAGCCAAGACTTCTTGACTTTATAAAGGGACATAACCTCCTCACCCGAATAATAGTCAAGCACCTCGTTCTCCTCTTTCCCTATTGTCGGTTCTTGTTTCTCAGTTCTCTTGGTCGCTTTTGCCTTATTGCTCACCTTACTCTTGCCACCAGGAATCACACGCTTGTAAGGGTTGCTCTCAAACATCTTCTCTATATCCGACTTTCGTACAAAAGCCATTCGGCTACTCAATCGTGAAGCCTTCAACTTGCCATTAGCCACAAGTTTGTATACATACTGCCTTGTGCATCCCATCAGCACCGCTGCCTTTGAGAATGTCAGATACTCTTGGCTTTGCAAGTCCATGATAGGCTCAATGCCGTTAATCAAGTCCCGTTGTCTCTTCTTTCTGATACGTTTCGCCTCCGCTTGACATTCCTCGGAGCAATACTTCTGCATACCGCTTCGTGGCACGAATGTCTTGCCGCAAAATTCACATTTTCTTGTTGGTCTCATACTCTTTGATATTGTTTTGTTCTACATCATTTGAGTATTCCATCGATGGAGTAAACGGAAGTGAACCATTGACAACGCTTGTCAACAGAGTCCATGATATAACGCTTTCTGCATATCAGCCTCTAATCTGTCATCCATTGTAACCACTCGTAAACCGAAGTAAACTCTGTTCACGGCATGACAAAATAAAAGCTCCGCAAATTCTCCACGGTAGAAATACGCTGCAAAAATATGTGGAAAATCGGGAACTGCCAAAAAGCACTCAGAAAGTGTTAAAAATCAAAGAGTATTGAAAATCAAGGTTTTAGATATGGTTAGTCATAAGTAGTTATGGTTGGTTATAAGGGGCTAATTACAACCATAAAAACAGAAGTCTGGTATTATCGATACTGACGATGGAATCGTAACTTCATTTATCGATTTGTTATTTGCAAACGCACCTACAAAAATTTCCGTGACACCATATAAATTATGCAATTGGCTTGGACATTTATTTAATATCAATCTATTGGAAGACTTTATCTTAATAAAACACGGATCAAAATATGCTACTATAGGATTTTGCAAATCTAAATCACTTGATATAGTCAAAGTGTCTAGTTTCTTCCTATCCATTTCACCATATATATAGTTCATGAATGCGCCAGGATATGTATCCTTCGTAAAATAATGCTCACCAATATTAAATTCATCTGTTCGAAATTCGTTTGAAGACTTTTGATTAACAAGATTTACGCCAATAAATTTACCTGCTATCCCACTTAACACACTATTTCTTTTAGCAGTTAAGTCTTGTTTTACGGCATCTGTTAAATCCAAATTTTTAAGATTCGGACAAGAGCGTAAATAAATAACATCATCAGCATTCAGGAAGCCATCTATTTTCAACGATACACTTGAGGTCATTTTCTTCTTTAAGACCTTAGAGAGTTTTCCCGCTTTTTTGTTTTCAATATTTAAGATTGTTTGCGATGAACATTGAAAATAAAATAATAAAAATAAAAAAAGTACTCCAAATCTACTTAATGTTTTATTCATAAGGCAATTAATCTTATACGCTTATAAGCCCGTCGAATTCAGCAATAAACAATTCATATTGGCATATACAAAAAAGGCGCGGACTTGATTATCGCCTACGCTCCATTGTTCACAGTATCGCCAAACACTGACATTAAAAGAACGGAAGAAAACAATCACCCCACGCCGAATCTATATGACGACAGGGCGGAATATGTATTCCGTCCATCTGCATATACGATACAGCCAAAGGGGCATCCTTCACTATTGTCCTTTAATGTATTCTTAAATTTGGCGATTTTAGAACAAAGAACTACAGCTCAAATGCCTTTCTGCTCGCTCCGGATTTCTCCCCGAAGCTATCGGCAAATATACTGATTTTTAGTGACGTTGCCCCATAAAATGATGATTATTTTCTTCTGGATTAAAGATTTCACTGCTTTTCAGCCGTAAAAGTAACAGAGAACACTATCAGCACTGTCTAAATTTGAACAGCAATCAATTGCCCGAACAATAGTAGTTCCACACATTTTAACCACGCTAAACAACTGTTTGAACAACTTGAATCAATTTATCTTAAAAAGATTTAGAGGAAAGATGGCTTAATGATAAATTGGCTAATTTTGCAACATCGGCTAATAGCCGGGAAACGATGTGAGGAGAAGAATGACAGGGAACGGAATGAAAGAAATTTATTTTTGATGTGACATATGAAAAGGATTTTATTTATAATAACCGCGGCAATAATTCTTGTGGCATGCGCCACGACGGACAGGCAACAGAATGACAGGAAGAAACAGGAGAAGGCCGAGATGATAAGCAGGGCGGTGTGCAACCGCGACTTCAAGATAAACGTGCAGACGTCTCACCCAACTAGGGGTATGTCAGTGCAGCTGACGGCAGACTTCGACCTGAGGATTAAAGGCGACAGCGTGGTGTCGTATCTGCCATACTTCGGCAGGGCTTACAACGTGCCTTACGGCGGCGGAAAGGGGCTCAACTTCAGCGGCGTGACAGAGGACTTCAAGATAACGCAGCCTAAACGCGACAGAAAGCACGTGGAGTTCAGCGTGAAGAACGATGAGGATACATATAAATTCCACATTGATATTTTTGACAACGGCAGCGCGTCGATAAACGTCATGCCGCAGCAACGCGAGATGATATCGTTCAATGGCGAGATTGAACTGCACGAATGACGCCCCAACGGCGACCTTGAAAGATACCATTACGGAGATAGACGCATAGACTAAAATGTAAACATTTCGGACGTCAGCCGAACAATTAACGCTCTCAGAGCAGCGATGCTATTCACAAATACGGGATTTTACATGAAAAACGCCCAAAATAGGGCGTTTATGTTAAGTCTTTATCATTCAACACATTACGCACGCTGAGCAACAAAACAGCAAGAGTTAAAATATATTACTCGGCCACTTACGGTGCAAAAGTGGGCCTTTTACGAAGTGAAAGCAGGCCGTTTTCTACTCAAAAGTCATAGATTAAGACACAAAAAACGCATGTTTTGGCTCGTTTAAAACATCTAAAAGCAAATGTATGTTAATAAAAAAGACATATAAGTGCATTAAATTTAACATCCGTTACATATCAGATTTCTAGATTGAAAAATTATTTTGTCCTAAATTTTTACTCGCCAACGTTAGTAGAATTGATTGCAAAAAGTAAAATTTTATGGAATAATAAGAATATAAAAGCGCAGCTACATAAATCTACACAAATGCAACGAAAAGCAAATACAGCCAATTAATCAACAATTATTCTGCTTTTTACACTTTGAGAATTTAAAGTCAAATCTGTCATTATAGTTCTGCTGTACAGACTTAGATTGAACGGATTAACCATTTGGCTACTCAAAGGAAAACAAATGCAAGAATACAACAAAGAAGATGACTGGAGGCATCAATACACTTGCAACAGGCAGAACATATCCAGGGTGCTGACTATTCAGGATTAAGAACAATTCTGCAAGACATCCGATCCGTAACAAAAAAGGTGGATACACATTGATGAGTATCCACCCTATTTATATTGAATATATGACTTAACGTCTTATTCAGTAAAACACTTATGCAGCCTTAACCTCTGATGTCTTGTTAACCTTGCGACCTAAAGTGATGTAAGCAATAGGAGCTGCAATGAAAATTGAAGACAGTGTACCGAATACAACACCGAGAATCATCGCGAACGAGAAGCTGCGGATGCTGTCACCTCCAAGGAAGAAGATACAGAGCAATACCAGCAACGTTGTTGAAGACGTGTTGATTGTACGTGCCAATGTCTCGTTCAGAGAGTCGTTGAATATTGTCCAATAGTCACGCTTCTTGTACAGTCCGAGGTTCTCACGTATACGGTCGAACACAACCACCTTATCGTTGATTGAATAACCGATAACGGTAAGGATAGCTCCGATGAACGTCTGGTCGATTTCGAGAGAGAACGGAACCAGACCCCACAATGCTGAATAGAAGCCGATAACGATTATCGTATCGAGAGCCAGAGCAACTGTTGAACCAACAGAGAAGGCTACATTGTGGAAACGGATGAGGATGTATAAGAAGATAGCTATAAGAGCGAATATGACGCTTATGATAGCTCCGTATGTGATATCCTTAGCAACTGACGGACCCACCTTGGCACTACTGATAATAGAGCCGCCTGCGCGTACATCAGGATTCTTGAACACCTCTACGCTCTTCTGTGTCACCATGCCTGCGCTTGAGAGCGACTTGAACAGGATGTCCTCTACCTCGTTGTCAACTGCCGGATTGTTAGAATCAATCTTATAGTTAGTTGAAATACGGATGGTCTTGTGGTCTGTACCCAATGCAATTGCGCTCACTGTACTGTTCGGGAATGCCGGACGGAGCACTGCAGTTACCTGCTCAGGCTCTACGGCCTTCTCAAGCTTGATTACATAGTTACGTCCACCTGTGAAGTCGATGCTCTTGCTGAGACCGCGAACTGCGAAGCTGATAGCGAACAGCACAACTGCAATACCTGCTATTGTGAAGGTCTTACGGTACATTGACATAAAGCCGATGTTTGTGCCCTGCAGGAACTTGCGAGATATCTTTGTTGTGAAGTTCTGGTTCAGCCACTTGTCTTTCTTCATCTTGTGCTCATAAACGAGACGTGTAAGATAAACGGCTGTGAAGAATGAGCAGCAGATACCGATTATAAGAGTTGTGGCGAATCCGCGGATAGGACCTGTACCGAAGACATAAAGGATGACACCTGTTATGATTGAGGTAAGGTTAGAGTCGAAGATAGCAGAGAAGGCGTTGCCATAACCGGCCTCGATAGCCTGCTTGAGCTGCTTGCCATTGCGTAACTCTTCCTTGGTACGCTCATAGATAAGCACGTTAGCGTCAACGGCCATACCCAATGACAGCACGATACCGGCAATACCCGGCATGGTCAGCGCCGCCTGGAAGGAGGTTAGAATACCTAACGTAAAGAAGAGGTTAAGTATAAGTGCCAAGTTGGCCATCATACCCGGAATCAGGTCGTACATGACGATCATGTAGATCATCAGCAATACGAAGGCTACAACGAACGAGATAAGACCCTGCTGGATTGACTGTGCACCGAGTGAAGGTCCTACGACGTCCTCCTGAACGATACGTGCCGGAGCAGGCATACGTCCTGACTTAAGAGTATTGGCAAGGTCCTTGGTATCCTCGATAGTGAAGTTTCCGTTGATAGAAGACTGTCCGCCGGGGATTTCGCCGTTAACTCGAGGTGCGCTGTAAACAGCATCGTCGAGCACGATGGCAATAGCCTTACCCACATTAGCCTTTGTAAGGGCTGCCCAGCGGCGTGCACCGTCTGAGTTCATGGTCATGCTTACCTCAGGAGCACCTGTAACGTTGTTAAACTGGTCTGTAGCATCTGTTATCACGTCGCCTTCAAGCGGAGCACGTCCGTTGCTCTGTGTAACCTTTATTGCATAAAGTTCGAACACATTCTTTACAGAAAGTCCGTCAGCAGGCTTAGCACCCCAAAGAAGTTTCAGGTTAGACGGGAGCACCTGCTTGGCAAGTTCAGATGTGATAATCTTGTTGATTGCTGCTGTATCGCGTACGTTAGCATATCCTACAACGCTCAGTGAGCCCTGCGGAGCCAACTGCAACATAGCCAGCAGAGGATTCTGCTTCTTGGCGAGAGCGAGCTGTGCATCAGTCTCAGTAGCCTTGGCAGCGTTCTTTGCGTCGTTCTTTATCTGGAACTTAGGCTTAGCCTCTGCCTTTGCGGGCTCAGCCTTGGCAGCTGTGCTGTCGCTTACAGCAGTTGTATCAGCGGCTGTAGCAGACGAACCGGCAGCAAGACGCTGGTTGATCTGAGCCAGATACGGAGTAACCTCTTCGCTGTTGAATGTCTCCCAGAATTCGAGGTTGGCGCTACCCTGAAGAAGTTTACGGATACGCTCAGGCTCGCGGATACCAGGCATTTCTACCATGATACGGCCCTGCTGTCCCTCAAGTTTCTGGATATTGGGCTGAACAACGCCGAACTTGTCGATACGGTTGCGCACTACGTTGTAAGAGTTGTCGATAGCCGACTGAACCTCTTCGCGCAGAGCCTTCTCCACCTCAGCGTCAGAGCTTTGTGTGCTCACCTTGCCCTTAAGCTGCTGTGTGGCAAAAACTTCAGCCAGACGATGTCCGGGCGCATTCTGATGATAATACTTAATGAAAAGAGAGATAAAATCACTCTGACTTGTCTCTTCCTCCTTCTTAGCCTGTTCCATTGATTTAACGTAGGCAGCGTCTGTCTTGTGGTCAGCCAGCACGTCTACAACATCAGGAACAGAAATCTCGAGGATTACGTTCATACCGCCTTTAAGGTCAAGACCCAGACCAATCTGCGTCTCCAAGCACTTCTGGTAAGAATAAATACCCAGATATTTAACAGAATCCTTGTAGTTCTGCTGGTCAATCGGGTCTTTAATCTTTGCTGCCTGACTGTCGTAATAGCTAGTTGCGACAGAGAAAGACAAATAGAAAATGCTTGCAAGCGTCAGTAAGACGGCTGTAACAATTACAATTCCTTTGTTTTGCATTTTGATTATTATTAATTTTTAATGTTTTTTCGAGTTTGATATTAATAGGGCACAAAGATAATTATTTTTTTAAACTTTGAAAAATTTAATGCCTCTTATTATTCATTTTAGCGGTTATTTTTATCCTTTCCACGCTTTTTGAGCCAACAATAAATGGGGTAATGGTCTGAATAGCCGATACTTCGGTCAACTTTGCACTTATAGGGCTGCCACAGCTTTGAGCACATTATGTTGTCTATGCGCACAAAGATGGCGTTGTGGTGATAGGATATGCCCGGACCGTTGCCCGACTCAACATAACAGTCGGTAAGCTCGCGCGCCAGAGTGCGGTGAGTGTACGATATGGGGTTGTCGTTAAAATCGCCGCAAAGAATCACGTTGTCGCCGCTCTTCCTCACATATTCGGCCACGGCCTCAGCCTGCGGCGCACGTATCTTGGCCGACTCTCCCAGCTTTACTGCCAGGCGTTTCGACTCAGCCCTCATCGTGTCGCTGCCTGCCTTGCCCTTAACCATGTCCTTGAAGCCGGCACGGTCGGCAAGCGACAGACCGGAAGTCTCAAAGTGATTATTAATTACCGTAACTATCTCTTCATCTACAACAACTCTAAATGCCGCACTGACATTGTTCTTCGATTCATACTCTATACGTTCACTTGATTTTATTGGATACTTGCTCAGCAACACAAGACAATCTCCACCGTTCTTACTTCTCACCGAGTCAACATAGTTGTATACATCCTTTACGGCATCGCGTAAATTATCAGTTATAACAGCCTCCTGCAGACACACTATATCAGCGTCTGAATTTATTATATATTCAAGTATCGGATTGTCGTATCCTTCAGGGGCATTGTCGCTGGCAAAATTATGCACATTATACGACATCACCTTTATCGAGCCAGGCGGCACGTCGCGGCTGATGTTAAGCGGCCAGTAAGTACGCACGGAAGAATAGCTGACAACAAAGCCAAGCAGTGAAATAAGCATGTACCTGCGCCTGAACACCGCGAAAAAGACGAGAAAGCAGAAATTGATAAATATAAAGCCTGGAAATATCAGTCCGATATTGGCCATTATAGGATGCTCTGTCGGATTGATGCGGTCCGACAGGCCTACCAGAAACATGGTAACAGCCGTTGCCACATTGGCCCCGGCTATTATCTGCAAAGTAAGGTCTTTAATTTTTTTCATTCACAATGAAGCACATCCGTCATGTGCTATTTTCCTCCGTCAAAGAGTTTACGTTTTTCCTCCTCGCTCAGACTGTCGTATCCGCTTCGTCTAACCTTGTCGAGTATGCGGTCTATCTCGTCCTGTTCAGCCTTCTTGCGGGCATTGTAGTCCCAGTCTGATTCGTTTCTTGTCCTGTCATATCCTCCGGCATTGTCCGACTTGCGGTGAGAGCGGCGCTCCCAGTTGCTCTTCAGGTTGTCGAAGAACTGCTGTCCCTTCGACCTTCCGAAAGATCCTCCGCCCGGATTGTTGCGCCAGTATCTTATCAGCAGCCATCCGAAGAGCATACCACCGAGGTGGGCGAAATGAGCCACACTGCTGTTTGACGTGCCGAGAGCCGACAACAGCTCAACAACGATGTAGATACACACAAACCACTTGGCCTTTATCGGCAGCGGAAGCGGAAATATGAACAGGCGCTCCTCAGGAAACAGCATGCCGAAAGCAAGCAGCACACCGTAAATGGCACCAGACGCGCCTACTGTTGTCCAAAGATTGAGAATAGCCGAGCTATTATGTGCCACAGCCATTATATCGCCGAAGCCAAAGCCCGGTATCTGGTCGCTGGCAAGCATGTAGAACTCGCCAAACTGTGTTATCAGCTGTATAAGTCCGGCACCGACTCCACAGACCATATAATAGAAGAGAAACTTCTTAGGTCCCCACACATTCTCAACCACGCAGCCGAACATCCACAGGGCAAACATGTTGAAGAACAGATGCGTAAACCCGGCATGCATGAACATATAAGTGAAGAGCTGATATATCTGAAAATCGCGCGCAAGGAAGAAGTGAAGTCCAAACACGCTGTTCAAGTCGACGCCCTGACGGCCGAACACCCATGTGGCGGCAAACATCAGCACGTTGATAATCAGCAAATTCTTTGTAATAGCAGGTATTCTGAACATACTCAAAATAATTTTTCTAGCATAATAAACGTCGGCAAAAATACTAAAAATATCTGTTATATAGCATAAAGCAGGGCATATACCAACTTTTTTTCATTAAATTCTTCACTTTTTTTTATTTTTTGTTTGACAAATAAAATGATTAGGCTATATTTGCGATAAAAATAGGTTGGGATAATTTTATACTCTAATATTTTAATAACAATTTTAATTATGAACAAAACAGAACTTATTGAAAAAATAGCTGCTGGCTCAGGTTTGTCAAAAGCTGATTCAAAGAAAGCACTCGACGCAACCGTTGCAGCCATCAAAGACGCTCTCGTAGCAGGAGATAAAGTTGCACTTGTTGGCTTTGGAACATTCAGCGTTAACGAGCGCCCGGCTCGCGAGGGTATCAATCCTTCTACAAAGGAGAAGATACAGATTGCTGCTAAGAAGGCTGCGAAATTCAAGGCCGGAGCAGAATTAACTGATGCTTTGAACTAAATAAAAGCTTCGAAAATACATAAGCCTGTATCCATGCGGATGCAGGCTTTTTTGTTTATCCCCACCGGCAGATGCGCTGAAGCATGTCAGCACCGCCATTTATGAGAAAACGGCAAGCAAACATACAGGATTTTCACTTTAAGCGAGAATATTCAGACCATGTTTTTCACAGGCATATCAGGCATCTGAAAAGCAGACGGTAAGACTTATAAAAAAGCTTAAATAGCAACCTTGCGCATGATAAAACAAAAGCATCATGCAGCAGCATAATGCCAGAACTCTGGCGCATCAATAAAACTATAAAAGAAAGGGAACAGGAAATAAGAAATCTGTGAAAAAAGAATTTGTAAGAATAAGAAATAGAAAAAAAGTCCAGTCTAGCTTGTGTCTTGATTTTCAACAGTGTAAATGATCTTTTTTTAAAAAAACGGGAGGAGACTACGACTTTCACAAGCCCAAATGTCTCCACCCTCCTGCAATCGACTAAT
>OGMP01000240.1_pt1 | contig 58822 bp, 44 predicted proteins | sample 1573261 | NCBI WGS metagenome assembly OGMP01 (sample SAMEA2581878, study PRJEB24529) | metagenome | biome: Human gut stool | place: China | collected 2011 | reverse complement strand
TGCCATGGGAGACGGTGCAGCAGTTGCACAGGAGGCAGGTGACGTTGTCATCTTAAATAACAGTTTGACTTCCATTAAGGACTGCGTATTGAACAGTAGAACAATGTCAAAATCAGTTGGTAAATTCTTAATCTTCCAGCTGACCGTCAATATCAGTACCCTGTTGATGAACATTATTGCGCCGATCCTGGGATGGACCGAGCCATTCTCCATTGTCCAGATTTTATGGATCAATCTGATCATGGATACTTTGGCAGCCATGGCATTTGGCGGAGAGCCGATTCTCGACCGATACATGAATGAAAAACCGGCACTCAGAAAAGATAACATTTTAACAACTTATATTAAATCTGCAATCGGAACAAGCTCTGTATTTATCACACTTGGCTCCATCCTGATCCTGGAAAACATTGGTGGGATTACAGATTTTGTAACACCGGCAGGCTGCGCGGATCCGGAATTATATGAAAAAACATTTATGTTTGCTTTTTTCATTTATTCAATCATTTTTAACAGCTTAAATACCAGATCTGAGAGATTTAATGTATTTGAACACATTGAAGAGAACAAGAATTTTATCATTGTTATGGGTGTGATCTTTATACTTCAGACCATCATCATTGAGATTGGTGGTCAGGTATTCAGCACAACGACATTGAATGCAAAAGCATTATTTGTTTCCATGCTGTTAGCAGTGCTCATTATCCCGGTTGATATGGTAAGAAAAGCCATTGTTTCGAAAAAATGATCGCCTTTCATACCGATTTGGATAATACACTCATCTATTCCTATAAACATGACATCGGGCCGCGGAAGCGAAATGTGGAACTCTATCAGGGAAGAGAAATATCTTACATCACAGAGGAAACATATCATCTCCTGCAGCTCGTAAAAAATGAAATGCTCATTGTTCCAACGACCACTAGGACGTTGGAACAATATCAGCGCATTGATCTGGGAATCGGACCATTTCCATATGCATTGGTCTGCAACGGTGGTGTTCTTCTGATAAATGGTGTGCCGGATGAAGCATGGTATCAGGACTCCCTGCATCTGGTGTCGGATAGCAGGGAAGAAATGAACCTTGCCATGGAACTGTTAGAGCGGGAACCACGCAGAAAATTTGAACTCCGATACATTGAAAAGCTGTTTATCTTTACAAAATGCAATGATCCCGAAACAGTTGTAAATGATTTAAAAACATCTCTCGATACAAAATATGTAGATGTATTTTCCAACGGTGAAAAAGTATATGTAGTACCGCAAACCCTGAATAAAGGAATGGCAGTAGACCGACTCAGAGAAAAACTAAAACCAGAGTTCGTAATTGCCGCCGGAGACAGCACCTTTGATATCCCCATGCTATCGACCGCCGACCGCGGACTTGTCCCATCTGGATTCACACAAAAATATGAAATCCCGAAAACATCCGGAGCCCGGAAAAAAATAGAGGAAATGACATCTAAAAAAATATTTTCCGATGCCCTATTAGAAAAAGTTCTAAAAATAAAAACGGAGTCTGTTGCAGCAGGTATTATTCATACAGGATAATACCACTTGCAACAGACTCCGTTTTTGGTATGTGAGGTAAAGTGCCAGCCACTAATCCATACTCACACTGATTCCGCCCTTCCTCTCCGAAGGCTGAATAATCACTGTAACCGGACAATTCCCATGCCACTCAAACTGGTAAGACTCCCCGGAAGCCTGTCCGATAAACGTTTTCCACGAAATATCAGCCGTCACCTGCGGATCACAATGTCCATTTCCAACCCAGCATACAACAGCGTCCGGATCAACAGAGATCGTATCCTGAGACATCACATTGCTTAAAACGATCGGGTTGCCGTCACAAAGCACAGCAACATATGCATCTTTTCCACGTGCAATCAGAGTGGAAGTTGCAAGACCTTTCTGGGAAAGCACACCGACACCGATAAAACGGACACTGTAATCACAATCCTGGGAGAAAGCGAGAATATTTTCGGATTCCACTGAGATAGTTTCCCCCTGCTCTAAGTGGTAGACCACAACATGCTGACCATAATTTGCGTAATATGTAACAGAATCACCATTTAAAGTTACCTTCATAAGTGGGAGATTTTCTCCGGTCACTCTTCGTGCAAGCTGACCAAGCAGAGCCTGCCCGATATTATTCTGCGGTCCAAGCAAGACTTTTTCAAATTTGTAATTCTTTCCACCGGCATTTTCTCCGGCGATAAATGCACCTGCTTTTGTAAAGAGTACATCACTGCCAGTGCAGGTAACCTTTAAAGTAAGTTCGTTTACTGTTTCAAATGTTAACATAACAAATTTCCTCCAAAATCTAATCCTTTGTTTAAATAACCTGAACGCCGTACAAACCGCACAGTCCTGCGAGATCTTTTGCCATGCCGTTTCCGATGGCATTAAATTTCCATGCGCCGTTATGCAGATACAGTTCACCGATCATCATGGATGTCACGTTCGTATAGTATTCATCCATTTTAAAGCTGACCAGCTCGGTGCCGGCAGGATCCATAATACGGATATACGCATCCTCAAGCATTCCGAAATTCAGATTTTTTTCAAATGCTTCATTGATCGTCAGCACAAATACGATTCTGGCAACGGATGGATCTAATCTGGTAAAATCCACGGAAATGATCTCGCGGTCTGCGCCGCCGTCAGCGTGGAAAACCGTGCTGTGATCCGGGCTTTCGGTCTGCCCGTAAAAGACAAACCAGGAATCACCGATCACTTTACCGGATGAGCCGAGTAAAAATGCGGATACATCCACATCACAGGCAGGATTTTTGACATTCCATCCAAGACATGCCTTTATGGAAGTGAGCTTCCCGGAATTCTCCAGCGGTGTTTTCTGACCTTTTTGCACCATATGTACCAGTGGAGGTAAAGGTTTTGACACCGGTGTGGATGCGTTTGATACTGCCTGAGATGACGTGTGGTTGATCGAAGTGATGGTTCGTGTTGTTTTTGCCCCCTCAACTTTGCGTTCGTTGATGGAAAGAACGGTCTGTCTGGTGACGGGAGCAGAGGATCTCATTGGAATATCTACCATAATAAAAAACCCCTTATCGTTTAGTAAAATAATAGAATGTACGCTTCGCGGGCAATCTATTGTTATGAATTAATAAGTCTCTGGATTTCATTTTAAGTGATTCTGACAGAGGTGTCAAATTGCGAAATGTTGACATATAAGTCAACAAAAACATCGGTTGCAAAGGTTTCATCAAAAGGAAAAATCGTTGCAGTAGCGCCGGGAAGCTGTAAGATTTCCGTAAAATCACAAGGTGTAACCAGCAATATAACTGTTATTGTACTCCCGAATAAAGTAAAGACGGTAGCATCTGATTTTTCATCTGCAAACATTATACAGTTAAAGAAGGGGACAACGTATAAGTTCCGCGTTCGTGGATTTGTGAAATCAGGTTCTAAAAAATATTATGGCGAATTCGGAAAAACATATAAACTGAAGACAAATAAGTAATTATTGATCGAAAAACAGGAAATAGAAATCAAACATTTTATATGAGAAATAAGTTAGGGAGGTCGGATGGACTTCCCTAATTTTTTTGATCGGATTTATTTGGAAATTATAGAAGATCCTTGTTATAATACAACAGGTAAGCAGAACAAACAGCTTCTATGGCATACAGGAATTTGAGATACAAATAATGGAATGTATGTTTGACAGATCATTTTATTATGATGAATAAAAATGCAGGAATGGAGAATATTTATGGCACAACATGAAAAATTTTATTTAAATGGTACCTGGCAGTTAAAAAAAGCGGATGAAACACTGCTCTGCCCGGTGGAGATTCCGGGTTCGGTACTTTCCGGGCTGACAGAACACGGTTTACTTGAAGATCCATTTTACCGGATGAATGAGTACCCGACAAGAGAGCTGCTGAAAAATGATTTTATTTTTTCAAGGGAATTTGAACTGAAAAAAGAAGGGGGAAGAGTGTATGCACTCTGCTGTGACGGAATCGACACGGTGGCAGATATTTTTATCAACGGCATGCTGATAAAGCATATGGATAACATGCATCTTCGTTACCGGATCCTGTGCACAAATGTCCTGAAAAACGGGACAAACAATATCACAGTGAAAATCCATTCTGCAATCGCATATGTAAACGAACATGTGCCGGCAGCGGGAAAAGAGATTCATTACACGGCATGCGGTGCGATGGAAGGAAATCAGTATATCCGGAAAGCACATTCCATGTTTGGCTGGGACTGGGGTCCACAGTTACCGGATATGGGGATCTGGCGTGATATTTTTATTGACAGCTATGAGAAGGCAGAACTGTCTGATCTGCATATCAGACAGGAACACATAGATGGAAAAGTTTTTCTGTCGGCAGAAACAAAAGTGATGTTGCCGGAAGAGGCACAGGACGGTGAAATTGCGGAAGCTGAGTATCTGGTATTGCCACAGAGTGCGGAAAGTAATGCCCGGATATTGAAAGAAAGTGTGGGAAACAATGATTCGACACTGGCAGAGAATGCAGATAATCTTGAGGTAAAAATCACGCTGCAGACACCGGATGGAAAACAGATTTCTTTTTCGGATGGAAAATGTCTGGTTGAAGATCCGAAACTCTGGTGGCCGAACGGATACGGTGCACAGCCGCTTTATACGGTGCGTGCGGAACTTTTTCTGGGCGGAGAATTTCTGGATGCAAAAGAACTGCGCATTGGTCTGCGCACATTGACGGTCAGCCAGGAAAAGGATGCATGGGGCGAGGAATTTGCTTTTTGCATCAATGGGGTAAAGATTTTTGCAAAAGGTGCAGACTATATTCCGGAAGACTGTATTTATTCAAAAATTACTCCGGAGCGCATTTATGAGTTGTTAGATACGGCAGTGGCATGTCATTTTAACTGCATCCGCATCTGGGGCGGCGGTTATTATCCGGCGGATGTTTTCTATGATTACTGTGATGAACATGGTCTGATCGTATGGCAGGATTTTATGTATGCCTGCAATGTCTATGAGCTGACGGAGAAACTGCGGGAGAGCATTATAGAAGAAACGAAGGATAATGCGGGAAGGTTGAGACATCATGCAAGCCTTGGACTCTGGTGCGGTAACAATGAGATGGAATCAGCATGGGACCACTGGGGCGGTTTTAATGATCATTCGGATACGTTAAAACAGGATTACCTGACCATGTTTGAAAAACTGATCCCGGAAGCCTTAAAGAGCGAGGATGATGTGACGTTTTACTGGCCGTCGTCTCCATCATCCGGCGGTAATTTTAAAGACCCGGACAGTGATGATGTCGGGGATCGTCATTACTGGGATGTATGGCATGGAGAAAAGCCGTTTTCCGACTATGAAAATTACTATTTCAGATTCTGTTCGGAATTTGGATTTCAGTCGTTTCCATGCAAAAAGACGATCGACACATTTACCCTGCCTAAGGATCGCAATATCTTTTCAGAAGTTATGGAAAGTCATCAGAAAAACGGTTCTGCAAATGCGAAGATCCTGCATTACATTGCGGAGAACTTTTTATATCCAAAAGATTTTGAGAGTCTGATCTATATCAGCCAGGTGCTGCAGGCGATCGCAATCAAGAGCGGTGTGGAGCACTGGCGCAGAAACAGGGGACGCTGCATGGGTGCAATTTACTGGCAGTTGAACGATAACTGGCCGGTCGCATCCTGGGCAAGTATCGATTACTTTGGAAGATGGAAAGCGCTGCAGTATTTTTCGAGACATTTTTATGCGGATGTGCTCGGCAGTTTAAAGGTATCTGCGGATGCTGTTTATACGCCTTATCTGCAAAATGAGACGATGCAGGAGGTGTCATCTGATGTCATGGTTTTTGTGAAAAATATGCGTGGGGAAGTGCTGTTTGAAACTTCACAGCGCACAGAGTGTGCACCATTGTCCGTGGAAGCCATGGAACCGGTATCTTTGAAAGAAGTGATAGAGGGCAGAGAAAGCGAGGTCTTTGTGGAGGCGGTATTTACACATTCTGATGGAACTGTGAGCCGCCAGGTGGAAATGCCAAAACCGTATAAACATATGCAGATCGAAAAAGCAGAGATCACGTTCGATGCAAAAAGAGAGGGAAATCTGTTGACACTGCAGTTAAAATCAGATGTTCCGGCATTTTTTGTCTCGGTGGAGAGCGATGTGGATCTGGTCTGGTCGGATAATTTTATGCATCTGACCGGAAAGGAACCTTATGAGATTACGGCTATTCTGCCGGAGTGCGTGGAAGGCATGCCTAAGATCTGGGTACGGTCACTGTGCGATTCGTGGGTTACGGATTATTCGCAAGCTTGACACCTGTTGTCAGGCTGTGAGCCAGAAACTAAAGTATGTGAGGTTACAGAAGAATCACTCCAAAACAGAATGACTTTACACCACCCGATACAAGTGCTATCATAAAAATAGTTAGAAACAACTAACAAATGAGAAGCATTTTAAAGAAGGTGGAATCCTATGAAAGTATATTGTTTTGGTGAGAAAGAAAAACCGGTTATTTTTCTTTTCCCTGGAACCTGTTGTCACTGGAAGGGCAATTTTGGAAAAGTAATAGAGCCGTTGGAAGAATATTTTAGGGTGGCATGCGTTTCCTATGACGGGTTTGATGAGACGGAACAGACAGAGTTTCCGACGATGACGGAGGAAACGGAAAAAATTGAACAGTATATAAAGAAAGAATTTGGCGGACATATCTGTGCCGCATATGGCTGTTCACTGGGCGGTTCTTTTGTCGGACTGCTTGCAGCACGCGGAAATATCCACATGGAGTATGGTATTTTAGGTGGTTCCGATTTAGACCAGTCGGGAAAGTTTTTGGCAAAGCTGATGACGAAACTGATGATGCCGGTTTTTTATCCGTTTATCGCGAATGGTGAGATGAAAATTCCTTTCATGAAAAAGAAAATGGACAAGATGCTGGCGGAGGACAATGGCTATATCAGAGCGTTTATGGATATGATAAAGACGCCGGATGTCGATATGAGCCATATTACAAAAAGAAGCGTCGAAAACCAGTTTTACTCAGACCTCATTACACCGCTGCCGGATCAGATCGACCCGTCCGGAACGCAGATACATATTTTATATGCCCTTAAAATGGGTGAAAAATATCGTGCGCGTTACAAAAAACATTTTGCAAGACCGATCCTGCATGAACTGGATCTGCAGCACGAAGAACTGCTTGCGGTTTATCCGGATGATTGGGTAAAAGTGATCGCGGAGATCTGTAACAGAAAACAGGGAGATTGTGCGGCAAGATTTAAAATTAAGGGAAGCTGATGAAGTGGGGAAAGTTGAATCATCAGAGAAAACAAGAAGAGAAAGTGAGAAAGAGTCTCAATTTTTCTTCTTGTTTTTTTAATTGATGTTCGGTATACTGAACGATAGTTAGACAAAACTAACAATAGTGTAAATCATGCAGACTCCGGAACCGGAAAGTTGCTACCTTTCCTGCTCCGGTGGGATTGTCTGCAAACGAAGAAAAAGGAGACAGCGGGAATGAATTATTTAGAGATTGAAAAAGTAATTGGAAGGGAGATTTTAGACTCCAGAGGTAATCCTACCGTGGAAGCTGAAGTATATTTAGTGGACGGTACCATTGGAAGGGGAATGGCACCAAGCGGTGCGTCGACCGGAGAATTTGAGGCATTAGAGCTTCGCGACGGCGATAAGTCAAGATATCTTGGCAAAGGTGTTACCAAGGCAGTTGAAAATATTAATACAATGATCAACGATGCGATCGTCGGAATGGATGCCAGCGACATTTATGCAGTGGATGCAGCGATGATCGCAGCGGACGGAACAAAGGATAAATCAAAACTGGGAGCAAATGCGATCTTAGCAGTGTCGATTGCAGCGGCACGCGCAGCTTCCATCTCACTGGATATTCCACTTTACCGTTTCTTAGGCGGCATCTTGGGCAACCGTCTGCCGGTTCCAATGATGAATATTTTAAATGGTGGTGCTTGTGTTATTATAATGACACAAGGCAGAACCCCTTATAATACAAGGGCTCTAGCGATTTAGTCCTAAATAAATTTCGTAACCAATCAACGAATTTATGAAGGAAAGGCCTCTCTTTTATAAATAACACAGTACAGAAGTAATAGAATTTCAGAACTCTGCTGAGATGTATTTACTATACCACGAAAGCGGTGATAATTGAATAAAAATATGTTTTGGACTGAATTAGCTCGCATGAGATTTATATCTCAGCTGTCTGATTCAGTCTTTTTATTTAACAAGAAAGAAGGGAAAGATTATGGCAAAAGTAATTTCTATTGTAAACCAAAAAGGGGGAACGGGAAAATCAGCATGTACAGCTAATTTAGCAGTAGGATTAGCACAAAAAAATATGAAAGTGTTAATCGTTGATGCCGATCCACAGTCTGATGTATCCGCAGGATTTGGATATCGTGATTGTGATGAAAGTAATGAAACACTTACAGCTCTTATGGATACAGTAATGAAAGATGAAGATATTCCTTCAAACTGTTATATCAGGCATCAGGCAGAAGGAATAGACATTATCTGTTCTAACATTGGACTGGCAGGTACGGAAGTACAGTTGGTAAATGCAATGAGCAGGGAATATGTATTGAAACAGATTTTATATGGTATCAAGGATCAATATGATGCAATTATCATTGATTGTATGCCATCATTGGGAATGATCACAATCAATGCACTGGCTGCATCAGATGAAGTACTAATTCCGGTTGAAGCGTCTTACCTGCCAATCAAAGGATTGCAGCAGTTATTAAAAACAATCGGTAAGGTCCGTAAGCAAATCAATCCGAAGCTGCAAGTCGGTGGAATTCTATTTACGATGGTCGATGCTCATACGAATGATGCCAGGAATAATATGGAACTTCTCAGAAATGTATATGGAAGTCAAATTCATATCTTCGATAATTATATTCCATTTTCTGTAAGAATGAAGGAAGCAGTCAGAGAAGGACAGAGTATTTTCTCTTATGATCCGAAAGGTAAAGCTACAGAAGCTTATAGGAGAGTGACGGAGGAGGTGCTGAAAGATGCCATCTAAAAAAAGAGCAACTCCCGTTTCCTTACAGCCGCTTGATGCATTGTTTGGAACAAACGAAGAGACAACCAATGGAATTAGTGAGATAGCAATAGGAAGTCTTCATCCATTTACGAATCACCCGTTTCAAGTAAGAGATGATAAGAAAATGGAAGAATTAGCAGAAAGTATTACACAATATGGCGTGTTGGTTCCTGGTATTGTGCGTTTGAGAGAATCCGGTGGTTATGAGCTGGTAGCTGGTCATCGGCGAAAACGAGCATGTGAACTTGCTGGACTAGAGAAAATGCCGGTTATCATCAAAGATCTTACGGATGATGAAGCGACGGTAATTATGGTAGATTCCAACATTCAACGAGAAGAGCTGCTGATCAGCGAAAAAGCATTTGCTTATAAAATGAAATATGAGGCGTTAAAGCGTCAGGGGAAACGCTCTGATTTAACTTCTTGCCAAGTTGGCAAGAAGTTGGCGGCAGAAGAAGTCAGTCAGAATACAGGAGATAGTTCCAGACAGATTCTTCGATATATTCATTTGACAGAGTTAATAGCAGAGCTATTAGATTTGGCAGACGAGAAGAAGCTTCCCTTTAACACAGCTGTTGAACTTTCTTATTTGAGAACTGAAGAGCAGCAGATATTATTTCAGTATATGAGTAATCACAGTATGGTACCGTCCATGAAGCAGGCAAAGGAATTGAAACAGATTTCAAAAGAGCGGATGTTGACGTATTCAGAGATTGATCAGATTTGCATGAATGAAAGTACTGAAAAAGTTCAGGTGCAGATTCCGGCGAAGAAATTGAAACAATATTTTCCAGAGACATATACAAAGACTCAGATGGAAGAAATTATATTTATGCTTCTGGCATCGTGGGCAGAAAGAGAGGGTAAAGAATGAGCAATGAAGATATGGCAAGTAGAATACAAGTTTATCTGAAAAAGATAGAAAAGATACGTGTTAAACGGATAAAAAGAGAGAAGTTTAAACATTTGTTGAAAACATTAGGATTATCAGCAGGAAGGAAGTGAAAGTATGGCTTTAAAAATTGTACGAAGATATGATGCGAACGGAAGGGAGCTTACGGAGAAAGATCTGGAAACCTTTCGATTGGATTCTCCTGTGGTTAGAGAAATATTGGCAAACCTTAATCGGGAGGTGGCGGAAGGAATCAGACAGAGGGAGAAAAAAGGTGACGATTGAAGACGTAATAAAAAAATCAATTCTACCACTGGCATTTATGGTATTCTGGTTTTGGATGACAAAAACAATTATGAAAGTCAGCGGACAGACGGATTGGTTCTGGTGGATATTTATTGCTGGATTACCATTTGGAATACATAAAATGCGGCTGATTCTAATCCCTAGAGGAATGGATACCACAGCAACACTTGGAATGGCTGCATTAAGTGTCATCATTGGAGCTTTGATTGGATGTATCATGATTCCAGTGTATGTAATCCGTGCGGTATACGTTATTTTACGATATATCATCGGAAAACAATTGAATATTTGATAAGAGGCAGGCTTGCGAAAATAAAATCGTAAGCTTGCCTCTTTTTTTGTACCAAAAATCAGGCAATTCAGGGGAAAGCCCTTTTGCAAATATATATACTTGGAGGATTTTTAAGATGAGAGAGCGAATTGAAAGTAAGCATGTAAAAAAAGAAATCAAAAGTCAGATGCCAGTGATTCCGGTGGAAATTGTTAAAGAAAGAAGCTGTACGTTCTGCCCGTATTATCTGGGCAATTATGAGAAACAGCCACGCTGTATGATGAAAACCTGTGCCTGGGATGATGAAAATGAACGTTTCCATCCAGTTCTTCGTGGACTGATTCCATTTTACAAAGAGAAGATGGAAAAAGCAGAAGAGAAGTTCCTGGCAATGAAAAAGATTTACACAACGCTGTTAGGAATGTTTGCCGATGAAATGAAGCAGGAAGAGTTGGAAAAAGATGAATGTTACGGATGTGCCTATGGAAAATGTGGACCATGTATCGGTATCTGTTACAAATCAATGAAGGCATAGGAGGGTTAAGCCAATGAATACAACAGTTATTTCCGGGCGATTGGTAAGAAATCCCGGATACAATGAAGTGGAGAATGAAAAAGGACTTCATAAGATTGCCAAGTTTGTTCTGGCAGTCAGAAGAAATTATTCTGATGAAGTCAGTTTCATTCCGGTAAAGGCTTTTGCAAAGAAAGCAGAATTTGCCAGAGATTATCTGATGCAGGGAACGAAGGTCATGGTGGAAGGCGAGATTGTCACAGGTAATTATGAAGATAAGGATACCGGGAAAAAGATCTATACCACCGAAGTGTATGCAAATCGGATTGAATTCGCAGGTGCAAAAATGGTTGACAGACCACCATTTCCAGAAGATGCGGAAGGGTTCTTAGAGATCCCAGAGGGCATGGAAGAAGAAATGCCGTTTAGATAGAGGAGGATAAAAGATGGTTTCAGTAAATCAGGCGTATATGGTAGGGCATATGAAAAATGCCGATGGAAGTATCAATAACAAAAATGTAGTGCTGTCAGCAGCATGTGAAGCAGCGGAACTGTTCCAGTGCATGATGTCAGTAAATCAGAAACTGGAAGACTGGCAGAGATTTAACCACACCTTGGAGCTGCATCTTAGAAGTGTGGAATGTGAGAAAATCCATGATATCTGTCAGGCAGTATATGGAATGAAACATCCGTCCGATGAACTGGAAGGATTGTATCTGGCAAGAGAGGATGAACAGATATGCCTTCTGTACTATCAGGTATTTGTAGGGATGTTGGAAATCAATATTAATTCAGCCGAAGTGCTGTACAAACAGAAGGAGGAAACAATCAATGAATAAGATGGAGTATATGCCGGTAGATTGTCTGCAGGTGCCGAAGGTGCTGTTCCAGATGGAAAAATACAAAAATCTGTCAAATACAGCAAAGATTTTATACAGCTTATTTCTGGATCGTTTGAAATTTGCGGTGCAGAATGGTTGGGTAGATGGTAAGGGGGATTTGTATGTAATCTATCCAAAAAGTGAAATGAAGAAAGACCTGAATACAACCAGATATGGGGTAGATCAGGCAGTACAGGAACTGGTGGAGATTGGAAATCTAGTGCGCATCATTCCGAACAATGGAAAGGCAAACCACTTTTATATCAATGATATTTATGAAAATGAGATGGAGGAAGAATCAATGATGACATTAGACAGAATTATGGCAAATATGCCGATGGAAGAAAGAGAAATTATCATGGACAAGATGGTGGCAGCATCCAGAGATATTCTGGAAACAATTGCGGATATGGGATATCTGGATGAATATGAGACACCACTGACTCCTATGGAAGAGCGGGGCTATTACGATGAAGAAGGTAATCTTGATATTGATGCCATAGAAGCCGATGGCTATGAGTTTGGTATGGATCTGGCATTTGGCGTGTTATCTGTATTTGATGGAAAGCCTGAACGTGTGCTAGAAATTCAGAAATATGTAAATGAACAGTATGAGTGCTGCTCTAATAAGAAATTTATGAAAGTTCTGGAAACGATCGCACGAATGAATGGAAACGAGGAGGTTTATATCGAGGATATGTATGCCTGCAATAAAGAAGCAAGGAATTATTATCTGAGTGAGTTAATGATGTGCTTCAATTTTGTGTTTAATGAGATGTGTCATGGAACAGGCAGTGCAGCAGGGTGTGATTTTAATAATAAGGAAGAATAGGAAATAAGCTATGGCAGATTTTGAATATTTCAGAGCAGAAGAATCTGACCAGTTTTCTTTTTTTCGGATACCAAAAGCTCTGTTCACAGAAAAAGAGTTTGCAAGCCTGTCCACAGACGCAAAGCTCCTTTACGGAATTCTGCTTGATCGAATCAGCCTATCCAAGAAAAATGGTTGGATTGACGGTGATGGTTATGTCTATATTATTTACACGATCGCAGAATTGCAGGAGCTGTTGCGAATGTCGCATACGACAGTGACAAAGCTTCTTTATGAGCTTGACAGTGTGCATGGGATTGGATTGATCGAACGGTATCGGCAGGGGAATAATCGTCCTTCTGTCATATATGTGAAAAATTTTGTGAAACGGATCAGAGGAAAGCCAGTAAGATACGTTGCTTCTGGAACGCCAGAAACTGGAAATCCAGACTGCAAAGAATTGGAAATCCGGATTGCAAGAAACTGGAAGTCCGGAACGCAAAAAAATAGAAGTCCGGACTGCAAGAATCTGGATGGAAGTAATACTAAGATAAATAAGACTGAAAAGAATCATACTGATAAGAGTAAGGGCAATACTTCCGCTTTGGAAGAAAAATTCAGTCTGTATGGGAGATTTAAAAATGTTGTTCTGTCGGAAGCTGAACTGCGGGAGTTGATGATGCTTTTTCCATGGGATTACCAGAAACGAATTGATCATCTTTCTGTTTATATGAAATCCAGTGGAAAAGAATATCAGAACCATTTTGCAACAATCTGTCTTTGGGCAGAACGGGATGGAGCCAGGGCAGGAATGGATAAATATGAATTTCAGGAAGGAGAAAGCCTGTGATGGAAAATAAAGTAACAGCAGATTATCTGGACAAAGAGGGATGTCTTCATTGTGGCATCTGTGGAAAAAGAAAACAGATGAAAGTCAGTCTGATGGGATTTGAGCATGTAGTGTCCTGTTTGTGCGAATGCGAGGTGAAAGCCAGACAGGAACTGGATGAGAAGATGCAGCGGGAAGAAGCACAGCGGCTGCTTTATCAGAGAAAATCCGTCGGACTTCGGGAAAGAAGATTCTGGGAATGGAAATTTGAAAATGACAATGGAAGCAACCAGAAGACACTAATTGCCAGGCAGTATGTAGAAAACTGGACAGATATGAAGAGAAAAAATGTAGGATTGCTTTTGATGGGACCAGTTGGAACTGGGAAAAGTTTCTTTGCAGGCTGTATTGCAAATGCACTTTTGGAACAGGGAGAACGTGTCATGATGACGAATTTTTCCAGGATTTTAAATGAAATGACCAGCTATCAGGCAGATAAGAACCAGATTATACAAAATCTTGTGGATTATCCGCTGCTGATTATTGATGATTTAGGAATAGAACGAAATTCTGAGTTTGCTTTGGAGCAGGTCTATAATGTGATAGACAGCCGCTATTGTAAAATGCTTCCGCTGATCATAACAACGAATCTGGGACTGAATGAAATGAAATCCACAGATTTGGATACTGCCCATCAGCGTATTTACAGTAGAATACTTGAAATGTGTGTTCCCATCTATTGTGGTGGAGAAGATAAGAGAAAAGAAGAAGGGACAGAAAAACTCGTACAGGTGCAGAACCTGATTACCGGTTAATTTGTCTTTTTTTATTAAAGGGGGTGATTGCCATGATTACAGATCTGGACAGCAGTTGAATCGCTGAAAGGAGGGAAAAGTCATGCAGGAAGAGGTAACTCAGAAAACGGTCACGTTCTGTATTCGGGCTACTAAGATTACAGCAGACCTGTTGAAAAAGGTTCTTGTTGCGTATCTGCGTCATCAGAAGCAGAAATCAGTAGAGAAGAAAGCACAGAAAAATCAGCCGAAACAGGGAAAGGTCACGGTAAAAGAGCTGGCAAAACAGAATGCCGGGATGGTCAATATCGAGATCACGGACAAAAATATCAAGTCCTTTGAACGGTATGCCAGAAAATACGGGATCAATTATGCTCTGAAAAAAGACAAGAGCAAAGAGCCTCCGGTTTATCTGGTATTTTTCAAGGGACGTGATCAGGATGCCCTCAATGCTGCTTTCCGTGAGTTTTCCCAGAAACAGATTCAAAAAGCGAATAAACCTTCTATTCATAAGCGTCTTGCAGCTTACCGGGCAATGATGCCAAAGAAATCGAAGGACAAAGTAAAGAACCGGCATCAGGAGCAGAGCCGATGAAAAAGCAAATCGGTAAAAATCTGATGCAAAAATGGAAGAATAAGATCAGGGTCAGGCTGTCCGCCCTGGATAAAAAGAAACTGGTTCTTACAAATATTCCTTATGCTCTGGCTGCTTTCTATGCAGACCGGGCATTTTTTCTTTACCGGAACAGTCCGGGAGAAGATATGGGGAACAAACTATTATATGCAATGGAACACGCAGACCGGATTTTTGCTGGTTTTGTGTTAAGCAATAACTGGAAAGATCTGCTAGCAGGTATTGTTGTTGCAGTCGTTCTGAAAGTGTTGGTCTGGCAGAAACAGGCAGATGCAAAGAAACTCCGGAAAGGAATCGAGTATGGTTCAGCCAGATGGGGAAATGCAGAGGATATCAAGCCTTATATGTCAGAAGATCCATGGATGAACATTCCATTGACAGCAACAGAAGCATTGACTATGGAAGGTAGACCTAAACAGCCAAAGTATGCAAGAAATAAAAATATAGTGGTCATCGGCGGCAGTGGTTCCGGTAAGACACGTTTTTTTGTAAAACCATCGGTCATGCAAATGAACTGTTCCATGGTCATTACAGATCCGAAAGGCACTTTGATTGAAGAGTGCGGGAAGATGTTAGCAAAGGGACCACCTAAGAAAGATAAGAATGGAAATATCATGAAAGATAAATCTGGAAAAGTGGTACATGAGCCATATGTGATTAAGGTTCTGAATACCATCAATTTTTCCAAGTCCCTTCATTACAATCCATTTGCTTATATACGGTCTGAAAAGGATATCCTGAAGCTGGTAACGACAATCATTGTTAATACCAAAGGTGAAGGGGAAAAAGCTTCCGAAGATTTTTGGGTGAAAGCAGAGAAATTGCTCTACACAGCACTGATTGCTTTTATCTGGTATGAGGGGGATGAAGAGGAAAAAAATCTGAATACCCTTCTGGATCTTTTGAATGAAAGCGAAACCCGTGAAGAGGATGAAACTTACCAGAATCCTGTGGATATGATGTTCCAGGAACTGGAAGAAAGAGATCCGCAGCACTTTGCGGTCAGACAGTATAAAAAATATAAAATGGCGGCTGGAAAGACAGCGAAAAGTATTTTGATATCCTGTGGAGCCAGACTTGCCCCATTTGATATCGCAGAACTTCGTGAGATCATGTCTTACGATGAAATGGAACTGGATAAGATCGGTGACAGGAAAACAGCCTTGTTTCTGATCATGTCCGATACGGATACCACATTCAACTTTGTGATTGCCATGTTACAGTCACAGCTTTTCAATCTGCTTTGTGATAAGGCAGATGATGTATATGGTGGAAGACTGCCGGTGCATGTGCGTGTCATCGCTGATGAGTTTGCCAACATCGGGCAGATTCCTCAGTTTGACAAGCTGATCGCAACTATCCGAAGCAGGGAAATCTCTGCTTCTATTATTTTGCAGTCCCAGAGTCAGCTAAAGGCAATGTATAAGGATAGTGCAGATACCATTCTGGGCAACTGTGATACTACACTTTTTCTTGGTGGCAAAGAGAAAACCACCTTAAAGGAAATGAGTGAGCTTCTGGGGAAGGAAACCATTGACCTGTATAACACTTCGGAGACGAGGAGTAATCAGAAGTCCTTTGGATTGAACTACCAGAAAACAGGCAAACAGCTGATGACGGAAGATGAGATTGCAGTCATGGATGGAGGAAAATGTATCCTGCAGATCCGTGGTGCCAGACCATTTTTCTCGGATAAATATGATATCACGAAACACAAAAACTATCGGCTTCTTGCAGATGAAAACGAGAAGAACCGGTACAAAGTAGAGAAAGAGTTAAATCCACAGTACACACCGAAACCTGAAGAAGAGGTGGAAGTGATTCATGTAGAACTGTCGGAGTAACCTTGGGAATGAACGAAAAATAATGAGGAAAGGAATAACTGACATTAGGTGCGCCGGCTTTTTAGTCGGTGTTTTTTCATTCCCGTAAACACCTGAAAGAAGTCAGTTTTGGTTTATGAATATATGGCATTTTTTAGCAGCGCAATTACAACTTTAAAAACTCTTGTAGTCGCAATCGGCGCAGGTCTTGGTGTGTGGGGTGTCGTGAACCTTCTGGAAGGATATGGAAATGACAATCCCGGCGCTAAGAGCCAGGGCATCAAACAGCTGATGGCTGGTGCCGGAATCATGCTGCTGGGAACTACCCTGATTCCACAGCTGGCAACATTGTTCTCTTAAGAGGAGTGGTAGATGAACACCATCATTGAGAGAATTACGGAAGCGATAAAGGATATCCTGATCGGACTTATCAAGTCATGTTTGGATAACATGTTCACGTCTGTCAATGAGCAGGTGGGAACCATAGCCGGGCAGGTGGGACAGACACCGCAGGGGTGGAATGCAGGGATTTTTAATCTGATTCAGAATATATCCCAAACGGTGATCGTCCCCATTGCGGGACTGATCATCACCTTTGTCCTGTGCTATGAATTGATCACGATGGTAACGCAAAAAAACAATTTCCATGAATTTGAGACTTATAACATTTTCCTCTGGATCTTCAAAGCGTATGTAGCCATTTATCTGGTGACAAATACGTTCAATATCACGATGGCGGTCTTTGACGTTGGCCAACATGTGGTCAATAATGCCGCCGGGGTGATATCAGGAAACACTGCGGTGGATGCAACAGAAGCAATTACACGAATTGTGGATGCCCTGGAGGATATGGAGTTAGGGGATTTGTTCCTGCTATCCATGGAAACGCTGCTGATCAGTATTACCATGCGGATTCTGTCAATCATCATAACCGTTATTTTGTACGGAAGAATGATAGAAATTTACCTTTATACTTCCATAGCACCAATTCCGTTTGCCACCATGACCAATAAGGAATGGGGCAATATCGGAAACAACTATTTAAAAGGCTTGTTCGCACTGGCATTTCAGGGATTCTTCATGATGGTCTGTGTGGGAATTTATGCAGTTTTAGTAAATGCAATGACCATATCCAGTGACCTTCATGCAGCAATGTTTTCAGTAGCGGCTTATACCGTGATTCTTGCATTTTCATTATTCAAGACCGGAAGCCTTAGCAAATCGATATTCAATGCCCACTAACGGGCAGGAAAGGAGCGCATACCATGGCGTATGTACCAGTACCAAAAGACCTTACCAAGGTCAAAACAAAAGTAGCATTAAATCTGACAAAGCGGCAGTTGATTTTCTTTTCACTTGCCGCAGTTGTGGGAATTCCGTTTTATCTGTTCATGAGAAAACCAATCGGTTCCAGTATCGCTGCCATTTTGATGGTAACGGTCATGCTTCCGTTTTTCTTCATGGCGATGTATGAAAAAGACGGGCTTCCCTTTGAAAAAGTGGTGGCAAATATCATTCGACAGAAGTTTATCTGTCCGGCGGTAAGACCATATAAGACAGAAAATTTTTATCAGGAGATTTCCACCCTTGTAAAAAAGGAGGGTGTGCCGGATGGCAAAAAAGACAAAGCAGGAGGCTCAGCAGGAGCGTCTGTCCCTGGCGGAAAAAAGAAACCGTCAGGAAAGAAAAAACAAAAAAAGCAGAAAAGAAAGAGAACAGGAAAAGCGTAGGAAGAAACAGGAACGGGACCGTAGGAAACAGAAAAACATTCCTACAACTGCACAGCAGAGTATTCCGTATATTCGGATGCTGCAGGATGGTATCTGCCAGGTGACAAAGACCTTTTTCTCCAAGACAATTCAGTTTTATGACATCAATTATCAGCTTGCTTTAAATGAGGATAAGACCACGATATTTGAGAATTACTGTGATTTCTTAAATTACTTTGATTCTTCCATCAGTGTGCAGCTGTCCTTTATCAATCAGCAGGTGGATGTGGCAGAATTTGAGAAAAGCATCGATATTCCGGATCAGAACGATGACTTCAATGCCATTCGTGAAGAGTACCGTACTATGCTGAAAAATCAGCTTTCCAAAGGAAATAATGGTCTGGTAAAGACAAAGTATATCACTTTTGGAATCGAAGCAGAAAGCCTGAAGGTGGCAAGACCAAGGCTTGAAAGAATCGAAACAGATATCTTAAACAACTTTAAGGTTCTGGGAGCACAGGCACATTCACTAAATGGTCTGGAAAGGCTGGAGATTATGTATCATGTGTTTAACCAGGATCGGATCGAACCATTTAAGTTCCAGTATAAGATGCTGCCGGAAACCGGATTAAAGACTAAAGATTTTATTGCACCGACTTCCTTTAACTTTTCCAAGAATCAGACATTTTTGATGGGAAGAACGCTGGGAAGTGTGAGTTACCTGCAGATTCTTGCACCGGAGCTTACAGACCGGATGCTTGCAGATTTCCTGGATGTAGATGACAGCATCAATGTCAACATTCATATCCAGTCCATTGACCAGAGTGCTGCGATCAAGATGATCAAGAGTAAGATTTCAGATCTGGATAAGATGAAAATTGAAGAGCAGAAACGGGCGGTACGTTCCGGTTATGATATGGACGTGCTTCCATCGGACCTTGTAACCTATGGAGAAGAGGCGAAGAATCTGCTGGAAGATCTGCAGTCCAGAAATGAGCGAATGTTCCTTGTGACAGTTCTGGTTATGAATACCGCAAAGAAACGTCAGAAGCTGGATAATAATATTTTCCAGGTACAGGGAATCGCACAGAAATATAACTGTTCCTTAAAACAGTTGGATTATCAGCAGGAAGCAGCACTCATGTCCTGTATTCCGCTTGGAGTTAATCGAATTGAAATTCAGAGAGGGCTTACCACATCTTCAACAGCGATCTTCGTGCCATTTACGACACAGGAACTGTTTCAGGAAGGGGAAGCTCTTTATTATGGACTGAATGCATTATCCAACAACATGATCATGGTTGACCGGAAGCGTCTGAAGAACCCGAATGGACTGATTCTTGGTACACCTGGTTCCGGTAAGTCCTTCTCAGCAAAGAGGGAAATTACAAACTGCTTCCTGATTACGGAAGACGATATCATTGTCTGTGATCCAGAAGCCGAATATTCGGCACTTGTGCAGGCACTGCATGGGCAGGTAGTTCGGGTTTCGCCAGTATCTGACCAGTATATCAATCCGATGGATCTGAATCTGAATTATTCTGAGGAAGACAATCCACTGTCACTGAAAGCAGATTTTATTCTGTCTTTGTGTGAATTGATTGTTGGAGGAAAGAATGGACTGGAGCCGGTAGAAAAGACCATCATTGACCGTTGTGTACGGTTAGTCTATCAGGAATATCTTGCCGATCCAATGCCGGAGAAGATGCCAATACTGGAGGATTTATATAATCTGTTGCGGAAACAGGAAGAGCCGGAAGCACAGCGTCTTGCAACTTCATTGGAGATTTATGTTACAGGCTCCCTGAATGTTTTTAATCATCGCACAAATGTAGATATCAACAATCGTATCGTTTGTTTTGATATCAAAGAGCTTGGAAAACAGCTGAAAAAGATTGGGATGTTGATTGTGCAGGACCAGGTATGGAACCGAGTGACTATCAATCGTTCCGCTCATAAATCTACCCGTTACTATGTGGATGAATTCCATCTTCTATTAAAAGAAGAGCAGACAGCAGCTTACAGTGTGGAAATTTGGAAGAGGTTCCGTAAATGGGGAGGTATTCCAACTGGTGAACTGGTTTGTTACTTGTTAGTCGCTTAAAGTGCAAACTATCGCCGTTCTGACTGAAACCGGCAAGTAAGTCAGAAGTATCAATGCGGAAAAAAACGGGAAAGGGGTAGCGACCTAATCCGAGTGGAAGGCTATTCATAATAGAATAGCCACACGCAACGCATAGAGCTTGAACCTGCATAAGCAGAATATAACAGCTCCAAGAGGCCGCATTGCCAGCCGGTACGATATAATCGTGGTAAAAAGATATGCTATGCTGAGCGTGAAATGACACGCTGATGAAAATGGGCGAAAGTCCCAGAGAGGTGGATAAAAAGCCGCCTGATAATAACAATCAGATAACACAGAATATCAAAGATTTATTGGCTTCCAGGGAAATCGAGAATATTTTTGAAAACTCTGATTTCATTTATATGCTGAACCAGGCTTCCGGAGACAGGCAGATTCTGGCAAAACAGCTGAATATCTCACCAACCCAGCTGTCCTATGTAACCAACAGTAATGAGGGGGAAGGACTTCTGTTTTATGGAAATGTCATTATCCCATTCGTAGACAGATTTCCGAAGAATTCCCTCTATAAAATCATGACAACCCGCTTGGAGGAAACTTCTGAAGCAGGTTAAATCAAAGGAGAAAACAATGTTACGAGCAATTTCATATGTATTAACTTTTAGTGGCGGTGCTGTTTTTGGCATCGCTTTTCTCTGTTTATTACAGGCAGGGAAAGGGTATCCGAAGAAGGAGGAGTAAGTAGTGGCAGAACAGAGAATGAAAGTCAGGGATAAGAAAGTCCAGAAGATGACCAAGGATGGTCTGGTGGAAGAAAACCTGACGGATAAATCTTCTGTTCGTGTCAGTAACCGTGCCAGTGATGTGCAGATGGGAGGAAAACAGGGGGAAAAAGAATTAAGCCTTGTGGATAAGTCTTCCCGCCAGTCTGAACGGAGTGGGAAAAATATTCGTCCTTCTGTGCAAAAATCCAGAGATGCACCGGAACTGATACGGACAGAGAAGCAAAGTGAGGATTTTGGACAAAATAGAAAACAGCAAAACCGGAAAAGGATTCGTGCTGAAGTCGGAAAAGAATCCAGACTTGCAGGAAAATCTGAAGCCGGACAGTCAGGGAGACTGAAAGAAAAACGTGCTGATCTATCAGAAAACAGAGGAGACAGCCGGAGAAATCAGACCGGCGGCAGCAAAAAGCCAAAACAAAAACAGCGTTTGAAATTTGCTTATGAGGAAACTGGTGCTTCTGTGAAAAATGACAAAGATATGGAGAAATTGAACCAGATGGATACGGATGGAGTCAATTTCCGCCATCAAAAACAGAAGGAAAAAGCCAAAAAGTTTTCTTATGAGGAAGCAAAAAAGAAAAAGGAAGCTAAGCAGCATTCCAAGAAGGCACAGGTCTATCGGGTAAATGAAGGGGAAGCTCCTGGAAAGAAGAAATCCCGCTTGAAGTTTGGCGAAGGGGAATCTGTGAAAACAGAAAAAACTTCTGCTGTTAAGAAAGCAGGAAGTGCAACTTCCGTAGCATTGCACCGTGAGATCAGCAAAAATGAAGACGATAATGCGGCGGTAGAAGGTGCCCATAAGTTAGAAGAAAGTGGCGAAGGTGTTTACCGGTTGGAACAGAGAAGTGCCAGACGCAGGAAACAGAGGGCATCCAGAAAAAGAAGCAGACTTGAAAGACAGGAAGAGAAACAGACACAGGCTGCAGCCCGTCAGGAGCAGAAGAAACTGAAAAAACAGATTCAGAAGCAACAGATCAAACGGGATTATGCCAAAGCGAAGCGAAGTGAACAGACAGTAGGAACAGCTACAAAAGGTACGATTGATTATATTAAGAAGATTGGCGGCAAAGTCACTAACTTCTTTAAAGAAAACCGGAAGGTGTATATCAGTGTAGCAGTTCTGATCGGATTGATGTTTCTGATCATAACGAATGTCACGTCTTGTTCTGCAGTGTTTTTACAAAATGTGATTACTTATACCGGAACCAGTTATTTGTCATCGGATCAGGCAATCCGGGAAGCGGAACTGTATTACACACAGCTGGAAGCTAATCTGCAGGAGCGGATCAACAACATGGAATCTGAAGAACCGGGACATGAGGAATACCGATATGATATCGGACCTATTGAGCATGATCCGTTTATTCTGATCAGTTATCTGTCTGCAAAGTATGAAGAATTTACTTTTGAACAGGTCAAGCCGGAGCTGGATGCCTTGTTTGCAGAGCAATATCATCTGACTACGGAAGCAGTGAATGAAACCGTGACGGAGACAGCAACGGTGAGGGTGGGAGAATCTTTGGGACAGGTTGTGACCAGTGGGTATTGTAACTGCCCAATTTGTTGTGGTATTTGGAGCGGAGGACCGACTGCCAGTGGAGCATATCCAACTGCCAATCATACCTTAGCGGTAGATGCTTCCAATCCGTTTGTACCAATGGGAACAAAGGTAGTTATGAATGGTGTCGAATATACCGTAGAAGATACCGGAGCTTTCGCAAGATACGGTGTACAATTTGATGTCTATTATGACAGTCATGCGGCAGCATCCGCACATGGTCATAAGACCTGGGAATGTTATCTGGCAGATGATAATGGAAGCCAGGAAGTGGAAGTGACCAGGACAAGAGATGTAGATGTGCTGAATGTTACCTTAAACAGTGGAAATCTGATGTCGATCTGTCAGGAAAGGCTGGGATTTTTCCAGAAAGAACTGTTCAGTGCCTATAACGATACGAAAGGTAATTTACAGATGTTTGCGACACCGGTTGATTTTAACTGGTATTCCAGTGTGACAAGCTATTATGGTTATCGGATTCACCCGATTTCAGGTGCAAACCAGCTACACAATGGTATGGATATTGGTGCACCGGAAGGAACAAAAGTGATGGCAGGACTGACTGGAACGGTTACGACTTCTGCTTATAATGACAGCTATGGAAATTACGTCATTATCAAAGACAGCAAAGGTTATGAGCTTCGCTATGCACACCTTAGCAGCCGGAGCGTATCTGCAGGAGCATCTGTTAGCAAAGGTGATGAAATTGGTCTGGTAGGAAACACTGGAAATTCGACAGGAAGCCATCTTCATATTGAACTGTTAAAAAATGGAGAACGGTTAAACCCGATCTTTTATCTGGAAACAGGAGAAGGTTCCAGTTTTGGTGGCAATGAATACACCAGTGAAGCGGCACAGCGATTACTAGAAGAAGCGGCAAAATATCTCGGAACACCGTATGTGTGGGGTGGATATTCCCCAAGTGGATTCGATTGTTCCGGATTTGTAAGCTACTGTCTGACAAACTCTGGTGTAAGGAATACAGGAAGACTAACAGCACAGGGACTGTACAACATTTGTACACCAGTATCCCAGTCGGAGGCACAGCCGGGAGATTTGATTTTCTTTACTGGAACTTACGACGCAGGGGAGCCGGTAACGCATATCGGAATCTATGTAGGCAATGGTCAGATGATCCATTGTGGACATCCGGTGCAGTATACGTCCATCAATTCCCCATACTGGCAGAGTCATTTCTATGGATTCGGACGATGGTAAGAAAAAAGGGCGGCTGCATCAGCCGTCCGGAAAGGAGAACCGATGAAAAGTCTTGAAAAAGCAACGGCAGATTATGAGAAAGCCAAGGAAAAAATGGAAGCCTCCAAAGCCAGATATGAAGCAGATTTAAAGCGGTTCAAGGCTGCGGAGATTGCAAAAACAGAAGCGGAAAATCTGGAAATTGTAAGAATTATCCGTGCAATGGATATGAGTATTCCGGAATTGGAAGCTTTCAAAAAGAGAATGAAAAATGAACTGCCCGGCAGGGTAGAAATACAGAAGGAGGAAACAAAAGCCGATGATGAATCTGGAAAAAATGAAACAGAAGAAGAGAACAATTACTAAAAGCAGGGTAAAAAAGAGCTTGCTTGCAGCAACGACATTTCTTTGCCTGACAACACCTTTGCTCCAGACACAGACTGCTTATGCAGCTGAGAATACTACACCTGCAATCACGATTGAGAAGCCGGATGGCTGGAAACAGGGAGAAACAACCATTGCTGTTACGGTAGATGCCAGCCATATGCCGGAAGGTTTCTCTATAGCAAAGATTGAAGCAAAAGCAGGAAAAGATGGAAGCTGGCAGGATGTAACAGGAAGCGGAAGTATCACGATCACTGGAAATCAGACAGTGTACGTGCGTGTGACAGATGGTGATGGAAAGGTATATGAGCAGAATCGCTCTATTAAGTGTTATGACACGGAAAAGCCGACACTCTCTGCTTCCCTGACAGATGGTGTGCTGACGATTCAGGGGAATGATACCGTTTCCGGGATTACTGCAGTAACAGTTAATGGCACCACTTATACAGATCTGAATGATGGAATGCTGAGAGTGCAACTGACACAGAAAGATTTTACAACAAAACAGATTGAAATCACGGTAACGGATGGTGCCGGAAATACTTCTGAGAAATATGTACTGCAGAATCCTTATTATGAATGGGCAAAGAAGCAGGCAGAGAAACAGAAAACCTCCAGTGACAGTAATGGCGCAATGGCAACTACGACCAGTGCAGATGAAACTGGGACTGAGAAAACAACGACTTCACCACTTCCGCAGGATGCACAGGCTTCTGAGCCAACAGATGCAAAAGGAACCGTGGATGATCGGACAGTGACAGGTATCGAGGAACAGCTTAATAAAGAAGGTGAGACAGCAGATTCTGTTACTAAAACAGCTACAGAAGGCACAAAAGAGTTTTATACCATTTCAACTAAGAGTGGTAAGATTTTCTATCTGATTATTGATAATTCAAAATCTCAGGATAATGTGTATTTCCTTACCGAAGTCAGTGAGAAAGATCTGATGAACTTCACGCTTTCTGATTCAGTGACACTTCCGGAAGTAGATACGGTTTATGCAGAACCAGAGAAAAAAGCAGAGGAAGAAAAGACGGAAACGACAGAGACAGCTGAGAAAGATAAGGTAGAGGATGACATTCAGATGCCAGAAGATAAAAGCCCATTTGGAATGTATCTTTTGATTGCACTGGTAGCAGTCGGAGCTGCGGCAGGAGGATATTACTTCAAAGTCTATAAACCGAAGCATGAATATGATGACGAGGATGAGATGGAATATGATGACGAGGAATCCGAAGATTCAGAGTCAGAAAAACGGGAAGTAGACGATGAAGATGAGCAGGAAGAAAGTACAGAACCGGAAATCCTGAGAGATGAAGATTTTGACGATAATGTGCTGGAAGATGAAGAAGAGGAGCAGGAGTAAATGAAATTAGTGATTGCAGAAAAGCCATCGGTTGCGATGGCACTGGCTTCCGTGCTTGGAGCCAGAACAAGAAAAGATGGCTACGTGGAGGGAAACGGTTATATCGTTTCCTGGTGCGTAGGACATCTGGTGGGATTATGCGATGCATCGGAATACGATGAAAAATATAAAAAATGGAGATATGAGGATCTGCCGATTGTGCCGGAATGTTGGAAACACAAGATTTTGGAGGGCACAAAGAAGCAGTTCGGAATCTTAAAGAAACTGATGAGAGATTCCAAAGTAGATGAGGTGATCTGTGCCACTGATGCAGGACGTGAAGGTGAGTTAATCTTTCGTTTGGTATATGAGCAGGCAGAATGTCAAAAACCGATGAAGCGGCTCTGGATCTCATCTATGGAAGAACAGGCAATTAAAGATGGATTTGCGTCATTAAAAGACGGTTCGTGTTATGACAGTCTCTATCGGTCAGCACTTTGCAGGGCAAAGGCAGACTGGTTGGTGGGAATCAATGCGAGCCGTCTTTTTTCCGTTCTGTATAACCAGAATCTGAAAGTTGGAAGAGTGCAGACACCGACACTTGCCATGATCGTGGATCGAAATCAGAAGATCAAGGAATTTACCAAAGAGAAATATTATATGGCTCATATCAAGTTTGACGATATGGATGCGGTTACAGAGCATTTTCAGAAAAAAGAAGATGCAGATAGAGTGGCTGCGGACTGTATGGAGCGTATGTGCGAAGTGGAGAAGGATGATGTGAAAGAGAAAACAGTCCGCCCTCCGAAGCTTTATGATCTGACCACTCTGCAGAGGGAAGCAAACAGAATGTTTGGTTATACCGCACAGCAGACATTGGATGCCGTGCAGGAGATGTATGAGCAGAAGCTTGTTACTTATCCGAGAACAGACAGCCAGTATCTGACAGATGAGATGGGAGAAAGCACAGAAACTCTGATTCAGATGTTACTTGGGAAAATGCCCTATGCCGAAGGGCTGGAATATCAGTCGGACGTGAGTAAGGTATTAAATTCAAAGAAAGTATCTGATCACCATGCAATTATCCCGACCGTGGAAGTAGCAAAGGCAGATATAGGTAAACTGAAAGAACGAAACTGCAAGATTTTGTATCTGATCAGTGCCAGGGTACTGACAGCAACCGCAGATCCTTATATTTATGAAAGCCATAAATGCCAGATTACCTGTAATTATCATACGTTTTATCTCTCAGCAAAGAAAACAAAGCAGGAAGGATTCAAGTCGATCGAAAATAAATTGAAACAGTTCTTTGGCGTAAAGAGTGAAAAAGAAGAGCCGGAGCTGGATATCTGGGATGGCAAGCATTACGGTCCTTGTGATTCTTTTGTATCGGAGCATTTTACACAGCCACCGAAACAGTACACAGAAGATACCCTGCTTTCTGCAATGGAACGTGCAGGAAATGAAGAACTGACCGAAGATACGGAAAAGAAAGGACTTGGCACACCTGCAACAAGGGCAGCAATCATTGAAAAACTGATTCAGTCTGGCTTTGTGAAAAGGGAAAAGAAAAATCTGGTGCCGACAGATGATGGAAATGTGCTGATTACGGTTCTACCGGATGAGATTAAATCTCCGAAGATGACAGCAGAGTGGGAAATGGCATTGAATCACATTGCCCGGAATACAGAGACAGCAGATGAATTCCTAAATGGGATTACAGAGCTGATGCAGGAACTGGTTGCCAGATATCAGGGGATTTCAGAAGAAAAGAAAGAGCAGTTTCAGGGAAAAGCAAAAGGAGAAGTCATTGGCAAATGTCCCCGCTGTGGAGCTGATGTCAGGGAAGGAAAAGTAAACTTTTACTGTTCTGACCGGAACTGTGCTTTTACCTTATGGAAGAATGATAAATTCCTTGCAAGCCAGGGGAAAAAGATGGATAAGACGACAGCAAAAAAATTTCTGTCTAAAGGAAAAATCCATTATAAGGATCTAGTATCAAGAAAAACAGGGAGACAGTATGAAGCAACTGTGGAGATGGTCGATTCCGGAGAGGGAAATGTACAGTTCAATCTTATTTTTCCACAACGATAAGTAGTGTATTGCAGGCAGTCTAAGGACTGTCTGTTTTAATACAAATATATGAAAGAGAGGACCTTAGCATGAAGAAAAAAGGTAATTTTAGAAAAATAGTATCTGGCTTGCTGGCAGGCATGACAATGCTTAGTACAGTGCTGTCTCCGATGACGGCATATGCAGCGGAGATCCAGCCAGAGGAAAAACCTCCACTTTATGAGGAAGTGAAAGACCTTCTGGATGAAGATGAGGTGGTGACTGCCAAAGATTATGAAATGGAAGCTGGCAGTGTATTTGATGTGAAATCGGATTATACCGGACTGGAAATCAAGGATGATAACAAGGTCAAAGTCACATTTGAGGAAGCAAAGAACGACAAGAATGAGGATTTTACGACAGATCATGCGGACACTTACAAAGCGGTCTATTATGTGGAACCGGTAAATCAGGAGCATCCGAAGTACCAGATCAGCCGAAAACTGATTGTGCGTGAGAAGGAAACAGAAGCACAGACAGAGGCGGCAGGGAGTGAAGCAGTGACTGAATCCGAAACAGCTGGCAGTGAACAGCAGACAGAGGAAGCGGAGGATTCCGAAGCAGACTCGGAGGTTACCGATATTGACGCTGATGAATTTGATGATTTGGTAGAGCAGGCACAGAATCAGGATACCTATGATGAAGAATCAGGGTTAGAGCTTCATGATGTTTTGGAACAGGCAGGAGACGAAGGTGTAGATCTTGATGCTATGGAAGAGGGAGAGATTGCAACATTTGAAGCAGTTTCAGCTTATTCAGCAAGAAGTACACAGCAGGTAACAATTGAAAAAGGACCACTGTATAGATATGCAGATTATAATCTTGGAACTTACCTGACAGAGCCGTACTATATCAGCTACGGAAGCGTCAGAGCAATTGCGTATTGTGTACAGCCTGCTAAGCCAGGACCTGGATCTGGAAATTATACAATTACAAAGATTGGAGACAATCAGGCGTTAGCAAAAGTGTGTTATTACGGTACAGATGCCGCAGGAAGCGAAAGTTTTTTCGCTAATAAACACACAGATTTTTCAGAAGGAAAAAGATTCATCATTATTCACATGGCTGCATCTTATGCCAATGGAAGCAGTGATGCATTCTATGGAACAAATGCTACAGGCGAGGCTTTGGCAAAAGAACTCTATAATTATTGTGTGAATAAGCCGGAAATACCAGATGTAGCGATGTCATTTTCCAAACCGAATGTAAAAGCTTATGTAGATGGAAATGTTCAGAGAACGGAGAACATTCAGTTCAACGCATCTTCCCAGCAGAAAATTACAATGGACTTACCAAAGGGAGTAAAGCTCCATAATGTATCTACTGGAAATGTAAGTGCGGCAGGTGCAAGCGTAACAATTGGAGGAGGAACCACGTTTTATCTCTCGGCTCCTCTGACACAGACAAAAGATGTAAATGCTACTTTTTCTGCAAAAATGAAGGGAAGTATTACAAAAGATTACTCAGCATATAAACTGACTACGAATGCAAGTGTTCAGGATCTGGCATTTGTATTTGGAGAAGGTGTTGCTGATGAAAAATATGTAAGCTTAAAGGTGTCCTGGATTGAACAGGCTAAGATCGAAATCGTAAAGAAAGACGATACAGCGGATGTCAATCTTGCAGGTGCAGTATTCGGTGTATACAGCGATGAGGCTTGTACAAAGCTAATCACTCAGATGCCGGCAACAGATAAGAATGGAAAATCTTCTGTTACGATCATCAAGACACAGGATACCGTTTATCTGAAAGAGATCACAGCACCACAGGGATATGTAGTAAATGCAACGGCAACAAATGTAAAATTGGTAGCAAGTAAGACCTCAGCTGTAACCGTGGAAAATAAGGAACAGCTGGCAGAGCTTACCATTTACAAAGAAGGACAGGTTCTGACCGGAGCAGAGGTCAGTGAGAGCGGAATGGTATTTCAGTATGAAAACCGCAGACAGAAAAATGCAGTATATAACGTGTATGCGGGGGCAGATATCGTAACAGCTTATGGCACAAAAGTGTACAGCAAAGGTGACCTTGTAAAAGAAAACCTGACAACAGGTGAGAATGGTTCTGTCACACTGAAAAACCTGCATCTTGGAACCTACGTGGTAAAAGAAACAAAAGCACCGGACTCTTTCTATAACGGCAGCGAAGAAAAGTCAGTGACTCTAACTTATGCTGGTCAGAACAAAGAAGTTGTATTTGCAGATGTGACTTTTAACAACGAGAGACAGAAAGCAGATGTTTCCGTAGTAAAACAGGATAAAGACACCAAGAAACCACTGAAAGGCGGTATTTTTGCTCTGTATGCATCCAATGATATCAGAAATGCAGACGGAACCGTTGTTGTGAAAAAAGGAACGCTGATTGAGAAAGCAACTACTGGCACAGATGGAACTGCAAAATTCACAGTAGACCTGCCAATCGGATATTCCTATTCTGTAAAAGAAGATCAGGCACCGGAAGGTTATGTAAGAAATACAGAAGATGTGTATACGTTCAAGTTTTCTTACACCAATGATAAAGAAGCAACCGTATCTTTTGCCCATACCTTCAGCAATGACCGTGTGACAGCAAAGATCAATCTTTATAAAGTGGATAAAGAGACAGGAAAAGCAGTACCGCAGGGAGATGCCACACTGAAAGGTGCAGTTTATGGACTGTATGCCCGTGAAGATATCGTGCACCCGGATGGAGCAACGGGAACTATTTATAAAGCAGGAGAGCAGGTAGCTTCTCTTACAACAGATGACAAAGGACAGGCTTCTGTAAATGGCTTATATCTTGGCAAATATTATGTCAAAGAGATTACTCCGCCGACTGGATACCTGGCAGATGCAGAAGAGCATGATCTTACGTGCAGTTATGAAGGAGATATGACAGCAGAAGTAAAAAGAGAATGCACTTCCAGTGAGCAGGTCATCAAGCAGCCATTCCAGATCATCAAAGCAGCCAACAATGGAAAGACAGATGCAGATCTGTTATCCGGAGCTGGATTTACAGTTTATCTGAAATCTTCCCTTACAAAGAAAGCAGATGGAAGCTATGATTTTGATTCTGCCAAACCAGTAGTGAGTGGAGAAAATGGAGCAACTGAAATTTTCACAGATGAAAAAGGATATGCCTGCAGTATTCCATTACCATTTGGAAGCTATATCGTGCGTGAAACTACAACACCGCACAATTACAAGCCGGTCGATGATTTTGAAGTGAATATCACAGAGCATCATCCAAATGAGCCGCAGATCTGGCGTGTGCTTCTGGATGAAGAGTTTAAGGCAAAACTGAAAATCGTGAAAAAAGACGATGAAACAAAGAAATCCGTCCTGATTGCAGGAACAGAATTTAAAGTGTACGACCTTGACAATAAAAAGTACGTGGAACAGGTAACAACTTATCCAGTAACAACAACTCACAAGTCCTATTTTACGGACAGTCAGGGATATTTGATCATGCCGAAGAATCTGAAGATCGGACATTACCGGATTGAGGAAGTCAATGCACCGGAAGGGTACACAATCAACAAGAATTATGTAGAGATTGCAGTGGATGCAAACACAGCATACCAGATGGATTCTGAGAGCGGAGATGCCATTATTACGGTAGATTACGAGAACCATCCAGTAAAAGGAAGGCTGACAATCTATAAAAAAGGTGAGATGCTGACCGGATTCAAAAAGGATTTTGTTTATGAAGAAAGATACCTGAAGGGTGCGGAATTTAATGTCTATGCAGCTGAAAATATCTATACACCGGATTATCAGAAAGATGAAAACGGAAACAGGCAGCTGATCTATGCGAAGGATGCACTGGTAACAACTGTTATGACCGGGGAAGATGGAAAAGTAGTTGCAGAGAATCTGCCGCTTGGTTCTTACTATGTGGTAGAAAAGACTGCACCGGAAGGATTCGTTCTGAACCATGACAGATCAGAAGTCGCATTTGTCTATGCCAATCAGGATACACCTGTGATCGAACAGGAAGTGACTGTTGGTGATGACCGACAGAAAATTGCAATCCAGGTAGAAAAACAGGATGCAGAAAATGGTACAACCGTAGCTGGAGCTGTCTTTGGTATCTATAACAAAGAAGATATCAAGGCAGATGGAAAGGTGATCGCAAAAGCAGAGACACTCTTACAGGAAATGACTTCTGATAATGATGGTCTTGCAGCATGTACGCTGGATCTGCCACTTGGACAGTATTATGTGAAAGAGTTAAAAGCACCGGCTGGATTTGTATCCTCTGATGAAGTTCTGAATCTGAATGCTTCTTATCAGGGACAGGATGTGAAGGCAGTAAAACTGAAAACAGTGAAAAAGAACCAGCCGACAACAGTTGAAATCACAAAATCTGATGTAACAACAGGTGTGGAACTGGATGGGGCAAAACTCACCGTTCTTGATAAAGAAGGAAATGTTGTGGATCAGTGGATTTCTGTAAAAGAGCAGCCACATGTGATCAAACGACTGACAGTTGGAGAGGAATACACCCTTCGTGAGGAAATGGCACCTTATGGTTATCTGAAAGCAACGGATGTGAAGTTCACGCTGGAAGATACCGCAGAGATTCAGAAAGTAGAGATGAAAGATGAAGTACCGACAGGACTTCTGATCATCAACAAAAATGGAGAGTTTTTGGATAAAGTGACACTTCTGGACAATGTAAAAGGTACTGTGGAGCATCTCTTTGAATATGTAACTGGAAGTCTTACAGATGTAACTTTCGATGTATTTGCTGCGGAAGATATCAAAGCGGCAGATGGTGTCAGTGAAGATTATTTCAAAGCAGATGAAAAAGTAGGAACCATTACTACGGATTCCAATGGTATTGCACAGATGGGAGATCTACCGGCTGGCAAGTACTATGTGAAGGAAGTAAAAACTGCCCATGGTTATGTGCTGGACGGAGAGCCGAGATATGTTGACCTTTCCTACCGGAACCAGAATACACCAGTCATCACTTATGATGAAAAATGGCAGAATGCCCGTCAGAAAGTAAAGGTTACGGTTCTGAAGAAAGAAAAAGACACAGAACGTGTTCTTGCAGGTGGTGTCTTCGGTCTTTATACCAGTGAAGATATCAAAAATGCAAAGGGCGAGGTACTTCTTGAGAAAGACAGTTTGATCGAGCAGCGAGTAACAGATGAAAAAGGACAGATTACTTTTACGGCAGATCTTCCGGTAGACGGAAAATACTATGTGAAAGAGATCTTTGCACCGGACGGATTTGTTACAACAGAAGAAGTACAGGAGTTTACCTTTGAATATGCCGGAGAAGACCAGACAGAAGTAAGCTACGATTTTACTTTTGAAAATCAGCCAACCACAGTGGAGCTGACCAAAACAGACCTGACAACAGGTAAAGAACTTCCAGGTGCACACCTGAAAGTGACGGATTCAGATGGCAATACAGTAGATGAATGGACTTCTACGGAGGAATCCCATGTGATCAAAGAACTGGTTGTTGGTAAGGAATACACCATGACAGAGACAAAACCGGCAGATGGATATGTCACTGCAGAAAGTATTACTTTCACAGTAGAGAATACAGCAGAGGTTCAGAAGCATGAGATGAAAGATGATGTGACAAAAGTGCAGATCAGTAAGACGGATATCACAGGAGAAACTGAGATTCCAGGTGCAAAACTGACGGTTCTTGACAAAGACGATCAGGTAGTAGAGAGCTGGACTTCCACAGAGGAAGCACACTATATCGAAAAACTGCCAATCGGTAAATATACCTTACGTGAAGAGCAGGCACCGAAAGGATATCTTCTGACATCTGATGTGACATTTGAGGTGAAAGATACCGGAGAAATTCAGAAAGTGGCTATGAAAGATGATACTGCCAAGGGAAAAGTGATTCTCAATAAGACAGATAAATCGTCAGGAGAACCACTGAAAGGGGTAGAATTTGAACTCCGTGACAGTAAGGGAAAAGTTCTGGAAACCTTAAAGACAGATGCTGCAGGTCATGCGGAAAGTAAGCTGTATGAGATTGCCACATTTAAGAACGGCAAATATGATGCGGCGATCAAGTATTATCTGGTGGAAACAAAGACACTGGACGGATACACACTGGATCAGACCAGGCATGAAGTGACATTTGCCTATGCAGATGACAGTACACCAGTTGTAGAAGTTACCTTTAATCTGACAAATGAGAAACCGGAAGTTCCAGAAACACCGAACACACCGGATACACCACAGTCCCATGAAGAGATAAAGGTATCAAATGCACCAAAAACAGGTGACAGCACGAATATTTGGCTGCCGATTCTGCTTCTGGTAATCTCCATAGGAGGTATGGCAGGACTTTATATCAGCAGAAAAAGGAAAAGCAAATAAGGAAACCAAAATCAATGGTTATGATTGGGAGCTTCTATGTGAGGCTCCCTTTTTCATACAAAAAAATCACAGAAAGGAATAGAAAACTATGATGAAAGCAATGGAAAAAAGACAGGAAGCACGAAAAAACCAGGAGAAAACTTTAAAGAGAATGATGGCTTATCAGAAGAAAGCCGAGCAGATGATCAGCAGAAAAAGAATGAACCATCACATGATCAGAAAGGGGTAAAAGCGTATGATGAACAGAAAAGAATTTTATGAATATGTCAAAGACAATGTAAAGGAGTATCTGCCAGAGTCTTATAAGGACGCAGAAATTAAACTGCAGGAAGTAGAAAAAAACAACGGGTTGAAGTTGACAGGTATTACGATTCCAAACGGAGATCAGAGAATCGTACCGACAGTCTATCTGGATTCCCTCTACCAGGAATATATCCATGGAAAAGATGTAGACTCTTGTGTTGGCGATGTGGCTGATATGCGTATTGAGGCACAGGGAAAAGCAGAATTTTTTGATATGGGAGTTACGGATATTCTGGATTATGAAAAGATGAAAAATAAGTTACAGGTAAGAATTTGTGACAAAGAATGGAATACCGATCGTTTGGCAGACAAAGTAGTCACAGAACACGGAGATTTTGCAGCTTATTATGCAGTAAATCTGGAGGAAAATGGAGAGGGAATCAGCAGTATTCCGGTAACTGTTTCTCTGATGAACGAATGGGGAGTATCTGTCGAACAGATTCAGGCAGATGCGATGATGGCAGATAAGAACAGAGGAGTGCAACTGGTGGATATGACACAGATTGTCGAATCCATGATTTTTGGAGGAACACCAAAGAATCTTTTGAATGAAAAACTGGATATGGAAACTGTGGAGAATCCAATGTTCTGCCTTACCAATGAATCTAAGATGAATGGGGCTTCCCTGTTACTGCAGGAAGATATTCGTAAACAGATTGGGGAATGTTTGGGAAGTGATTACTTTGTCATCCCATCTTCCGTTCATGAAGTGTTGATTCTCCCTGATAACGGAATTTTTCAGGTTCCAGAATTAAATGCGATGGTACAGGAAGTCAATGAGACACAGGTGGAAAGACAGGAACAGCTTTCTGATAAGGTTCAGTTCTGTGATAAAAAGACAGCAGTAATGGAAAATGCTGAGCGCAGGGAAGCACGTCTGGAGAAAGAAAAAGCAGCTGAAAAAGCGGAAGTAAAAGGTGGAATCCATGGAAGATTGGAGAAAGCTAAAGCAGAAATCAAGGCAAAAGAGTCAGACAAAGTGCCAAAGAATAAGTCAAAAGATCTTGCCACAGCATTATAAAGAGTAACAACGATGATTTTAAGGGGACTGTGCCAAGCAGTCCCTTATTTTATGAAAAGGAGTAGCACATGGCAAATAAATTATATGCAATGGAACAGCTGACGGAAGAGGTGGCAAAAGATGTAGCTGCCAGTCCGCAGGAATGGATGCGGTTCCTAAACACGGCATCCAGACTGTACAAATACACTTTTCCAGAACAGCTTTTAATTTATGCACAGCGGCCGGAAGCAACTGCCGTAGCATCCATGGAAATCTGGAATCAGAAGATGTACCGCTGGATCAAAAAGGGATCTAAGGGGATTGCCTTGATTGACAATACTTCCGGACCGAAAACAAAACTTCGTTATGTATTTGATGTGCAGGACACTTATAAAGTGCGGAATCTTGGAAAGGATCCTCAGTTATGGAATCTTCCGGTGGAAGGAGAACAGCTGGTGGCAGATTATCTGCAGGAGCAGTTATCACTGGAAGATATAGAAGGAGGACTTGCTGAAAGTCTGCATCAGGCAGCGAAGGAGAGTATGCAGGAATGGCTTCCAGATGCATTGGAAGAACTGAGACTGGATGTAACAGGGACATTTTTGGAAGAACTGGACGAACAGAATCAGGAAGTAGAATTCCGGGAACTGATGACCAATAGTGTCTGGTATGTATTACTAAACCGATGTGGGCTGGATGCACAGGAATATCTGGATGTAGAGGATTTTCGGCATATTACGGACTTCAATCAGCTGAAAGTATTAGGACATCTGGGAAGTGCAGTCAACGGGATCAGCAGACCAGTCCTGATGCAGATTGGACGATATGTTCTGAATGATCTGGAAAATGACCTGAAAACGGTTGCAAAAGAAAAAGAAGTAGCTTATAATGAATTTAACACGTTAATTCGTGAAAGTAATACGGATAACGCAGAAGATAGAGAAGAAAAAAAGGAGGAAACAGACTATGAGAGAAATCAGTTACAGCCAGAACGGAGAGTATCAGATTCCAGATATCAGCCTGGAAGAGACGAGAGGAACCATCGGGAAGTACGGAATGATGAGGAAAGAGTATCTGAGAAACCACAAGGTAGCCAGGTTCAACATTCTGACATTGCAGAACCGTCTGGACAGTCACCTGATGGAGATCGACAGTCAGGCAAGGCAGAGAGTAGACAACCTGATGAACGAACTTCTGGAGAAAGATCCGGCACCGGACAAAATGGCAGACGGGATGGCATGGACCAGACACATGAACCAGATCAAGGCACAGGCAGAGGAGCTGGTGATTCAGGAGATTATTTACAGTTAAGCCTGTTCCCAACAGAAGAGGAACAGTTAGGAGAAATAAGGAAAGCGGCAGCTGCATTGGAACAGCCAGCCGCTTTTCTTATTTCCGATGAAGTGGTAAATGATATTCTCCGCACGGGAAGCGGACAGAAAAATACACTGTTTCATATTACAGCAAGACTGATTGAAGGTCTGGATAATGAAGAAATGCGGAGTTTTCTGAAAGATGAATATGGAACTGGTGGCAAAGGATTTACCATAGATGGTCAGAAAATCAGTATCTGGTATGACAATGATGGTATCCGTATCCGGCGAGGGGACTCTGCCAGAAGAAACTTTGACCGCATGGTTACGTGGGAAGAAGCAGCGAACAGAATTCGGGATATGTATGAGGATGGAAATTACGTGGATAATTTGATTTCCAATAATGCCATTGAACAGGAGCAAGAAGAAATGACCAATCTTCTTGCACTTCATTTTCGGGATACTTGCAGAAACTGGGAAAAGAAACAATCATATTCAGACTGGCAGGATGTAGTGAGTGGAGCATGGACAGATCAAGAGGAAGCAGATGCGATTGTCTATCGTTTTGAATGGCTGCAGAAATATATGGATGAGAATCCGGGAGATTATCACCGCTGGGAGATTCAGCATAATCCGGAATATCTCCAACGCTTTCAGGATCTTCAGAGGGAGCGTTCCTGGGTAGACCAGAAATTTACGGTCGAACGTTCGGCACTTTCCTTTATTACACAAGATGAAATAGATGCTGTCCTTAGAAGAGGCGGCATTACAGCCGGAGGGCGCAACCGGATCTATGAGTATTTCATGGAGCATCATGATATGAAAGATGCAGCAGAGTTCCTGAAAAATGAGTATGGAACAGGTGGTGCATCACCTGGGATACCGGGAGCGTATGAATCTGATGCCTCACATGATGCAAAAGGATTAAAACTTGCGAAAGGAAAGATTGGCAGTCCAGAAGTAGAAATTCTATTAAAATGGAATAAGGTTGCAGAACGTGTCCGTCAGCTGATCCGCACCGATGATTTCTTATCACCGGAAGAATTGGAAAAGTATGAAGAGCGGCAGGAAGCACAGAGACTGGCAGATTTGGAAGAAGCACAGCAGATGTTAGGAGAACAGCTGGAGCAGGATACTTTGACAGCGGAAGATATAACTGATTTGAGATTAGTTGATTCAGAATATATGTCCGGTACCAGAACAAGAATCCATGATTTTGATTGCAAAGTTAAGGGAGAAGTGAATCGACTTCAATACACATTAGAATATCATGATGATGGAGAAGGTTTCACGATTCATACGGAAAAAGATGATATTTGGAATCGAATGTCAACACAAGAATTGGAACGTCTGGATGTAAAACTCGGACAAGAAGTACTTTATTATCATTATCACAACAAAACTGTAAATGCGGATACCTTAGATGAATTACGGGAAATCAGGGAAGAAATTATGGAGGAAGAGTCCTCGTATTTTACTGCTATTTCTCAACGTGTGTGGACAGATTATGATAAAAAAGAAAAAGAATTATCGGGAGAAGCTGAGGTATCGGAAGAAAAAGAATCTTTGGAAGAGATTAACGGAATAGCAGAACCGATTCAAGCAACGAACTTCCGTATCACAGATGATGAACTTGGACAGGGAACACCGAAGGAGAAATTCCGAGCCAATATCATGGCTATCCAGTTGTTAAAGAAATGTGAGGATGAGAACCGCAATGCGACATCAGAGGAACAGAAAATCTTATCCAGGTACGTCGGCTGGGGAGGTCTTGCAGATGCATTTGATGAGACAAAAGCTGCATGGGAGACAGAATATCTGGAATTAAAGACGGTTCTTACACCAGAGGAATATGCAGCAGCCAGAGCTTCCACGTTAAATGCTCATTATACACAGCCGATTGTGATTGAAAGTATGTATCAGGTGTTGGAGAATCTGGGATTTACAAAAGGAAATATCCTGGAGCCGTCTATGGGAGTCGGGAACTTCTTTGGAATGCTTCCAGAGAATCTAAATCAGTCCAAACTCTATGGTGTGGAACTGGACAGTATCAGCGGTAGAATTGCAAAGCTACTCTATCCAGATGCCAATATTCAGATCAAAGGTTTTGAGAAGACAGATTATCCTAATGATTTTTTTGATGTGGCGATTGGAAATGTGCCATTTGGTGCATACAAGGTCAATGACCGTCAGTATGATCGCTACAATTTCATGATCCATGATTACTTTCTCGCCAAGACGATAGATCAGTTACGTCCAGGTGGTGTGGCGGCACTGATCACAACAAAGGGAACTATGGATAAGGCGTCACCGGAAGTCCGGAAATATCTGGCAGAGCGGGCAGATCTGTTGGGAGCAATCCGACTGCCGAACACAGCTTTTAAGGCAAATGCGGGAACAGAAGTCAGTGCTGATATCTTGTTTTTCCAAAAGAGGGAAAGCCTTACGAAAGAAATGCCGGAATGGATAAATCTGGATAGTGATGTCAATGGAATTACGGTCAATCAGTATTTTGTTCAGCATCCGGAAATGATTCTGGGTGAGATGAAAGAAGTGTCCGGTCCGTATGGTATGGAAACAACATGTGCTCCAATGGAAGGAGCTGATTTGGAATTACAGTTACAAGAAGCTGTGAAACAAATTAAGGGAAGCATGGTACCGGCAGTAGATGTGGAAACAGAACTGGATGAGATGCCAGAGAGTATTCCGGCTGATCCGAATGTTAGAAATTACAGCTATACGGTGGTAGATGATCAGGTATATTATCGTGTCAACTCTTTGATGAATCAGGTGAAAATGCCTGCAGCCACTGCAGAACGTGTAAAAGGCATGGTTGCAATCCGTGATACCGTTCGTGAGCTGATCGCCATGCAGATGGAAGAATTTGTCACAGACGAAGAAATCCAAAAACAGCAGGAAAAACTGAATCAGGTGTATGATACCTACACAGCAAAGTATGGAGTTATTGGAAGTAATGCTAATAAACGGGCATTTTCTGATGACTCTTCTTATTGTCTGCTGTGTTCCCTGGAAGACTTGAATGAAGATGGAACATTGAAGCGGAAAGCGGACATGTTCACCAAACGAACCATCAAAAAGGCGGTTGCTGTGACAAGTGTGGAGACAGCCACAGAAGCACTTGCTCTGTCTTTAAATGAAAGGGCTAAAGTAGATCTCCCATATATGGCACAGCTGACCGGAAAGACCGAAGAGAAAATTACAGAAGAGCTGGTTGGAGTTATCTTCAAAAATCCACTGACAGACCAGTGGGAAAGCGGAGATGAATATCTCTCCGGAAATGTTAGGGATAAATTAAATACTGCGAGAACTTTTGCAGAGAATCATCCGGAATTCACATCGAATGTGCGTGCACTAGAGGCAGTTCAGCCGAGAGATCTGGAAGCATCGGAGATTGAAGTGCGTATTGGAGCTACCTGGATTGAACCTTCGGATTATCAGGATTTTATGCAAGAAACATTGCATACACCATGGTATCTGCTTCAGAAAGAAATACAGGTGAAATTCTCTGAGGTAAATGGTGAGTGGAGGATTACAGGAAAGAATGCCGACAGTCCCCAAAATGCGTTTGCCTATGCAACGTATGGAACTGAAAGAGCAAATGCCTATAAGATTCTGGAAGATACCCTGAACCTGAAAGATGTACGCATCTATGATAAGAGTGTCAATGAAAATGGTGATGAGATCCGTGTCCTTAATAAGAAAGAAACCATGCTGGCATCACAGAAGCAGGATGCCATGAAAGCAGCATTTAAGGACTGGATTTTTAAAGACCAGCAGAGACGAGAGAGGCTGGTAAAAGTGTACAATGAACGATTTAACAGCATCCGTCCCCGTGAATACGATGGCAGTCATTTGACTTTCCCAGGAATGAATCCGGAAATTGAACTTCGCCCACATCAGAAAAACGCTGTCGCACATCAGCTTTATGGAGAGAATGTGCTTCTTGCTCATGTAGTAGGAGCTGGAAAGACCTACGAAATGGTAGCGGCGGCAATGGAGAGCAAACGCCTGGGATTATCTCAGAAAAACCTCTTTGTCGTTCCAAACCATTTGACGGAGCAGTGGGGTGCAGAATTCCTGCAGTTATATCCGGGTGCCAATATTCTGGTGGCAACGAAGAAAGATTTTGAACCGGCAAATCGAAAGAAGTTCTGTGCCAGAATCGCTATGGGAAATTATGATGCCATTATCATCGGTCATTCCCAGTTTGAGCGTATTCCAATCTCTGATGAGCGGCAGGAAGCTATGCTGCGGAAGCAGATTGATGATCTGGAAATGGCGATTCAGAGTGCAAGGTATGAACAGGACGGTGGGCGTTATACCGTCAAACAAATTGAAAAGACCAGAAAGACACTGCAGACAAGGCTGGAAAAACTGAATCAGAAAGAGAAAAAAGATCAGGTAGTTACGTTTGAAGAACTGGGCGTGGATCACTTGTATGTAGATGAAGCACACAGCTATAAAAATGCGTTTCTTTATACAAAAATGAGAAATGTAGCCGGGATTGCACAGAACGAAGCACAGAAGTCGGCAGATATGTTCAATAAATGTCAGTATCTGGATGAGATTACCAGAGGAAAAGGCATTACCTTTGCTACGGGCACACCGATCAGCAACAGCATGACGGAATTATATGTTATGCAGCGGTATCTGCAGAACAGCAGACTGCAGAATATGGGACTTGGATTGTTTGATTCTTGGGCTTCCACTTTTGGAGAAGTTGTCACGAGCATCGAACTTGCACCGGAAGGGACAGGGTATCGTGCAAAATCCAGGTTTGCTCGATTCTATAATATCCCGGAACTGATGAATATGTTTAAGGAGATTGCAGATATCAAGACTTCCGATCAATTAAAGCTTCCAGTGCCGGAAGCGGAATATGAAACAGTGGTGTTGAAACCAACGGAACAGCAGAAAGAAATCGTAGAAAGTCTGGGAGAACGTGCAGAAGTTGTCAGAAACGGAGGGGTAGATGCCTCGGTCGATAATATGCTAAAAATCACCAATGACGGAAGAAAGTTAGCATTGGACCAGCGTTTGGTGAATGAATTATTGCCAGATAATCCAGAAAGTAAAATATCAGTTTGTGCAGAGAAAAGCTATGAAATATGGAAAGACACAGCAGCACAGAAATCCGCACAGTTGATTTTCTGTGATTTGAGCACACCAAAAGGTGATGGCAGTTTCAATGTTTATGATGACTTGAAGCAAAAACTGATGGAGAAAGGTGTACCGGAAAAAGAGATTGCTTTTATTCATGATGCAAATACTGAAGCAAAGAAGACGGAGCTGTTTGGAAAAGTGAAATCCGGGCAGGTTCGTTTTTTGATTGGTTCAACAGCAAAGATGGGTGCAGGAACCAATGTGCAGGATCGTTTGATTGCCCTGCATCATCTGGATATTGGTTGGAAACCATCTGACTTGGAACAGAGGGAAGGACGTATTATCCGTCAGGGAAACCATAATAAAAAGGTTCATATCTTCCGGTATGTAACAGAATCCACTTTCGACAGTTATATGTGGCAGTTGATCGAGAACAAGCAGAAATTCATTTCCCAGATTATGACGAGCAAAGCACCGGTCAGAAGTTGTGAAGATGTGGACGAAGCGGCGCTGTCCTATGCAGAGGTCAAAGCACTTGCAACCGGAAATCCGGCAGTAAAAGAGAAGATGGCATTAGATGTGGATGTGGCAAAATTAAAGCTTTTAAAAGCTAATCACATGAATAACCAGTACCGCCTGGAAGATGACATTGCAAGGAATTTTCCGCAACAGATTGCAAAACTGACGGAGATTATTGCCAGCTACAAGGCAGATATCGCTCATTTTTCTGAGCATAAAATTACAGATCCAGAGCAGTTTTCTATGGAAATCAGTGGCAAAGTGTTCACAGAAAAGAAAGAGGCAGGTGCGGCACTTCTGGCGGTCTGCAAAGACATTAAGTCTGTAGATGCAGCTATGGATATTGGAAGCTATCAGGGATTCAACATGAGAATCCAATTCGACAGCTGGAGCAAAGAGTTTATCCTGTCTGTAAAGCATGAATCGGTAGCTAAAGTTCGGTTGGGGGCAGATGCCCTGGGAAATATCACTCGTATCAATAATCTTTTGGAAAGCTATCCGGAGAAACTGGCAGAAGCAGAACAACGGCTGGAAACGGTACAGGAGCAGATGACAAATGCCAAAGAGGAAGTCGGGAAGCCATTTCCAAAAGAAGAGGAACTGAACCAAAAACTGGAGCGACTGTCAGAATTAAATGCACTTCTCAATATGGATGAACGGGAAGTTACAGAAACAGAACAGTCGGAATCAAAAGAGAAAGAAGAAAGACCGGCACGAGGTTCTATACATGAGAAACTGCAGATTTATAAAGAAAAGAGTCAGCGGGAAAGTGAAACTGGCAAGGAAACCAGAAAACGGGACTTCGGTTTGGAATAAGTAAACAGGAAAGATGGCATAATTTGGTAGAAGAAGGTTCTGCCGGTTATGCCATTTTTTAGAACACAGGAGGAATTTGAATGGCGAGAAATATGATAACAGGAAAAGAAACGCAGAAAATGCAGGAATATACGCAGGAACAGATAGATCGTGCAGAACACATGGGAATAGAGATTCCAGCGGATGTAAAGGAACAGATTTTTGAATATGCAAATCTGATTGGCGAGGAAGAGAAAGTAAGGACGTTGGTAAGAAATCTGACAGATGCAATCAATCAGGCAGATGAAGATAAAGTAGAGGAACTTCTGGATGATGCAAAAATGCATATTCAGGACTTACCAGATCCAACCATAGGCAAGCTGGAATTACGTGACTATGGATATACAGCAGAGGATATGGTACCGCTCAGAAAAGAAGCAGCCTTGGATTATCACAGAATGGGTTCTAAGATTTATTGTCTGGACAGTGATGGCGGCAAAGGAGAGTATGCAAGTAAAGAAATGATACAGACGCATGAAGGTCTGTTTGGCATGGAATTACAGATGTGGGAACGGATAAGGGATCAGGATCTGGATTATGCCGATGAAGATGTGGGAGCATTTCAGGAGCCTATGAGTGTCATTGACCAGGAAGAAGCATTGAAATTATACGATGCCGGAGCAGATATCTATCTGATTACTAATTTTTCATCACCGGTCTATGTCACGGAACGCAAGGAAATCGAACGAGGACCGGAGCATTATCAGATGTCCATGGCAGAACGGGAGCGTTTTCGTAACCTGGAATGGGAAATGCAAAAATATCCGCAGATTCAGTCTTTGAAAGAGGCAAAACTATTGTTAGGAACAAGGCGAACCTTTGGCATTTATCAGATCAAGGATGATTCACCGGGTGAAAACTATGCATTTATGAATATGAGTTTTATTGAAAGTCATAGTATGCAGATAAAAAAAGAAGATTATAAGCTGGTCTATGTTGGAGAATTACTGGGAAATACGTCACTGGATGATATTTTTGAAAGGTTCAACATTGACAGACCGAAAGACTTCCGCGGGCATTCCCTGTCTGTCAGTGATATCGTTGTTTTGAATGATGGGAAAAAAGTAACAGCTCATTTTGTAGACAGTATCAGTTTTGAACAGCTGGATTCTTTCCTGAATCTGGAAGAACAGGTTCTTAGTGAACTGGCATATGAGGTAGGAGAACGTTATTTTGCTATTCAGAGAACAGAAGAAGGATATGATTATTCCTTTTACGATGAAGATTTCCGCCTGATGGATGGTGGCATCTATGAAAATGGTGAAATTTCTATTGAAGAAGCGGCAGAGGAACTTCTGAAAGACGAAGGCTGGATTGGAGAACGCATCCGTGGGGATTATGATCAGTTGATGGAAAAAGTGGAAGAAATGGATGAGGTTGTAATGGCAGAGATTCAGAAAAGCCAGGGCGAATATAAGCCACTGGCAAAAGTAGAGGAACTGGAAGAGGCGAATTATAACATGATTGATAACGTCCTCAATAATATGCCACCGAAGAAAGAACCTTATCTGGAATATTTTGCTACAGAATGCGATGAATTCCATGATATGGGAGCTTATGAAAAAAGTACCGATGTTAACCAGATAGCTGCAGTTTATGAAAAATATAGGGAGAATCCAGAAACTGCATATCTGGGATGCTCAATGGGTATTATTTATCGTGATCCGGAAGACAGTTACTATGATGAAGCCGAATTTACAATCGTTAAAGGAAATACTGTATTTGGAAATCTGATGGACGATGTTCGGTTTTATGGGGAGCTTGCACTGGTAAGAGAAGGAATTGAGAAAATTCATGAAGTATTACCGGACTATAAGTATGTACCGATGCGGGATGTTCGGGAAGCAATGTATCCAGAGAAGATGACCACAGAACAGCTGGCTGAGGCATTAGATGAGATTGCAGAAGCTTTTGATCCGTATGAGTATCGGGATAATGTTGAGATGGGAGAAAATACGGTACAGGAAGTAATGTTGGATTTGCAAAGCGGTAATATTCATTACTATGTTTCTTACTTGAAGGATATTGTAGACGAAGAATGCGACCTGTCTGTTCGTGCAGGTGTATTGCTGGAAAGACTGAAAGCCTATGAACCGGAGATTCCAAAAGATATGGAGCCGATGGTGTATGTGAATTATTGTGAGAAAAGTGAATTGGCGAATCCAAGATGCCAGAAGTTATCTGATTTGGATTCCAAAACAGTAGAACAGGACAAAGCCTGGTATGCCGACTGTGATCCAAACACCAACGAACCAAAAACGACAGCGCAGATGTTTTTTACAGTATATTATGCTGAGAAGGGCGACCAGATGCTGCATCATTTTCAAGGTAAGATAGACATTGGTAGCGGAAATGGCGGCATCATCAGTCAATTAAAGATGCAGAATGAAATGAAGTTGACAGATGAAAGCTGGATCAGCTATCAGCAAGGAAAAGGCAATGAAGAATATCAGAAGTATATGGAAGATCTGACGGATATGCAGAATCATGTACTGCCGTATTTGCAGAGCTTTTGCAGTCTGGAAGAAAAAGGTGTGAAGGAGAAACGAGAACAGCAGGTAGCAGAGAAAAATGAGAGCAGAGAAGCTGTGCCAAGATCTGGAGTTGATGAAAATACAGGAGTTAAGGACGCAGGGAAAGCTGAAAGAAAGGCAGTAGCACAGAAAAAGGCAATGCCAGGAAAAGAGAAAAAACCGTCAATCCATGAACGATTGGAAATCAATAAGAGAATTATCCAGGAAAAGCAGGGAAAAGATAAGCCTGAGAGAGGAGCTGATTTGGGTGTAAGATAAACAATAAAGCCTGGTAGATGATTTTAAAGATCATTTACCAGGTGTTTTTTTGTGAAAATCTTAGAAAACAATAACAAATCAAACAACCTAGAAGAAAATTTAATTTTGGTTGAAACTATTCCGATAAAAGAATATACTTATAATAGGCTTGTTGTATCGTTTGGAGGAAAATTATGGATTATATAACAACGATAGAAATGTCAAAAATATGGGGAATTTCATCTAGAAGAATTTCTCTTTTATGTAGCCAGGGAAGAGTGCCTGGAGCAGAGAAAAAGGGAAAGACTTGGCTAATACCAAAAGATGCGGTAAAGCCAACAGATCCTCGAAAGAAAAATAGATGACGTATTGGAGGTTATAATACTTATGGGAAGACCAGAAGATTCCAGAGTGAAGATTCCAGCGCTTGTACACTTTACAAGACTTGGATATACCTATATGTCAATTAAAGATAAGGAACGCAATGTTGACTATGATGGTGATACCAATATTTTTTATAGTCAATTTTTGTCTGCAGTTAATCGAATCAATCAGACCGAATTAACACTTGAAGACGCTAAAAAAATAATTGGTGAACTTAAAATTAAATTAGACAATGATGATTTGGGGAAATCCTTTTTTAAGATATTGCAATCCGGTATTGATGGAATTAAGTTGATTGATTTTTCCGATATAACAGGAACAAAGAATGATTATACAGTTGTAACTGAGTTACCATATGAAAATGGAGATGATAATTTTCGTCCGGATATTGTTGTATTGATTAATGGTATACCTTTGTCATTTATAGAGGTTAAACGACAGAATAATCGAGAGGGCATATTGACAGAAAGAAGCCGGATGGAGAGAAGATTTAGCAATAAGATTTATCGTCGATTTGTGGGAATTACACAGTTTACAGTATTTTCTAATAATAATGAATATGATGATTCTGATATCGAACCGATTCAAGGAGCTTTTTATGCTTCAAGTAGCTATAAGAGAATGTTTTTTAGTAAATTCCGTGAGCAAAGAGAAGATGAATTAAAGGCAGATATGAAGCCAATTGTTACGGAAACGGAAGAGTTTGTATTAAGCGATAATAATCTAATTGCTATAAAAGGGACACCAGAGTATGTATCTTCTTTATCGGAGAAATCGCCCACAAATCGAATAATTACATCTTTATATACGAAAGAGAGACTACTGTTTTTACTGAAGTATGGTATCTGTTATAAAACAACAACTAACAAAGATGGAATTACGGAGATAGAGAAGCATATAATGAGATACCCACAATTGTTTGCAACGTTGGCAATTCGGGATAAGTTGAGAGAAGGAGTCAGAAAAGGTGTAATTTGGCATACGCAGGGGAGTGGAAAAACTGCACTTGCTTATTCAAACGTACATTTTTTAAGTGACTATTTCAGCAAAGAAGAAGGGAAAATTGCAAAATTCTATTTTATTGTAGATCGTTTAGACTTGGCTGAACAGGCAAAAAATGAATTTGAAGCCAGAGGACTTAAAGTAAAGCTGATAAAAGACAAAGAAGAGTTTATTGCAGATATTACAAATCCTGGAGAATCAAATACTAGTGGCAAAGTTACAATGACTGTCATCAACATTCAGAAATTTTCCAAGGAATCTGTGACAAAGCCATCAGATTATAATGTGGATGTGCAGAGAGTGTACTTTTTAGATGAGGCACATCGGAGTTATAATCCAACAGGTTCATTTTTAGCCAACCTGATGGCATCAGACCGTGATGCAGTACAGATAGCACTTACAGGAACACCGCTCATAGGAGATGGATACAATACAAAAGATGTATTTGGAAATTATATTCATAAATATTATTATAATCAGTCGATTGCAGATGGATATACATTGAAGTTGATTCGTGAAGAGATAGAAACAACTTACAAAAACCAGTTGAATGCTACGCTGGATCAAATAGTAAGACAAGGAAGTATTGCTAAGAAAAATTTATATGCACATCCTAAATTTGTAGAAAAAATGGTTGATTATATTATTCAGGATTTTGAAGAGGGAAGGACTGCTTTAGATTCTTCTATTGGGGCAATGATTGTATGTGATTCTTCAGAACAGGCTAGAGAGGTGGATAGACAGTTAAAACGCTTTTCTGCTTATACACATGCATTGGTGCTTCATGATGAAGGTACAAAACAAGATAGAAAAAATGACCAGGAGGAGTTTAAAAAAGGAAATATAGATATTCTTGTAGTTTACAATATGCTTTTAACAGGGTTTGATGCACCACGATTAAAAAAGCAGTATTTAGCGAGAATGATAAAAGCTCATAATCTACTTCAGACGTTGACAAGAGTAAATCGTCCGTATAAAGGTTATCATTACGGATATGTTGTTGATTTTGCAAATATTAAAGATGAATTTGATAAGACCAATAAGGCATACTTTGATGAATTGCAATCAGAACTTGGAGATGAAGTACAGAATTATAGCAATATATTTAAAAGTAAAGAAGATATTGAAAAAGACTTGAATGATGTAAAGAATCAACTTTTCTTATATGATACAAGTAATGTGGTTAGTTTTATCAATCAAATTAGTGAGATCGATGATAAGAAGCAGTTATTGAATTTACGTCAGGCACTTGAAAATTATAAGGCAATGTATAATTTGATTCGACTGTATGGCTATGAGGACTTGTATACACATTTTAATGTTGAGAATGCCATTAAATGCTTGAATGAGGTTAATAACCGAATCAGCATCATAAACTTAAAAAACAGTATTGATTCATCTGAAGATATGTCGCAGATACTTAACATGGCATTGGATCAGATTGATTTTCAATTCCGAAAAATAAAGGAAGAAGAACTAATCATAGCTGATGCATTCCGTGACACCTTGGAGAAAACACGAAGAGAAATTGTAGATCGATGTCTTGATCCAAAAGATCCAGAGTATATATCACTTTTGGATGAATTAAAACGAGTATTCAAGAAGAAAAACATTGAAGAATTGACAGCGGATGAAATGAAACAGATGATGGGGGATCTGAATGCTTTGAAAAAGAAGGCAGAAAAGAGGAATCTTGCAGACAGAATGCTTGCAGTAAAGTATTCAGGTGATGTTAAGTACATGAGAACACATAAGCGAATTATGAATAGTCCACCACCTATCACAGACGCAGTAACGATACATAGAATTTTAATGACAGTTAAGTCTAAGGCAGATGACCAGATTGCTCATAATGAAAACATACTCGATAATGAGGAGTATTTTATAAAATCCTTACAACCAATTATCTTGAGAGCGTGTATGGGAGAAAAGGTTAAATTAGATAAACCGCAGCTTATGTTTATAGATAACTGTCTGTCAAAAGAATATATATTAGAAAGGGATTGGGTATCCTGATGACTACTGAAACGATAATAGCAAATACAAAACAGATGATCGATGATCTAAAGACTGTATGTGCCAATTTTGGACTGGGCAATGCAAGTAGCGAATATAAGATTATTACAGAGATTTTTCTGTATAAATTTTTAAATGACAAGTTTCTTTATGAGGTACAGCAAGCAGAAGAATCATTAAAAGATTCCGATAACGTCGAACAGGCTTTAAATGATATGTCAGAAGACGATTATGAAATGCTTATGATGCTTTTGCCACCAGCAACTGCAAAACTAAAAAAGGAACATTTTATATCATATCTGTTCAATCATAAGAATGATGATAAATTTAATGAACTATTTGATTCAACTTTATGGGATATTTCCAATACTAATTTGGATGTGTTTTCCGTAAGTACCGGATCAGGAGATAAGATCCGATTATTTGATGAACATTTATCACAAAATGTTACGGAATCAAATCGCAGATCGGATTTTTGTAAAGCAATGATTGATAAATTGGTGACATTTAGCTTTGCAGATGCGTTTTCGCAAAAGTATGATTTTTTTGCAACCATTTTTGAATATTTAATCAAAGATTATAATAAAGATTTTGGTAAATATGCAGAGTATTATACCCCACATTCTATTGCAAGTATTATTGCAAGAATCATGGTCCCAGAAGGAACACAGAATGTAACGGTATATGATCCAGCTGCAGGTTCTGGAACGCTGGTTCTTGCTCTTGCACATGAAATCGGTGAGAGTAATTGTACAATTTATACACAAGATATTTCGCAGAAGTCTAATGAATTTTTGAGATTGAATCTAATTTTAAATAATCTTGTACATTCACTTGGACATGTGGTACATGGGGATACACTTCTTTCCCCACAACATTTGAATCGTCAGAAGAATGGATTGATGAAATTTGATTATATTGTCAGCAATCCACCATTTAATGTGGATTTTTCTGACAACAGAGATACCCTTGCAGGTGATATTTATAAAGAAAGATTCTGGGCAGGAGTGCCAAATGTTCCAAATAAGAAAAAAGATAGTATGGCTATTTATCAGATGTTTTTGCAGCATATTATTTTCTCCATGAAAGAGAGTGGAGGTAAGGCTGCAGTTGTAGTACCAACCGGTTTTTTAACAGCAGGTACGGGAATACCTAAAAAAATAAGAGAACGTATTGTAAAGGAAAGAATGCTTCGAGGTGTTGTGTCGATGCCAAGTAATATCTTTGCAACAACTGGAACAAACGTATCGGTTGTCTTTTTGGACAATACTAAAAAGTACGAGCAAGCAATTTTGATGGATGCGTCTAAGCTTGGAACCAAGGTTAAGATTGATGGAAAAAATCAGAGAACAGTGCTTTCACCTGAAGAAATCGAGGACATTATCCATACCTTTAATAACTTTGAATCAAAGGATGATTTTTCTGTAGTCGTTGATTATGAGAAGATAGAGCAGAAAAAGTGTTCATTTAGTGCAGGGCAATATTTTGAAGTAAAGATCGAGTACGTTGAACTGACTCAGGAAGAATTTAAAGCGAAAATGGATGGATATGCGGAAAAACTAACAGAATTGTTTGCGGAAGGAAATGCGTTGCAAGCGGAGATTATAGAACAATTGAAGAAGGTGAAATATGAGTAAAATTACAAAATATGCCTTATCTGATTTATACGATATGAGTTCGGGACTTTCATCCAAGAAAGAACAAGCTGGACATGGAACACCTTTTGTTTCTTTTGGGACAGTTTTTAACAATTATTTTTTACCAGAAGAATTACCGGATTTGATGGATACAAATGAAAAAGAACAGCAGATATACTCTATAAAAACAGGAGATGTTCTTATCACCAGAACAAGTGAGACAATTGATGAATTAGCTATGAGTTGTGTGGCAGTAAAAGATTATCCAAAAGCAACTTATAGTGGCTTTACAAAACGCCTTCGACCTAAAAGAGAAGGAATAGCATATCCCAAATATATGGCATTTTATTTTAGAAGTGCTTTATTTCGAAAAGCTGTAACCAATAATGCGTTCATGACTTTAAGAGCAAGCTTTAATGAGGACATTTTTACATTTTTGGATGTATATTTACCGGATTATGACGAACAGGTAAGAATTGGTGATATGCTTTATAATATTGAATGTAAAATTCAGAAGAATAAAGAGATAAATGATTATTTATCATATCAATCTTCGATGGCAGCTTGACCATTCATGAGCATTGGAAGTAACCAGTCTCTTATTGAGGCTAATTCATCACTTTCTTTCTGATATTGTTCTTGAAGCATGAGCAAACAATTAAACTTGTTTAAAATAGCTTTATTATCAGGAATAAAAACTGGAATATTTTCAATATCTCCTTTGGTAATGAATTTTACAATCGAACCTGAAGCTGCAGATTTAAATGACTTTATTTGATACATGCTTGCTAAATACAGAAGAGCATAATACTCTAGGTCTGGTATTAACACATATGTTCTTTGATAAGCATTAAATTTTCCTGTATAATGCTTAACATTAAACTCTCCATTGCCGGCTATCAAAATAGATGAAGCATTGAACGCATATTCATCACATTTCAATGTATTACTTGAGCAAGTAAAGAAATTATATTTCCCATTTGGTGATGAAAAATTTGCATCTTCCTTCCCAGTAACAATATTGGTCAAAGCAGATGCAATTGTATTATGACCAGTAATATTCCCAGTTTGAGCATCATTCATCATATTTTCATACAACAAGCAAAGTAGCTGTTCTAAATAATCATTTATAATATAACAAAGTACTCTTGAAAGTGGCGAGAGCAAATACAAGAACTCCGCTTCATCGTGGTTCTCATAGTAAAAGGAGAAACACATGAAAGAGAAACTTATATCTGAGATTATGAAAGAAATGCTTCCGTCACTTGATAATGAACAATTAAAAAAGTTAAAAGATACATTGGAAGTACATTTTTACAATGTATCCATTATATCTCGGAAGGAAACTGCTATAGAAAAAGAAGAATTAGACTATTTAGCAGTATTTTTATCAGCAAAAAGGATAGAAGGATGCTCAGAAAAAACATTACTGTATTATAAAAGTACAATACAGCAAATGCTCGAAAGTGTAGGAAAGTCAGTATGTACCATAGTTACTGAAGATCTTAGATCTTACTTGGCGGAATACCAGTGTAAAAAAGAGGCGAGCAAAGTGACAATAGATAATATCAGAAGAATATTTTCGAGTTTTTTTGCTTGGCTAGAAGATGAAGATTATATTATTAAGAGTCCTGTAAGAAGAATACATAGAATTAAGGCTGCAAGTACAATAAAGGAAACATACACAGATGAGCAGTTGGAATCTATGAGAGATAATTGTGATAATCTTAGAGATTTGGCACTGATTGATATTTTGGCATCAACAGGAATGCGTGTGGGCGAATTAGTGTTGTTAAACAAGGATGATATTTCATTTGATGAAAGAGAATGTGTTGTCTTTGGTAAGGGAGATAAAGAACGAATGGTATATTTTGACGCAAGAACGAAAATTCATTTGCAAAATTATCTTGATTCCAGATCGGATAGCAATGAAGCGTTATTTGTTTCGCTTAAAGCACCATATAATCGAATGAAAATAGGTGGGATAGAGTTAAGACTTCGTGAAATGGGAAGGAAGTTAAATATTGAGAAGGTTCATCCGCATAAGTTTCGGCGCACGTTAGCAACAGTGGCAATTGATAAGGGAATGCCGATAGAACAGTTACAAAAATTATTAGGACATCAACGTATAGATACGACATTGCAGTATGCAATGGTTAAACAGAGTAATGTAAAATTTGCACATAGAAAATACATTGGGTAGGAATAGAATATGAAAAGAATAGCAATAAAAAATATCTGTGAGGTGTATGATGGACCGCATGCAACTCCAAAAAAAACTGAAACAGGACCAGTTTATCTTGGAATAGATGCAATTACTGAAGATGGAATGCTAGATTCTTCACAGTTTTCTTATTTATCGAAAGAAGACTATATAAAATGGACAAAGAGAGTAGTACCGCAAGAGAACGATATTGTTTTTTCGTATGAAGCAACGTTGGGAAAATATGCGCTTATTCCAAGAGGCTTTTATGGTTGCCTTGGTAGACGACTTGCAATTATTAGAGTGATTAGTGAAGAAATAGATGCAAAATGGTTGTATTATTATTTTAGATCACCCGAATGGAATGCATTTATTAAAAATCAGACAGTTAAAGGAAGTACTGTTGATCGTATTTCGGTAGAGGAGTTTCCAAATTACACTATTCCCGTGATTTCATTGAAGAATCAGAAAAAAATGGTTGCAGTATTAGAAAAAATCGACGCTAAGATAAGGACTAATAATAAGATAAATGATTATTTAGAAGAGATGGCAAAGACCATCTACGACTATTGGTTTATACAATTTGATTTTCCGGGTGAGAACGGGAAGCCGTATAAATCCTCTGGTGGAAAAATGTCATTTTGTAATGAATTAAATCGAGAAATTCCTCAAAATTGGAACTATACTTCTATTGGAAATATTACGATCTGCCTTGATTCTGAACGAATTCCTCTTTCTAATCAACAGCGAGAAGGAATGAAAGGTTCAATTCCTTATTATGGTGCCACGGGCATAATGGATTATGTGAATCGCCCTATTTTTTCTGGAAATTTTGTTCTTCTCGCTGAAGATGGTTCGGTAATGGATGATAATGGTAATCCAATATTACAAAGAGTATCTGGCGATGTTTGGATCAATAATCATACACATGTTTTACAGCCCGTGAAAGGTTATTCTTGCCGATTGCTATATTTATTACTAAAAGATATTCCTGTTTCAATAATAAAAACCGGTTCAATTCAAATGAAAATTAATCAAGCAAACCTAAACAATTACAATATTTTGAGTATTCCAGATGCAATTCGTACACAATTTATTAATTGTGTTGAACCATTAGATACCAAAATCATGCAAATCCAGCAGGAAAACAACAATCTAATTCAGTTTCGTGATTGGCTTCTACCAATGTTAATGAATGGTCAAGCCACCATTGAAGATTGTTGCGATAAATAATCATTTAAAGTGGAATGGAGAAGATAGATACGATCGAGAAATTTCTATTGTAAAAGAGTCATGACCAAAGAGAAATATCTAAATTATATAGATAGCCTTGTTATCCAGTAATTCAAGGAGAACGAATCAACTATCAAAATAAATAATGTTTTGAAATCAGGGATGAGGTAGAAAGGAAAGTTCCATGACAAAAGATGAAGTAAAAAAACTCAGGATGAACAGTCCGGAATCACTACAGTTTTTAAATAATGCTACAAAATTTTATAATTTAATGATGATGTATCGTTGTGCTATTCGGGAGATACAAACTAAACTTGAGGTTTTGGATGATGAATTTTCAGTTGAGAACAATCGAAATCCTATTTCTTTTATAAAAACAAGAATTAAGCAGCCCAATAGTATTTACGATAAACTGCAGAAGATGGGATATGAATTTACAACAGAAAATATACAGACATATCTCAATGATGTAGCAGGCGTTCGAATAGTTTGTGCGTTTATTGACGATATTTATATGATATCAGATTTGATTACCCAACAGGATGATATTAAAGTTATTGAAATAAAAGATTATATAAAAAATCCAAAATCGAATGGTTATCGAAGCTATCATATGATTGTTGAAATACCAGTATTTTTTGCTAAGGGTAAAACACCTATGCGTGTAGAATTACAGATTCGAACCAATGGTATGGATTTCTGGGCAACATTGGAACATCAACTTCGCTATAAAAAAGGAATTGAAGAAATGCCTGGCTATGATGAGATAAGTGAAGAATTACTTCATTCTGCAAGAGCTATCATTGAAGCAGATAATGAAATGCAGAGAATAAAAGACAAAATTGGTATGTTCTACGAAATTTAGGGAGAAAACTGAGCAAGTAGGAAGGTGGAATATATATGAAACAAGATACTTTAGAGGGCAAAGCAAAAACAAAAAATGGGGTAAAACGGCTGTGTTTTTCCATAATCTGCATTCTTCTGGAAGTGATTTTTATTATTACTATCGTAACACGCTTGAATGAATATGCAGAAATCATAAATTTATTTACAAGGATTTTGAGTGGGATCTTGGTTTTGGGATTGTACGCATCAAATAAGACATCCTCTATGAAAATGCCTTGGGTCATCTTAATTCTAATTTTCCCAATTATGGGTGTAGGCCTGTATTTGTTGATTGGTTTGAATGGTGGCACACATAAAATGCGTGAGCGATATGCAGAAATTGATAGCAAATTGTTACCAATGCTTCCGGACAGTCAGGAGTGTTTGAGCAGAATAAAAGAAACAATTCCGAAAGCAGGAAATATAGCAAGTTACATACAAAGAAATTCGCAGTATCCAATCTATCAGAATACGGATATTGTGTATTTTGATGAAGCAGTGAAAGGATTAGAGGCACAGCTTAAGGATTTGGAGAAAGCACAGAAGTTTATCTTTATGGAATATCATGCGATAGAAGACGCTGAAGCATGGCATAAGATTCAAGATGTTCTGGAAGAGCGAGTAAAAGCAGGTGTGGAAGTTAGAGTATTCTACGATGATATGGGTTCTATAGGCTTTATTAACACAGATTTTGTGAAAAAGATGGAGGCAATAGGAATTCATTGCCGTGTATTCAATCCGTTTATGCCAGGTTTAAATCTGTTTTTGAACAATCGTGATCATAGAAAAATAACAGTTATTGATGGAAAAGTCGGATTTACAGGTGGATATAATCTAGCAAACGAATATTTTAATTACACACACCCGTATGGACAGTGGAAAGATACAGGTATTCGTTTAGAAGGAGATGCTGTTCAGTCGCTTACGGTGACATTTTTGGAAATGTGGAATGCAGTAAGTGATAAGGATGCTAATGATTCTGATTTTAGTAAATACCTTTTCCACTATGATTATGCGGCACAGCAAACTGGGTTTGTTCAACCTTATGCAGACAGCCCTATGGATAATGAGCAAGTAGGAGAAGAAGTTTATATCAGTATGATAAATAAAGCTGAAAAATATTGTTGGTTTATGACTCCATATCTAATCATAACAGATGAAATGACGCATGCGTTATGTCTGGCTGCTAAGCGAGGGGTAGACGTAAGAATTATCACACCTGGTATCCCTGATAAAAAATTCATTTATAATATAACTCGTTCTTTTTATCATGGATTAGTTAAACATGGTGTTCGTGTTTATGAGTGGACTCCTGGTTTCTGTCATGCAAAAATGAGTGTGGCAGATGACTGTATGGCAACTTGTGGAACAATTAATCTGGATTATCGAAGTTTATATCACCATTTTGAAAACGGCTGTTTTATGGCAGATTGTCAGGCAGTTGTGGAAATAAAAAATGATCTGATAAGAACGATGGGAGAATGTCGTGATGTGACAGACCAATATCAAACCGGACGAAGTGCATATTTGCGACTGGGACAATTATTTATGAGATTATTTGCTGGATTGCTATAAGAATCTGATGAAACGACCTTTCAAAAAACAGTTGATTTAGAAGTTAACTGTTTTTGAAAGGCCGTTTTTGCTATATCTAACAGTCTGTTGTACAAAGAAGATTTTGCATGGATGAAAAAACAAACCTTGTTGAGGTTAAATTGAGTTTTCCATTGTATTGTATTGCTAATGAATAAGAATAAGAACAGACAATGCTGAATGCTCTGGAAACAAGAATATCTGAGTATAGTATGTAAGTTCGTAACAGAATGAAAGGAGCGATTCAAATGAGCAATTTGGAAAATTATATGAAACGGCAAGCAATTTTTTGTGAACAAAATGATAGCATTAGTAAGAATCTGTATTCAGAGTATGGTGTAAAAAGAGGCTTACGAGATGAAAAAGGCCAAGGTGTGTTGACGGGGCTTACAAATATTTCTGATATAAAAGCTTTTGAATATCATGATGGAGTAAAGAGTCCATGTGATGGCGAGTTATCTTATCGTGGTTATAATATAAAAGATTTAGTAACAGGAAGTAAAGGAAAAAGGTTTGTCTTTGAAGAAGGAGCATATCTTCTTTTATTCGGAGAATTGCCAACTGATACACAGTTAATGGAATTTCAGGGAAGACTATCTGATTGTATGGAACTACCGACTAACTTTACCAGAGATGTCATTATGAAAGCACCTACATCAGATATTATGGGTTCTATGACTCGAAGTATTCTTACATTGGGCTCTTACGATAAGGAGAAAGAAAGTCTTGAAATTCCGAATGTGCTAAGGCAGAGTATGCAGTTGATCGCAGCATTTCCTATGTTAGCAGTATATGCATACCATGCTTATTGTCATTATGAAAAAAACGAAAGTATGTATATTCATAGACCTGAAAAAGATTTATCTATTGCTGAAAATTTCCTGCGCCTATTAAGACCAGATACAAAATTCACAGAACTGGAAGCAAGAGTACTGGATATAGCATTATTGTTACATATGGAACATGGTGGTGGTAACAATTCTACATTCACTACACGGGTAGTAACATCTTCAGGTTCAGATACTTATTCTGTTATTTCAGCAGCAATGTCATCCTTAAAAGGAAAAAAACATGGCGGTGCAAATCTGATGGTAATGAATATGATGGATGATATTAAAAGTCATGTGAAAGATTATGAAGACGAAGAGGAAATTGCATCATATCTGAGTAAGATTTTGAAGAAAGAGGCGTTTGATCAGAAAGGACTTATTTATGGAATGGGACATGCTGTATATTCTATTTCCGATCCGAGAGAAAGGGTGTTCAAAGGCTTTGTAGAACAACTCGCAAGGGATAAAGGACGTGAGAAAGATATGACCCTTTATAACAATATTGAGAAGATTGCACCTAAGTTGATTGCAAAGCAGCGTCAGATATTCAAAGGAGTAAGTCCTAATATAGATTTCTATAGTGGTTTTGTGTATGACATGTTGAATATTCCAAGAGAATTGTACACGCCATTATTTGCGATAGCAAGAATTGCTGGTTGGAGTGCACATCGCCTGGAAGAATTGATAACTACAGATAAGATCATTCGCCCGGCATATAAGAGTCTAGTCAGCAAAAAAGAATATATAGAAAGAGAGGAACGATAATATGGGAGCAGGAACCAGTGCAGAGGAGTTTTTT
>OGMP01000179.1_pt1 | contig 67534 bp, 70 predicted proteins | sample 1573261 | NCBI WGS metagenome assembly OGMP01 (sample SAMEA2581878, study PRJEB24529) | metagenome | biome: Human gut stool | place: China | collected 2011 | reverse complement strand
TGCAGCACAGCTCCCGGTCCTACCTCGACAAACGTATCGGCTCCGGCGGCGATCATGTTTTGGATAGTTTGTGTCCAACGTACCGGAGCGGTCAATTGAGCGATAAGGTTCTTCTTGATCGTTTCAGGATCGGTTTGAGGTTCTGCATTCACATTCTGATAAACAGGACATTTCGGAGCATGGAAATCGGTATGAGCGATGGCATCTGCCAATTCAGCACGAGCCGGCTCCATCAGCGGAGAATGGAAAGCACCACCCACTTTGAGTTTCAAAGCCCGTTTCGCACCAGCCTCCAACATCTTTGCACAGGCAGCATCTACACCTTCGATAGAACCCGATATAACGATTTGTCCCGGGCAATTATAATTGGCAGGAACCACGACACCTTCGGTTACCGAAGCGCACAATTCCTCTACTTTCGCATCGGGTAAAGCCAACACAGCCGCCATTGTCGACGGTGTTTTTTCACAAGCTTTCTGCATAGCCTGCGCACGTGCCGAGACAAGACGCAAACCGTCCTCGAAAGAAAGTGCTCCGGCGGCTACCAATGCCGAAAATTCACCCAACGAGTGACCGGCTACCATATCGGGATTAAAATCGTCACCCATCGTTTTTGCCAAAATTACCGAGTGCAGGAATATAGCAGGCTGGGTAACTTTGGTCTGACGCAAATCTTCGTCTGTTCCGTTAAACATCAGGTCGGTGATATTGAAGCCCAATATCTCGTTGGCCTTATCGAACATCTCTTTGGCTACGGGGTTATTTTCGTAGAGGTCTTTTCCCATACCTACAAATTGCGCCCCTTGTCCGGGAAATACAAATGCTTTCATTTTCTTCTCTTTTAATTACGGAAAATTTTCCTTATTCAAAAAATCTCTGCAAAGTTAATCAATTTTGATACAGATTTGTTGTATTATACAAATATTCTTTCTTATTTTGTTCCCATTGAACGAAATAATACTTAAACGATAAAATAAATGAACACATTTTCTGCGATACTTTTACTCTTCGGGAACCTCGGTACGACAGAGCTTATTGTTATATTGGTAGTGGTTTTACTTCTTTTTGGAGGTAGAAAAATACCGGAATTGATGCACGGTATCGGGAAGGGTGTACGTAGTTTCAAAAAGGGAATGAACGAAATCGAAGAGGAAATAAATGCTCCGGTCTCCAAAAACGAGGAACAGAAAAAGGAAGAAGGGAAATAATTACTCGATCGTTCACTATAATTATAATCATTATCATTTCTGCATTCTCATGTATAAATGATATTTCACGGTTTTACCACACTTGTAGAGCCACGACACATTCATGGATAACGAGCTGAAAGAGATGAGTTTTTGGGATCATGTCGATGACCTGCGCAGAGTCATACTACGCTCGGTCGGTGCAATTATCCTCTTATCGGTCGTGTTTTTTACTCTCATGCCTCGAATATTCGACAGCATTGTCCTTGCGCCCTGCCATTCCGATTTCATATTATATCGGTTACTTTGTGACCTGAGCCAACACACGTCCATCTTACCGGATTTTTGCAACGACCATTTCGAGGTAAAACTTATCAATATACAATTAGCTTCCCAGTTTTTTATCCACATGAGCACGTCCATGTGGATTGCCTTGTTGTTTGCGTTTCCATATGTCATCTATCAACTGTGGACTTTCGTCAGTCCGGGATTATACGCCGGCGAAAAACGACATGCCAGAGGGGCATTTCTCGCAGGGAATATCATGTTCTTTATCGGTATCGGAGTGGGATATTTTCTTGTATTTCCGTTAACGTTGCGTTTTTTGGCAGAGTACCAAGTGAGCGAAATGGTTCCTAACCAAATCTCACTGGACTCATACATGAGCAACTTCCTCACACTTAATTTTATTATGGGACTCGTATTCGAATTACCCCTGCTGTGCTGGTTGTTGTCGAACATGGGGCTTATCACAAGACGTTTTTTCAAAACTTATCGCCGACATGCTATCGTCATACTACTTATATTAGCTGCGTTTATCACACCATCGAGCGACCCATTTACTTTGTCTGTCGTATTCGTTCCCTTATATGCATTATATGAATTGAGCGCATGGGTGGTTAAACCGGCTCCTCAAAAAGACGACGGAAATAGCGAAGAAGATAGTAACGAGATTTTAGACGAACATTAAATCCCCTCTTATTCCGACGAAATCGGAAATAAGAGAGCTAAAAATAAGGACAGAATTCCAAAAAGAAAGGGTCTCATATAGATTATATGGGACCCTTTTTGTGACTCCGACAGGATTCAAACCTGTAACCTTCTGATCCGTAGTCAGATGCTCTATTCAGTTGAGCCACGGGACCATTTCTTAAATGCGATGCAAAGGTACGCATATTTTCTAATACAGCAAAATTTTTCCGTATCTTTTTAATGAAAAACTATTATTTTTCTTCCATTTCATGTAAATGAGGCAAAGAAATATGATATTTCACTGCCATAAGCCTTACAACAACAACAGTTACAAAGCTTGAAATAACAATAATCTCCAAATTTAATCCCCAATAATAACATATCTGATATACAAAACCGCCTAATATGCACGCAACAGCATAAATCTCCTTTCGGAATATCAGCGGAACTTCATTTATCAGTACATCACGAATAATACCTCCGGCCACGCCTGTGATACACCCCATTATGATTGCAACCCAAAACGGGAAGCCTGCATATAATGTTTTTTGTATACCGGCTATAGTAAACAATGCAAGTCCCAAAGTATCAAACAGGAACCATGTACTAGAAAACTTTACTATAGCCTTCTTAAATATTATAGCAAGCACCAAGGCTGCCGCCGTACATATTATATATATAGAGTTTGTCATCCAAAAAGGAGTTACGCCAAGCATAACATCACGAATTGTACCGCCTCCTATTGCCGTGGCCAACCCTACAACATACCCTCCAAACCAGTCAAAGTTTTTAAACGCCGCCCATCTTATACCAGATATAGCAAATGCGAATGTTCCCAAAAACTCTATAACAAGCTGCACTGTATTCATTAGCTGACAACATTTACCGGCTTACCGTCAAGAAAAGCCTTAATATTAGAGGTCACGATATTAACAAGACGCACACGAGCCTCATAAGTAGCCCATGCTATATGAGGAGTTATATAGGCATTGGGGGCGCTGAAAATAGGATTATCCTCAAGTGGAGGTTCCTGACACATAACATCAGCACCATACCCCCCGAGCCATCCTTCATTTAAAGCCTCTGCAACGTCATTCTCGTTCACCAATGGGCCTCTACCGGTATTTATCAATATCGAACCTTTCTTCATCTTTTTTAAGGTAGCCTTATTTATCATCTCTTTAGTCGTTTCCGTCAAAGGACAATGCAACGTTACTATATCACTGATACCTAAAAGTCCGTCCAGCGTCGTCTTCTGGATACCATCAGGAAGATCTGCAGAATTTTTGCTTGTAAAAGCAAAAACATCCATACCAAAATCACGTGCAATACATGCCACCTTATATCCAATACTACCAAGTCCAACCACACCAAGAGTTTTTCCGGCAAGTTCATTCAAAGGCGTATCCCAATAACAGAAATCTTCATTACTGCTCCATCGGCCATTACGATTTTGTTTTGAATAATGAGCAACGCGATTGGTAATGTTTAAAATATGCGCAAAAGTCATCTGAACCACACTGTCTGTGCTATAAGCAGGCACATTCGTTACGATGACACCACGTTTCCGCGCTGCTGCAATATCAACAATATTGACTCCTGTAGCCAATACTCCTATATATTTCAAATTAGGCAACTTAGCCATTATGGCATCAGACAACACAACTTTATTTGTCAACACGATATCAGCCTGCTCAGCACGCGACACTACATCATCAGGAGACGTTCTGTCATATACTGTCAAATCACCTAATTCTTTTATTCCGTTCCATGATAAATCACCTGGATTTACACTATATCCATCTAAAACAACAATCTTCATAGTTATATATTTTTGTTATTCTTTAAATCTGTTTCCCCAACACTTCAACATTCGTTGATACAACTTTTCCTCATTGGGCGAATGTTGCCCATGCCATATCCGCTCATTAACAAGTTCATCAGGCAAGAATTGTTGTTCAACAAAATGTTCCGGATAATCATGTGAATACTTATACCCGTCACTATATCCTAAATCAGCCATAAGTTTCGTAGGAGCATTACGCAAATGCAATGGCACAGGCAGATTACCAGTCCTGGCAACAACTTCAAGTGCATGATTAATGCCGTTATATGCAGAATTGCTCTTAGGACTCGTCGCTAGATACACCGTTGCCTCGGCCAATGGAATTCTCCCCTCAGGCCATCCTATTTTATTTACCGCATCAAATGCTGCATTGGCAAGCAACAACGCATTCGGATTCGCCAAGCCAATATCCTCTGAAGCACTTATAACAAGTCTGCGAGCAATGAACTTAGGGTCCTCACCACCTTCAATCATACGTGCTAGCCAATACAACGCTGCATCAGGATCCGAACCTCTAATACTTTTTATAAACGCAGATATTATATCATAATGCATTTCTCCGTCCTTATCGTACGCCAGAGGATTTTGCTGCAAGCACCCTACTACAGTTTCATCAGTTATCTCAATTTTTTCACTATTGACAGAATCAACGACCAACTCTAAAATATTCAACAATTTACGGGCATCTCCCCCGCTATACCTTAGAATGGCATTAGTCTCTTTCAGTTCTATATTTTTTTTCTTCAGTTCAACATCTTCTCTTAAAGCGCGCTGCAAAAGTCCGAGCAAGTCTTCTTTTTCCAAGGGCTTCAACACATAAAGCTGACATCTTGAAAGCAATGGTCTGATAACTTCAAAAGAAGGATTTTCCGTGGTTGCGCCTATCAACGTAACTATACCTTTCTCAACCGCAGCCAACAAAGAATCTTGCTGACTCTTGCTAAAGCGGTGTATCTCATCAATAAACAATATAGGAGTAAAATTATTGAAGAAGCCAGCATTCTTGGCTTTATCAATAACATCCCTGACATCTTTCACACCACTTGTAACAGCACTCAATGTATAAAAGGGTACTTTTAGGTGATTTGCCACTATCAAGGCCAATGTCGTCTTTCCTACCCCAGGAGGCCCCCATAAGATAAAAGATGTCACTCTTCCGGCTTCCAACATATTACGGAGAACGGCATTCTTACCGACAAGATGTTTCTGTCCGATATAGTCGTCAAGAACCTTGGGTCTTAATCTCTCTGCTAAAGGCTTAACCATAAATGCAAAAGTAGAAAATATATGTCATTTATGCAAAAAATATCTATTAAAAACTTGCGAATAAAAGATAATATATTACTTTTGCAGCATTCATAGAAACTGAAAACGAGAATAAATAGTGAAAGTTACAATCCTCCAAACGGATATCAAGTGGGTGCAGCCTGATAAGAATCAGGTTGTAGCAGGTCAACTTATATCCAATAATCCTGGCTCTGATTTATACATATTGCCAGAAATGTGGGCGACAGGATTTATAACAGATCCGGCAAAATATTCTGCAGAAGTCAATTTTCAAAAATCACTTGAATGGATGAAAGAAACAGCACAATCCAACAGATGTGCAATATGTGGAAGTCTTTCTATCCTGACACATCAGTCACAGTACAGAAACAGATTATATTTTGTAATGCCTGACGGAGAATATTATTACTACGACAAGCACCATTTGTTTAAATACGGAGGAGAAGACGTATACTATACAGCAGGCGACAAAAGAGTAATTGCGAAATATAAAAATTTCCATTTTTTATTACAGACCTGTTATGATTTAAGATTCCCTGCATGGATGAGATATAAAGAAGACTATGACGCTATAATTTTTGTGGCCAACTGGCCTCAAAACAGGCAGGACGCATGGAACATCCTATTAAGAGCAAGGGCCATTGAAAATCAATGTTATGTAATTGGATGTAACCGCACAGGGGAAGATGATAGATGTCAATATAACGGAAATAGTGCCATCATTGACCCCAAAGGCGCTTTACTAGCCAAGTCCGACGAAAAAGAACAGGCTATCACTGCTGAAATTGATTTAGACAAACTGAATCATTATCGTTCAAAGTTTCCTATACTGACAGATAGAGATATATTTTAAAAATAAAAAGAAATTAATTAAAAAGAAATATGAAAGATATTGATAAGAAGTCACTTACATTAAAAACCATCAACAAAAGTAACGTTTGGGATATTCAGGAGAATGATGTTTTCAGGATGTTGGAAGTTGCAGAAAAAGACTCCGATATAAGAGAAAACATCAAGCACTACATTGATATCATCAAAAGCGCATTTGAAGTTGAAGAAATAAAGATAGACCGCCCTGAAATAATCAAGAAGTATGAAGCCCGCGGTTTCCAGATTGGCACAATGCCTGTAGATGAAAGCCAGAAGGTCAAAATAGGAATAAAAAAACGTCCTATATTAAGGGTAACAGACCTTACATACGAGAACATCCGACATATTTCTGCAACAAAACTGCTTGAAGTTATCGATCGTAATTTTGGCGGAGGTTGGGATTCTTTGTCACAAAGCATTCAAGACATCATACAGAGCGGATTTGACATAAGTACAACAACTTTACCCAAAGACAGATTACATAAAGTTGGCGGAATGTACGAAAAGAAAGTTGCTGACGGATTTGAAGTATTGGAAATTTCAAAAGGTGCATGGATTGAAGCTATTTTTGCAAAACTTAAGCCCGAAACAGAAAAGCCCCGTCTTAAATTTGGAACAGACGACTCTCGCAAATACGATTCTGACGAAGATGACGACGAGGATCTGCCAGAGATTGATGAAAAGTATGACAATGACGATGATGATGACGCATTCGACGAAGATAAGCTGACAGAAGAAAGCTACAGAACAACAATCGAGGAAAATCCTGAAGACCTCGATCTTACAGCAGAAGATGTCGCAGATGATGACGAATACTAAAACACAAGCATACATTTAGCATCACAATTGTAAATATCATATAATAGCCATACCGTGCTTATCGCTGGTATGGCTATTTTTCGTACCACATCAATTTACCAAACATATATACGCACTTTCTATTAAAAGGAATGTATCATATCATCTTTTTAACTGTTTTATTATTAAAATTTTAATTATTATCATTACCTTTGCACAATCAATCGGTTCATCATACGATGATTAAAAGGGAACAAGGTGAAAATCCCTGACAGTCCCGCTGCTGTAATTTGTCGTTTATGAAGCAAACAAAATAGCCACTGTGTATTATAGGGAAGGCGTTTGCTTTTATGACAATAAGTCAGAAGACCTGCCATTGAAACAGTTTATCCCACCAGCTTCGAGGAAAGCTGTTGATAAAACATTTCACACATGAAAAAAATAACGGCATTAGTTCTGGTATGCTCAGTTTCTTTTTGTGCTCAAGCGCAATCTGAAAAAAATGACACAATTGATAACACATATCAGTTGCAGGATGTTGTGGTCACAGAAAATAAAAAAAAGCACGAAGTTACCAGTACATCGCCATTGTATGTAATCAACAACAAAAACCTTAATACTGCAGGCATCACTGATATAGCTGATGCCCTTAACCGTATGCCCGGAATAACCATACGTGATTATGGTGGTGCCGGAGGTATGAAAACCGTTTCTGTCAGAAGTTTCGGCACTCAGCATACAGGCGTTAGCTATGACGGAATAATGCTTAGCGACTGCCAGAGCGGACAAATCGACCTGTCGCGCTATTCCTTAGAAAACATCGACAACATATCGCTTGTCATCGGCGATAATGACGACATTTTTATACCCGCAAAAAATGCCAGTTTACCGGCATCCATTAACATAAGGACAATAAAGTCTCCTACAGAAGACACAGCTCCTCATCTGACCACTCAGCTGAAAGTTGGTTCATTCGGATATATTAGTCCATTTATAAGATACGAGCAGAATTTTTCAAACAAATTTTCTTTCTCGGCAGTTGGAGAATTCGTCTATGCAGAAAACGATTATCCTTTCACGCTACGCAATATTTCAGTCGTTACAAAAGAGCGCCGCACAAACAGTCGTATGAAATCAGGGCATGGTGAGACTAATTTTATATGGAACATTAATACCCGCAATGAATTAAGCGGCAAAATATATTATTATGATAACGACAGACAACTGCCCGGACAAGTCAGATATTACACAAATATAAGCAATGAAGAGCTCAGAGACCAGAACTTCTTTGCCCAAATCGGCTACCGCACATTTAACAGCAACAATCTATCTTTAAAAGTTAATGCAAAATATAACTGGGCAGCTTCAAAATATAAAGACGGTTCATATAGCGACGGCATAAAAGATGCTGATTATTGGCAAAGAGAAGCTTATACATCTGCAAGTCTCCTATACACTCCATTTAAAGACTGGGCGTTCTGCTATTCTGCCGACTACAGCTATAACAACATGAACAGCAGCCTTTCAACAGATACACACCCATTTAGGCATACCGTTCTTCAGGCAGCTACAGCTAAATATAAATCAGCAAGACTGTCTATCATCGGAAAGTTGCTGCTTTCACTATATTACAATGGTGCAGAATATGGAGAATCTGCACGCGACATGAGCAAACTCTCACCATCTCTGTCACTCTCATATAAAGTTTTTAAAAATAATGACTTTTATATTAGAGCATCATATAAAAATATATTCAGGGCACCAACATTCAATGAGTCATATTTCTATCATTACGGCAGCACAAATCTGCTTCCAGAAAGCACTGATCAATATAATATAGGATTCACATTATTACAAGATGTCACAAAAAAGACAAATATCAAAATAACATTAGACGGATATCTCAACCATGTTAAAGACAAAATAGTTGCCGTACCATACAATATGTTTATATGGACAAACATAAATGTCGGAAAGGTAAGAGTGTTGGGCTTAGACGCAACGGCTAATGTAATGCATAAGTTTTCAGACAAGCATTTGATAACTCTTACAGCCAGCTATAGCCTGCAGAATGCAGAAAACCGTACTAATCCGGAATCTCCATATTATGGATACCAGATTGCCTACACACCATTACACTCTGGAAGCGTTTCTGTTTGTTACGAAAATCCATGGGTAAACCTCACAGTACACGGCACCGGTATGAGCAGCCGCAGTTCAAATAACGAACATTATGAAGACTCTAACATACCGGGATTTTTCGAAACCGGCATAACCCTTTTCAGGTCGTTTAAAATAGCCAAAAACACGATTACCCTACGAGGAGACATCAAGAACCTTCTCAACAAGCAATACGAAATTGTCAAGGCATATCCGATGCCGGGAATAAGCTATCAATTTTCAATAAATTATAAATTTTAATCAAAAAAAGAAATGAAAAAATTTTTAAGTTTTGCAGCAATTGCATTATGCGTATCATTTACATCGTGCAGCGACGATGACGATAATTACGTTCCGAAACCTATTGATGTAAGCACAGGTGCCTTCATTGTAAACTCAGGAAACATGAGTTCTCAAATCAGCGGCAGCATCACATCTATTGACTATTCTACACAGACAGCCGCCCAGAAGGTATTTCAGGCTGCCAATGGACGCAATCTTGGTACAACACCTAATGACGCTCTGATTTATGGTGACAAGATGTATATTGTTGTAACGGGTGAAAATACAGTTGAAGTTGTCAACAAGAACACAATGGTGTCTGTCGGAACAATAAAGACAACCGAAGTTATGGGAGCAGACAAGGGTGAGACACCCAGACGTCTTGCAGCCGGAAACGGAAAAATTTATGTGTCAACATTCAAAGGCTACGTTGCAGCAATCGACACAGCATCTTTAAATCTGGATAAGATTTATCAGGCTGGTTCATATCCTGAGGGAATTGCTATAGACGGCAATATGCTTTATGTAGCAAACAGCAGCTATGGCAATGGCCAAAATCCTTCTATTTCATACATCAACCTTACCGATGGAAGCGTTACAAATCTCACCGACCCATTGATAACAAACCCTGTTGGCATCAGTGTTATCGACGGAACACTTTATGTGATGGACAGTGGTCTTTATGATTCTAATTACAACCAATATGGCGCCGGTGTAAAGAAGATTACTGCAGACAAGAAGGTTACAAACCTTATCGACGCAACAATGATGGCGACAGATAAGAAAAACATCTACGTAATAAATGCTCCTTACAGCTATGTTTCTCCCGTCACTCCTACTTACAGCGTCTACAACATTGCAAGCGGTGAAGTTAAGACATTCATAACAGACAACCTGCCGTTCAGCCCATCTGCAATTGGAGTTGACCCTGTTAACGGATATGTGTTTATCACTTCTTACAGCAAGAATCCTGACACCGGATATGCAAGCTATACTACAGATGGCTATGTCAACATGTACAAAGAAGACGGAACCTTCGTTAAGATGTTCTCTACCGGAGTTGGCCCTAATGCAATAGCATTCAATACTGGTGTTGTTTATGAATAAAAATTTAACGATAACCTCTTTACTGATATCAGTGCTGATTACCCTGTGCGCATGCCGGGGTAACAGCACTGATACATCTTTTAGCGGTGACACCCTAGAACTTAAATATGCCAAGCAGCTTCATATAATCAAATGCGACGGTTACAACGTTGTCACCCTGAACGATCCTTGGAACAAAGGAAAAATACTTCATACATACATCCTTGTACCGTCAGACAAAGAACTGCCGGCCAATCTGCCACAGGGCACTATTGTCAGAACGCCTTTGCAACGTGCGGTTGTAACGACATCTGTTCACTGCGGCCTGATTATGTCTTTTGGCAAAGGTCAGAACATCAAAGGAGTTTGTGATGTCAAATATATTAATCTTCCATGGATTCAGCAACAATGTAAAGAAAATAAGATTGCTGACTGCGGCAGCGGAATAACCCCAACACTCGAAAAGATTATAGGTATAAATGCTGACGCAATATTGATTTCTCCATTTCAGAACAGCGGAGGCTACGGACGTCTTAACGAGTGGGAAAAGCCCATTATTGAAACTGCTGACTACATGGAAACTACAGCATTGGGAAGAGCAGAATGGATGAAATTCTATGGAATGCTGTTTGGTGCAGAAAAACAGGCTGACAGCATCTTTAATGACGTTGAGACAAAATACAACAGCCTCAAGCAAATTGCTAAAACTGCCAAGACAAGACATTCTGTAATTATCGACAAGATAAACAGTTCTGTATGGTATGTGCCTGGCGGACAAAGCACCATCGGACAGATAATTGCTGATGCAAATGCGGCATATCCTTTTTCTGCCGAAAAAAGCAGCGGCAGTCTGCCCCTACCGTTTGAGATAGTCCTCGAAAAAGCCGGCAACAGCGACATTTGGCTTATCAGATATAATAGTCCTCAAAAAGCCACCTACAAATCATTGTTAACGGAAAACAGCGGATACTCACAGTTTAAGGCATTCAAGAACAAGATGGTCTTCGGATGCAATACTTACAGTAACACGTTCTACGAAGACACCCCATTCCATCCAGACTTGTTGCTGCGTGATTTCATCATAATAACACATCCGGAAATAACCGAACTTGGCAAAGCGAAATACTTTGAACATATAAAATGAAAAAATATTGCAGATTTTTTGTTGTAATAACTTTGGCAATAATTGCTCTGTTTGTAATTAACATCATCTATGGAGCCGTGAAAATACCGATAAACAGCATTATCGATATTTTCAGCGGCAACGATGATGTAAATGAAAGTTGGAAATATATAATATTGCAGACTCGCCTACCCCAGGCTCTTACGGCCATTTTATGTGGTGGAGCATTAGCTGTCAGCGGATTATTACTTCAGACCGCATTCTGCAATCCTCTTGCCGGTCCGTCTATATTCGGTATCAACAGTGGTGCCAGCCTTGGCGTGGCTTTCGTTATGCTTCTGTTTGGTGGAAGCATAACGGCAGGAGCAGTTTCTGTTACTGGATTTCTGGCTGTACTTATTGCCGCATTTGTAGGTGCTGTGGCTGTAATGGCTGTATTATTGTTTTTCTCTAATCTTGTAAACAATAACGTCATGCTCCTTATCACCGGCATTATGATAGGCTATATATCTTCATCTGCAATATCACTGCTCAACTTCTTTGCGACTGAAGAGGGCGTTCACTCATATATGATATGGGGATTGGGCAACTTCGGAGGAGTGTCTATGGCTCAGATGCCTCTGTTCGCAGCTGTTACAATAGTAGGTCTAATATGTGCCTTGCTTCTCATTAAACCTCTCAATGCCGTATTGTTAGGCGAACAATATGCAGAAAATCTTGGTATAAACACCATCAAGTTGCGCAATTGCCTTTTATTGGTAACAGGACTTCTTACCGCCGTTACCACCGCCTATTGTGGCCCTATTGCATTTATCGGACTTGCCGTTCCACATATAGCACGTATGCTTCTTAAAACAGACAACCACCGCTATCTCATACCTGGCACTATTCTTTCCGGAGCAGCCATATCACTTCTGTGCAACATAATATGCGTTCTTCCTGGCGACAACGGCATCATACCCCTTAATGCTGTCACCCCAATAATGGGCGCACCAGTTATCATTTATGTAATCATCAAAGGGAGACATCAATAACAGCACGTATTGGCATAACAAAAATAAATAATACATAAGACTTTTTATCTAACGACCTCTCCAACATGGCCAGCATAACTCTTCCGTATTTGCACTGTATTGACTGTCATATCCATTATTTCATTGATTCGGATACCGGTCTAAATAAGAAGTAGAAAATAGGCTTTATATGAAGATTTTTCGGCTAAAACATGAATAGGCCACCCAAAACCTGCTTTAGTGCAACTTATAAGTCTGTTCTGATTCACATTTACACAATATAGAATCTACACGCTCCGGAAATAAGTCTATATAAATATTCCTGTATCTCATTTTCCATCGTACTTACCTGTCCATTTCGTTATATATATACCAACAGTCCTGTCTGTCACTCCAACAGACCGCCCTATCAAATAGGCAGAAATAACAGTGCCCAAACCAACGCCAACAACCTTGTTGACTATTAATAGTCCTGATAAAATTGTAAATACAACCAAAGAGACATCGAAACGTATGCGAAGATAAGAAAACGGCTTATGCAACACTTTACATAGAGTGTCTACTATCGCATTACCAGGGTCTAATATCAGGTTAGCACGAGTCATACAATAAACTCCTATTCCCGTAAGAATATTTGACATTACCAATAATAGCAATCCGACAATAAATTTTGGATGAATAACCGGAATCACTATATCATATAAATCAATAAATAACCCGACAAGAAAAGCCATCGGTATCTGCAAAAGCAGTTTATACGACAATGACTTTAACAATATTGCCTGAATCGTTATAAAAATGATATACAATATAAAATTCGCCGTTCCGAATGAAATATGCAGGAATGTTGAATATGAATAAGCAACAGAACTTATAGCCGCAACACCAAGCCCTGTACGTGTACTCAATAAAATACCGACAGACATTATATTCATTCCCAATAAATACAACACAGCTCTTTTGTCACAAATTTTACTTAACATAATACCTCTCATGTTTTTTCAATAGTTGTTTGTATGCCAAAGCTTGACAAACATAATCTTTAAGTCCACTGCAAATATACAAAATATTAATCAATACTCAACAATCTATAATAAATAAACCTCATCTATACAAAAACGAGATGTCCGAAGCTCTGCAAAATGTCTACATGAACAAGCTTGGCACACACTTTGCTTGTTAGAATTACAAATAAGTTATTAATTTAATCACGAAAAGCGATGGAAACTTTTAACGACGTAATATCCGGCAATGGTCTCGTCCTAGTAGACTTCTTTGCCACATGGTGTGGTCCATGCAAAATGATGCACCCTGTATTAGAACAAGTTAAGGCAACTCTCGGCGACAAGATACGTATCATTAAGGTTGACGTTGACAAACACAATGATACTGCCGGGCGCTACGGCATACAATCAGTCCCCACTCTTATGCTCTTCAGAAATGGAGAAATCCTTTACAGACAAAGCGGCGCAATGTCTAAATCAGATCTGATGGCTCTTCTCGATCCGTTCTTGAATCAATAAACATCGCAGATACAATGCTGTAGTTGGCACAACTGATAAGAATAAGTCCAAACCGACAAAAGTCAATAATCGGTTTGGACTTATTTTATTATAATGTCATAAGGTCTTAGCTCTAAAATTTGATAATAAGTCCACAGACAATTGAGCTACCTCCACTAGCCGTCGGTCCATCTGTGTTATAAGCATTTAATATCTATACTTATTCTGTCCACACAAAGTTCTCCAGGCCTGCTCCTATTTCGAAATGCAGTTTGGCTATACCTAAATCCATTTTAGTATAACCTACCAATGAGAACTGACGCCTTGCACGTACCTTTGCAGGATTTATTCCGTCGGCACTAACATACTCAAAATAAAACTTCTGCTGATTCACTGCTGTAGGAGCGAGCAAGGCGGCCTCAACTCCACTCTTAAACCATTCAGGAGTTGCCCCGTCAGCATTGCTCACCTGCGCCATGCGCTTTATTTTGTGCGACACGCCGTTTGTCTCGCCGTAGCCTATCGAAATATAGGCTTTTATTGCTTCGCCATCATCAAGCACATACGTTCCAGGCACTTTCTTAAAGCTCAATCCTACCCAACAGGTATTCATCCCGGCCATCTGCGCTGCCAGTACCAGTTGTTCACCATAATAGCCAATACGCTCATCAAGGTCATCTGCCTTCTTTCCTGCCATAACGATATAGTTGTTAACGTTTCTGAACTTGCCATACTTTGCCAGCATACCCAGAAAAGCCTTAGGCTCATTCTGTATCAGCTGCATATGCAGATGCCCCATGGCATTAAGTTCTTCTATCTTACCCTCAAGCAGTTTCACATCGTTGTCTGTCAGAGGCACGTTCTTATAAGCCCTAACGCTGTGCCTTTGCTTTATGGCTTCGTCTATCGTCATCATCAGTCCTCCTTTGGCAGATTCTTCCAAAACTTTCTTAAATCATCTATTATGCTGTCGTAGTCATTTTGCGTAAACGTTCCTTCCCCCAGCAACAATATTGTGTAGTCAATACCTTCAAAACTCTTTGCCGTCTGGGTGTCGCGGAATCCGTTACGCTTATAAAACTCATATCTTCTGCAACGCTGCTCCTTGTTGTTGCAGTCTGTCTGCCATGGCGATTCTATATCAATAACCAGTCGTCTGTCTGCATATTTTGCCTTCAATGCAGTTAGAATATGCTGTCCGTATCCCCTGCCGCGCAGCTCTTCCCTTACGGCGAAATACCAGCCCCAGTTAAAGTCTTTGCGGTTAAGAACCATCGTCAAGCCAACAAACACGTCTTCGTCATAATATGCCATAAAGTCTATGGGCATAACTCCCAACAACCCTTTTAGCTCATCATATGGTATACGCTCTTCCTTCGGAAACGCACTCTCATACAGGTTTTTCAGTTGAACATTGTCTACATTCTCTGCGGTTATCTTTTCTGTCCTCATAATATCAATTATTAACATTTGTCAAGATAAGAAACACTTTGCTTCCTGCCGTTAGCATTTACAGCTATAAATTTTGTACCAGCATTTTCTCAACCAGCGGCACATACCATTCCTTCACCTCATCTGCCGTAGGTGTATGTCCTCCCGGGAAATGATAAGCATGTTTATAATGCTCCATAAACAACGGTTCGAAATGCGCCAGAGTGTCATTCTCGCCGAAAAGTCCCCATATCCGTTCCTTGTTTTCATCCTTGCAGCACTCAAACTGAACAGCTTCCATCTCGGAAAATTCACAAATAAGTTTCTCGTCAATTACCAGACGTTGCCTGCCGTTTTGGCGCGGCGACTTATATTCATGCTCACCTATTCTGGTTTTCAGAAACTCCGTCATCATAAAATACGGATTGCCCAGCAGTGCCGGTATGCCTTCTATGTTGGCAGCCATCTGTGCATAAAACGACCCGCAGCTGTTGCCTACAAGCACATCAGGTTTCTCACTGTCGCAGATGTCTTTAATCATCGCCATGGCCTCATCTGGATGTATCGGCAGGTCGGGCGTTATCACCTCTGCCTTTCCCTTTAGAGCCTCCCTAAGACTAAGTGCCGGCACACATTGGCCACTGGCAAAGAATCCGTGAAGGAATAATATCTTTTTATCCATATTCGTCATTGAAAAATTCAAACTATACATGCCACAAACAAATGAATGCCCAATGATTCTCTATATGAAAACCACACAAACCGACACTATTCATTAAGCGACAAATATTCTATACTTTACAAAAGTACAAAATTAAAGCCAAATACATCATCACAAAGCCACAATATCATATAAGTTTACACTGCTGCTACAGCTTTTACGCTCATTGCCTTACAGCCGACATGCATTTATACTATTTGCAGCCAAGCCTCACATTCTATAATCGTTGCTGGCCGTTTCTGACATATATTTCATATTTTACACAACATTTATCGCCGCAGCACATACTGAAATAAGTAAATTTCCTTAACTTTGTCATTGGCATTATATGCCATGACATTTATTCGTCAAACTAAAAACATTTGCATTATGATTAAGATTTATGTAATGAACACATGCCCTGACTGCACAGACGTTAAAGAGCAAGTTAAGGGGAACGACAAATATGAAGTCGTCGACATCGGCGAACATGTAAGAAATCTTAAAGAGTTTCTAAGGCTGCGCGACAAAAATCCAGCCTTCGATGTCATGAAGCGTGTAGGCTCTGTAGGTATTCCATGTTTTGTTCTTGAAGACGGCACCGTTACATTCCGTCCGGATAAAGCCGGTTTACAGCCGCCTGTAAAGGAAGAAGGACAATCATGCAGCATTGACGGAAGCGGATGTTAAATTATCCCAAGCATATCTTTTTATATTTGGTGCAATATGATAAGACACAGCTTGTAATCTAAGTTGTATAAAAATCACGATGTCAATACAATTGTAATAAACAATTAACGAGTATTCAAAATACAAAAAAGTTGAGCATTCAATCTTAAACTCTATGCTCAACTTTTGTTTTTTAAACAGATATATGCATCATTGTTGCGTTCGTATATTCATATTCAATATCGGAGAGGTATTAGACATCTCGTATATCTTAACATCCGGCAAAGAAGGAGTCTTATACTGAGCACCATACTCATCGTATGCTTCTTCCTCATACACTTGTTCCTTTTCAATACCTTGACCATTATATTTAATTTTATACCATTTTGATTCATACATATCTTCAACTACCTGAAGTATATACCCTTTACCTTTATAAAAATATGAATAGCCTAAATTATTTTCAAATATACTTATAATATCTTCATTAAAATATGTAAAAACATTCAGTCTACCATCAGATGCTCCATTGCCGCTAACTACCCATAATTCAGGAATGCCATCCTTTGTTAAGTCATAAAGGAAATAACCATGTTCAAAATTCCCACTTTGATTATAATATGCTTCGACTTTATTGATGTATGCCTCCTTGATTCTTTTTGGCAGTTCACGTACAAACTTTATAGAATCTCTTCTCATCTGATCTTTTTGTTGCGCCAATAATATAGAGTCTTTACGTGCTGTAGCAATAGAGTCACGAACATATTTATCATGGGCTATTTGTTCGGCTTTTGCGTCCCTATATTCAGCATATATAATCACGCCCAGCACAATCAATATTAATGTCCCAAGAAAAACAAGCATTACTATTAACGATTTACGTTTTTTGCTACTTGAATCATAATATTGCTCCATATCCGCTTCCTGTGTTTCTTCAGTATCTTCTATGGGTGCTCCACAGTTAGGACAAAATTTAGCATCTTTAGGAATTTCATTCCCACATTCTTTACAATATCTCTTAGACATATATTTTATTTTATCAAAAAATCATATTTAATTTTAATATTAGCCTTAATAAAATCACTCAAACAATGCTGTCAGAGTATAGGCTAAGGTTACTGCTATGGCAACAAAATATAAGAAATTGTTTAAAAGTCCCTGATACTCAAAATTGTCATTTTTCACCACTTTCATTTTTCTCTTAAATTGTTTAGTGTTGTTAGCTATCGATGCCACAGCACGCATACGTTCTGCTATAAGTCTGAAGACAAAAGATAACACGAAACCTGTAGCTATGCAGTAGCAACCATAATTCCACCCAAGAGTCAATGATTCTGAATCAAATGAAATAAAATATAAAATAAAGATAATACAAGCAACGACACATGATAATAATGCAATCCATTCACCTACCCATTGAAATAAATATGTTCCAATAGGAATTACAACATATTCGTCTTTTGGATCAAAAATAAGTTTAATAAATGATATACGTTTAACCCAATAGCTATAGCTAAATAAGCTCATTAACAACAGAATAATTACAGCAATCATTATCAATATTTTATCCTCTGTATCACATCCATACATAATTTTATTATTATATATATAATATGCAGTCAGAGGTGCTGCTACGATAGAAGCTAATGACAATAACGATATCGCTGTTTCTGCTATAATCCGAAAGGATTTTCCATTGTCAAAATTTCTCATCAAAGGAGTTACAACTCCGCTGAACAAGTCCGTATTATACCAAGGCTCGTCATTATCCTCATAATGTTCCTCATCATTACTGTCATTCTGAGCAGTATCATAAACAGGACAACCACAATTTGGACATGTTGTTCTTCCTTCCTCAATCTCATGTCCACACTCAATACAAAACCTTTTCATAATTACAAATGTTTTTATGTTGTTAGTGTATAATTATTGTTTTCAAAAATAATGTGACAAAAATATATAAAATATTTTTAATACAAGTGTATAATATAATTTTTTTTCAATTTTATATACATATTCTATATATAGAAAAATACACATAAAATATTATTAGAATAAAAGTTTGTCTTATATAATCACATCTCTAGCTTTACCAAGCACATATAAACAGGTGATAAAATTTATAATTAAATTGAAATAAATGATTTACGAATTTACATATCCTTTTATCACATCCACAAATCTCTTGCCGTATGTATTCAGTTTATATTCGCCTATGCCATATATGTTGCTGAAGGCATTCAGCGTTGTGGGTTTTTCTTTGGCAAGGGCGTGCAGTGTCTTGTCAGACATAACCACATACGCCGGCCAGTTGTTTTCTTCTGCAATATTCTGCCTCAGCTTACGCAGCACACTGAACAGGGCCGGGTCTTCCGTCTTATCGCCATTACTATACTGCATGGGCAATTCCTGCTGCGCCTGCTTGATTTTATTCTTCCGTCTGTCCTCTCTCCTTATCATCGCAAGCTCCACTTTTTTGTCGCCAAACAATGCCTCACGTCCCAGCATCGTTACCTTCAGATGCTTGTCTTCGGTATATGCTATCTCTATAAAGCCCATCTGCAGCATCTGCAACAGATAGTCGCGCCAGTCGCGTGCCGGCACGTCGTGCCCCACTCCAAAAGTCTTAAGCAGATCATATCTGTTTGCCGCCACGTCGGCAGACATCATGCCGCGCAGAATGTCTATCGTCGTAGTAAAGCCTATACGCTCTTTTGTGCGCATTATTGCCGACAGTGCTTTCTTCACTATCATCGTGCCGTCAAAATGCTGCGGAGGATTGTTGCATACATCACAGTTGCCGCAGTCGTGTTCGCTAACCTCACCAAAATAGTTTAACAGTATGCGCCTTCGGCACACCTGTGCTTCGGCATACTCCTGCATTCTGTTCAGTTTCTCATTGTTAAGCTCGCTCTGTCCACTCTCGTCGGCAAAGCTGCGCAGGGTTACAAGGTCACCTATGTTATAAAACAGCACCGTCTCCGTGGGCAGTCCGTCGCGTCCTCCGCGTCCTATTTCCTGATAAAAGCTCTCTATGCTCTTAGGCAGGTTATAGTGTATCACATACCTCACGTTGCTCTTGTCTATGCCCATGCCGAAAGCCACCGTTGCCACCACTACGTCTATCTTGTCTTTTATAAAGTCCTCTTGTATTCTGCTGCGCTCTTCCATCTCCAGTCCGGCATGATATGCTCCGGCGGCAACGCCCTCACGCTTCAGCTTCCCGGCAAGCCGCTCTGTCTCCTTACGCGACAGACAGTATATTATCCCACTCTCATAAGGATGCCTGTCTATTATGTCCAATATGGTGTTCAGCTTCTCCTTTGCCGAGTATCCGCGCCTTACATCAAGACTAAGATTTGGGCGGTCGAACGAACTTACAAATATCTGTGGATCGCGTAGGTTCAGTTTGTCTATTATGTCTGCCTTTGTCGTTTTGTCGGCAGTAGCAGTCAATGCTATTATAGGTACATCGGCAAAGCGTTCATGCAACACGCCAAGATGTACATATTCAGGCCTGAAGTCGTGTCCCCATTGTGATATGCAGTGAGCTTCGTCTATTGCGAACAGCGACACCTTCATCATCTGTCCTATCCATACTATTTCTGTCATAAAGCGTTCCGGCGATATATACAGCAGTTTTATCTTTCCCTGTCTGCATTGTTCGCGTATCACTCTGTCTGTTGCCTCATCGTTACCGCTGTTCAGTGTTGCAGCCATTATTCCGTTTGCACGCAGTGCCTCCACCTGGTCTTTCATCAGTGATATCAGAGGCGATATAACCACAGCCGTACCTTCAAGCATCAGCGCCGGCAATTGGAAGCATATCGACTTTCCGCCGCCTGTAGGCATAAGCACTAAAGAATCTTTCTTTTGTATCACATTCTTTATTATCTCTTCCTGCATCGGTCTGAAACTGTCATATCCGAAATATGATTTCAATATTTGTTTTAATGCTTCCATCTATTTTTCCTACTTCTTTTATCAATTGCCTAATACATAAATATAGTGCCGTACCAACAAAAGTACAAAGATACGAAAAAACAACTATACAACAAGATGAAAATTTTTTATTACTCTTAGAGTTTATATCATCACACGTATTGTTTAATCTTAATATTTATTATCAATAACCAGTTTGTGGAATTAAATTAGTGCATATTAATTCTGCCAATGGGCTTGTTGTTGATAAAGTGTACATACGATGTTTTGATCATCAGTAAGTTACTTAGAAGTAACGATATGTGCAACTTTTTACTCATGCTTATCAACGTAACTTAGTTCCGCCAATGGATAAATATTACATATATGTAAGATCATTTTAATTTCATCATCTTCTTATAATGCTCAGAATATCCGCTTTCTTCAAAGACCATTTTTAATGCTTCGTGGAAAATTGTGTAATCAAACTCCTTAAAATCATAAATATTCTGCCCCAGAGAATGAGACTCCCTATTTATATATCTTAAAAAAGCCTGATACTTTAATTGTTGGAATTTGGCAGTTGAAAAAACATTGTTCAAATCTTTCTTCTCGACAAAGTTGAAAAAGTATTCAATGATATTTCTCATACAATTTGCTATTAAAGCAGGACTAGTTTCAGGATCTCTTATTGCCATCCAGTATGCTTGATAATCACTTTGTATATGTTCATAATGCATATTTTGAATTTTACTTCCAGTTTCAGACTTGGAAATTCTGAATAATGCCTGACTTGTATGTCTTTTATTTTCATCCATTTCTGTCATTTCATAAAAGAAATAAAGACTATGGGTAAGAATAAACACTTGCTCAAATTTAGGTTCAATAGTATATCCCGTCTTAGATACAGCATCTTTTTTATATTTAGGATATAATATTGATCTTAGAATTCTACCAATATTAAATATATACAAATTAGACAAACTAGAAATAGGATCATCAATAACAATAATACGTTTTTTAGGAGAAAGCTCCTTATTTAAGACACCTTGGCATGCTTCTAGAAAATACAAGATGCTGATAATAGTTCGTTCTCCCTCACTTAAGGTCTTAAAAACAGGTGTATCATCATCACCTCTTATAATACGATATAATCCATCCTCGCCATATTTATCAATTTTAAAATCAGTGATACCCATATCAACTAACATACCATTGATGTGAGAAATGGAGGCATCGATATTTATAATATTATTCTGTTCTGTTGCTATTATTTTTCGCTGTTCTTCAATTTGGGAGGTTAAGCTCTTTACCTGTTCATTTATTTTGTTTGTTTTTTTATCAAAATCTTTTGTTTGATTATTAAATTCAATAATGCTTTGATTATAGTCATAACGAATCTTACTCCAAAATCTTTGTTTGAGTTCCTCTATTTCTATGTCAACACTTAATATCTTTTTGTTAAATATATCAATTGCCTCATTAGCACTATTAATTATTTCATTTATCTTATTCAAATATTCAACAGTGCTATCAAGCTTTATAATTACGCTCGGATTTTTATATTTCTCATCAATTTTCCTAATATTAGATTCTATTGTATTTTTTAGTAAAGTGCATGTATTATTGTAATCTTTTTTCAAATCACTTAAAAAATCGATTTGTGAAAAAATATCAATTACAGGTAACTGTTCAAACGCTCGCTTATACCTATCTCTCATGATTTTTATTTCATCTAGGGCGTTTTCATAGTCTTTATTAAAGTAAGATTTTAATTCAGATATTATATTATCATTACCATATGGTCTTTGACAAAACGGACATATCTCTGGAGAATCCAATTCTAATCCAGCTTTTACCCAATCTGAATTATGTAACTTATCAATCAATTTTGCTACTCTACTATTAGGATTTCCTGTTATAACTTCTTCAAATAAATGTTGATTTTCTATAGATTGAGCAATAAAATTAAACTCTGGAATTTTAGGAATAACAGTTCCTTTATACTGATTTAATTGAATTATTTCCTTTTTTATCTGATCAATATCTTCTGTTGGAGCATTAGGTAACAATTTTACACTAATCACATGATGAAACAAGGTTTCTTTACTTCCTTTTAAACCTGTAAAACAAAAATCAAGGACTCTATCTCCTCCAGTATATAGCGTCTTTATTTTCCATATAAGATCAATATATCTACTTTTAGTGCTTTTATAAGCTAATTCTTCTGTCTTTTTTTCATCTTTAAGTTTCTGATTTTCTATATACAATTTTTGAAGAATTGTATTGGCCGAATCAATTTTTTTACGTGCATCAACATTCTCTTTTGATAAAGAAAATACCCCTCTTTGATAGTCACTATTATAAAAGACTTCCTCTACATAGTTTTCATTATACACAAAAATTTCTTCTTCATCGTCATTTATTACTGGCTCAATAGAGCATTCTGTATATTCTGCATTGGTCCTTTTCCTTAAATATTCAGAGAAAGTGCTTTTCCCTGAGCCATTAATACCATATATTAAGTTTATGTTTTTGTCTGTTTCCAGGGTAGCTTCATTTTTATAACTTGCTACTCCACTGATGGTTATTTTATTTATCATACTCGTTATGATTTTATATGTCCAACAACTTTTCGCAATAAGTTTTATTTACGACCCTATCTCTCATCAGTTTCATATCCGTAAAATTTCTACTAATGTTTTGAACCATTTCAAGATAATTGTCAGAACCATCTTCTTTTACGTAGTAGAATGGCTTTATAGATAAGCAATTTTCATGTTCAAACAATGTGTTTAATAGAGTTCTGTCCGAATTACCACAAGAGTGCCCCATAATATAGACTTGGTAAGGGGCTGAGTCTATGAAAGCTAACATTTTTCGATAGTTGTCAGTTTCTAGATATTTTATGGACTTGATATTGTGTAAGAAATCGTTGTTATTAAGCTTTACAAGTTCCGTATATCTGTCGTCTAACTCGTCTCCATAGCCAAAGATAATGCTGGCATAGTCTTTTAAGGTTCCATGAATATGATTGATTATAAATTTATCTTTATAATTACGAGACTGTGGAATATATAAATCAGCCGTGTTAGTATAATTGAAATTTAATAACATCAATCTGTTTGGATATAACATTGAATCAGGAACAATATCATTATCTATAGCGTTTTCAATAATAGAAGTACTTGCTGTTCCGTTTTTTCCCATTTGATTGATACATTCCCTTATGAATTCTGATGTACGGCTATCATCCTCATCAGGATTAAGGACATCATGTATAGAAAGTGCAGATTCATTTATTAAATGTTGCTCATCTAAAGTCGATCTCGCTTGTATGAAATCAATTAACTGTCGACGTGCACTGATTGCAACTTCACTTATCATTATTGGAGACAAAATCTTTTCTTGTAACTTATGTTCAATTATAGACGTTGTTATATCCTTTTCCTGAATGTAACTTAAATATTCTATCAGATTAGATTTAACAATTTCAAACTCTTCATTAATTTTTTCAGGGGTTTCAAAATATTCCTCATTTAATGCCGTATAATATTCATTCTCAATGTCAACCCAGCCTTTTAACTCAATAGATTGACAAATCCTTTTCATAAAAGCAGAATAATGGATCGTGAAATTTTTTTCATCACTCTTTATGTGTTCATAAAACTCTTGACCGGATGGAAGCTTTATAGGATTTAGTATACTCCATAAAAGTGCAGACCACGTATTGTGATTATCATTTAATATGAATGTACATAAATGGTCTGAATAAGTTCTATTATGACACATTCTTAAATGATTTAAATATTTTTCCCAATACCAATTGATAAAATCAGCATACCGTGTAGCCAAGCCATGGGCTAAATCAAACCCATTACCCACGAGAATAATTCTATTTATTGCATTCATTTAATGTTGTTTATTTCAATTGCTTTCTAAAGACTGGAATCCAGCGTATTTCCGTCTTTATCTTTCCATTCATTCCATCCATTCGTCGGTCTTCCGAGACAAAACATTGCAGCAGTACTAAGGCTAGAAAAAGTTAGATTGGATATTAAAACATATTGACAATTATTCAGTGTTCCATATTCTTTTATCATCTAATCTCTTTTTTCTTTCCAATGAAAAGATGGTACACTATCACTTGCTACAAGGCTCGCCGCCAATGAGGTAGGTGGTTACTGTTTTGCCCATGATTATAATACATCATAAATCTTATACTCAAACTCAAGCAAATGATCTATATCTACATTATTCTTTTTAACTTTCAATATTTTTATTGCTGCGAATCTGTTATTGCTATTTTCCAATACAATAATTTCTCCTTCTTTAAGAGATTTACATCTAGAACTATAATCAAAGTTTTTTAGTTCTTTCTTATCTGGAATCTGAGTATAATTCGGATTATATCCAATTCTTTTAATATGATCTCTGTAGCAATAAATTGAATTTATACCACATTCACTCCACATTGTTGTAAAACTATAGTCGGAAGTTCCTATTATATAAAGTCCGCTATTTTTCTTATAATCGAAAGAGACGTTGCCATCCATATTAGTATTACAAAAATTTACTTTTTCAATATTTAGTTTTGTGGTTATCTCGTCAGAAATTGTATTGCCAACAAAAGGGCATGTTCCTAATGGAGGCTTTTTACTAGTATCAATATTATAGATTCGTTCAATCAGTGCTCTATATGCGTTATAGAAATCCTCATTATCAAAGTCAACATATAGGGATCCACTTAAAAATGTAGGGAGTTTCTTTTTTGAATGATTATTTCTAACTATAGGAATAATAAATTTTTTATCAGAATCATTAAGTAATTCATTTGCAAGAATTCTCTTTTCGTATCCAACCCCTTTTTTGCCGGCATTAGCTTTTTCTGTATATTTTTCACTACATATACAGATTACCAAATGAGATATTGTTAGGCCCTGTTCCATAAAAAAAGGCAAATCATCCCCTAATCTCAAATCAAACTGATCCAATATAACATCAACACCATGAGATCTTAACTTTGTTGCTAAATCACGAACCCATTTTTTATGTTCATCATCCCCATTTTCCGTATCCCAAGAGTATGAAATAAATACTTTAGGATGAACTATAACTTCTTCCATATAATAAGCTTTAAATTACAAACACAGTTTCATCTCCACAAATATTGCGAATCTTCATCCGTAGAGGCTTACGGTCGCAACGAATACAGGCATCCCAGTATTCTGTTGTCTTGGTTCCATTCTTGATGACATATCCTACCTTGTCAATCTTAATTTCGCTATCGCTATGCCAAGGCGCACTCTTTTCGTCCGTAGTACAATCCAAGCTTATCCATTCAATAGTTTCAAGACCCTCATCACTGATAAGAATAGGAGTAAAAATCTTTTCTTTACCTTTAGCCTTTTGATGTAATACTTGTTGTTGATTTTTCAGGTTTATTTCATCAATTTTTTGGCGTACACGATCACTCTGGAACTGTTTGATTTCAACTTTCCAACCATTGAATAATCCATTTGATTCTTCGGTAACTTTCCATTCCGCAAAATCTTCTGCTACTACATTGTCGAGAATCTGTTTCAGGTCACGAAGCTCTATCGTGACAAGTGGATTTCCATGCTCACGGATGAAACGTTCGATTTCTTCGCGGTTGTCTATGTCAATGTAATAGACGATAATCCGCTTCGTATTGTCTGGCAAGTCGGGCATGGCTTCATGGATGATGCGATTCATCAAAGGTTTGTCCAACACTCGAGTACTGCTATCCATCAGATTTGGGAGATAGACGGGTGTCATTCCGTATTTGGTATCTACAATACTACCTTCCCAGAATTTATCCAAAGCATCTTCGTTTCTAAGGCCAGGAATCAGTTTCTTCAAACGTTCCATAGTCTGCACAGGATTACGATACAACGAAACGCCATCTTTTATCTCCATTATATCGAATTCAGCTTTGGTTGCCAAAAGACGATCGCGCGTCGTCTGTATGCTGTTGATGTTAATATCCGCATGAATGAATTTGCGTCCCAATCTGTTTGCAACGGCAGCCGTCACACCGCTACCACCAAAGAAATCGGCGACAACCATTCCTTCGTTGCTGCTGGCTTTAATGATACGTTCAAGAAGTCCCTCAGGCTTCTGTGTCTTATAATCCAAATATTGATTAGATCCACTTATCAAGGGCTTTGTATAATCACAATCCCAAACATCTCTTACATATACATTTGCATAATGTTCCGTAAATAATAAATGTTTGTACTTATCATTTAATGGCTGATTATTTTTAATAGAATTATTTATATATTCTATGTCACGAGATGTCAATTTCGATAAATCAGGATTATTCTTTAGAGTATCAATAAAAGCTTTTTCATATATAATTTTTTCTTTTTCGGCATTAAATATGTAATCTGCATTTTTGCTATAATAATATATATTATCGTGTTTTCTTGCCCAAAAAGCTTTACCGACTCCTTGAATTCTATATCCCCAAATTATTTCATTTATAAAATTATCCTCTCCAAAAATTTCATCCAACAATATCTTTACATAATGGCCGATATGCCAATCCAAATGAACATAAATACTTGCCGTATCGCTCATTATCGACTTGATAGCCATCAAGTTTTCATACATCCAGTTGAGGTAATTTTCCTTGTTCCAAATGTCGCCATACATTTTTTCCTCAAACGAACGTAGTTCTTCTATATCCAGTTCGCTTTCTGCCTGACTGATGGCTTCGGTCACTTTGGGATTGCGACGAAGATATACTTTCTTTGCATAATCAGCGCCACTAGCAAAAGGAGGGTCGATATAAACCAAATCCACTGTGATACCTTTGTCTTTCAGATAAGCACAAGCAGAAAGACATTCACCTCGAAGCACAAGATTTCCATCTTTGTTTTTCCCTACACGTTCTTGCAGCTCAGTTTCGTATAGAGGCATTCCTTGAAGAATACGTTCTTCCACACGGTCGTTATCACGATAGCGGAGAATACGTTTAGTACGTGCAAAATTGTCAAGCACGGCTTGACCTTCCAATGTATTGGGAAAATATGGTATGTATTTTATTGCCATTATTTCATTGTTTAAATGTTGAAAAACTCTTTTATTGCTTTTATTGTCTTTTTTTTCTCTTTCTTCTTTAGTAAGAGTATCTTCAAGATATAAGAAGCGGAAACGTTCGTATCCGAAACGTTCATTATTTTTACGAATAAACTCAGTTTCCATAAACTGTCGACGATCGGCGAATTTAGCGGCAAAACCTTCACCTTTCGTTTCGACAATAATGATTTGTTGGATCGTACCATCATCTTTTCGACTTAGCAGCAGAAAGTCAGGTACATACTTGCCGATATATATCCTTTCTTTACCCGTTTGTTTATAACAGTCTATTTTAAAGTCGGTAAGTGTGTCATCACCATTGAAATAGACTTCCAACTTAGATTTATATTCTTTCAAGATAGGTAAAACAGAGTCCTTGAAAAATTCACGCTCCAATCCACTATCGAAACGGTAAGGCAGATAATGATAAGTCTGTTTACGCTCTGGATGTGGATCAGTTGGCTCGGGTATGGGGTATCCCAGTTTTTTCATTTTCTCTATCAGTGCTAACTCCTCAGGTGATAATATATTATTCTGTGCATTAGCATCCCAATCCACAATTGTTTTGACAGTGTCTTGAGAAGGGAAAAATGGTTTATCACCTTGCACGGCAATAGGAGAAACAAGTTTTTCTATCTGTAACAGACTTGCTTCACAAGGAACAACCTCCTCTTTGACCGAAAAATCACGTTTGGGCACAAAAGCTTTACGGATGAGTGAACGGATGTTGTCTTGATCGTAATGATTGTCATATCGCGTATTCCCCGTTTCGTCTTTTACTGTAATGCGATCAAAAATATATTTAAGGATGTCTTCATATTTCGTCAGACTTTCCTGAGTCAGCGTGCAGAAACTTTCTTTTGCTATCAGGTATAACCACTGTCGGAAAGAAATGTATTCGCCAGTTTCTGTTTCGACCAAGTAATGCCCAAGTGTTTTGCCTTCCAAGTCTTGTTTATGAATTAAAGTAGTATCCGCTTCAACTAAAATATTTTCATCTGTCAGTTTCTCATTTGTATGCGGATGCTCCTCCGTTATTAGAGTCTGATAGGACACCTTCAGTTGGTAGAAATCAATAGGCGGAACTTTCAGTTTTTCCATTCTTGAGAAACGTTCTACCAGGATAGTCTTTTGATGCTTGCCTTTATTGAATTCCTGTAAAGAAATGTTCTGTTGCTGTTTCAGCTGTTTGTTCAGTGTATCGGCATTGAATTTGTTCAGCCATATCAAAGCAGTTTCATCTGTATTTTTTACGACTTGGCGCAAACAGCGACAGCTGGTTTGCAATACCATATTTGTAGGACACACTCCTTTTTGAGGCAGAATAACTCCTGTCAGGCTTTTACAGTCCCAACCTTCCTTGCCTATTTGAACCAACAATACAATACGGATTTTTGAAAAATCAGTATCAAGTGAGGCAAACTCCGTTTCAGAGCCTTCCGGTTGCGGATAGGCTTTATTTCCACCATGATATTTCAGAATCGCCTCTGTTGGGTTCAGGCCATATTCTGAAACGACAGTAGTGACAAGTGGATAAATCAATTCCTCCAATGTTTCTATCTTCCCGCAATAAATAGCTAACTTGGCACAAGTACCATTAGCATAAACCGTATTACGATATTTATCCAGAAACTCCTTGACTCCGTTTTTTACAATGGTCTCCGTATCGTTATCGGCATATTTTACTTCGGGTACTTTTAAGAAATTACCAACACCTTTTATTAAAGGATAGTAATAAACTACATTGGAAAGGTCGGTATTCTTTATCAAAAAAGAATCTGTCAATTTGACGCTTTCAACCTTTTCAAGATAGGGAGTACCAGAAAACCCCAATACGCCACAAAAAGAATGTTTTTTAGTCCACTCTTCTACTACTTGGCGCAGCTTAATTTCTCCATCTGCAGCATGATGTACTTCATCTATAAATACAGCCAGATGGGGGATTTTTCCAATAATATCACGCAATTCATTGGCTATACGAATTTTTACTAATTCTTCTTTGTCGAATATATTAGTATCTTCATCTTTATCTACACGGTCGAGGATCACTTTCTCCGCATTGGTTATAGCAACCAGTCCCACCAAGTCCTCTAAAGGTTGATGGTTATTTATCTTTTGGGCATTCGGATTTCTTATCAGATTACTTTTCTTAGCAGACTTCTGTTCGTCTAGAATCTCAAATTTAATAATTCTTCTTAGATTAGAAGCCGTAGGTTCAGGAATTATCCATGTCGGATCAAATTCCTGAATATTCTTTAAACTTGGAATAATAGACGATTTTAAGCCAGAAGGAGCCAATACCATGAAATTATGGGCAAATGCCGGATTGTCAGGTTCATTCTGCGCAAAATATAAATCCAAATAGATAAAGGCTGCCATCAAATAAGTCTTTCCAACTCCCATAGGAAGGCTAAAAAGATAGTCAGTATAGTTTACGCCATAAAATATCTTCTTAAAAACATCTTCATAATTTATGTATTCCCTCTGTGATTTTATGACTTTTTCTAACTCTGGTGCCAACTGTTTTCCATTTTTGTCCGTTAATAACGAATATTCCAATAATGCAGCAGCTGCTTTGTTTGCGGTAAGTATTTCCCGAGCTTCTACGGTTAGTTCCATAGTACATAAATCCAAACTATTGAAACGTCCTTCAATAAATAATTGCCACAAGGGTTTATTGCCACAAGCTATTTTAAGGAACAGATATATTTTGATTGCCTCAATCTGGGCATCACGCATTTTGTTTTTTGTATAAATATATTGTATCAATTCACGAATGGTGCAATCTGATGATTTCATCCATTCTTCACATTTATTTTTTATTAATTTATAAAACATACTTCACACGTTATCAATCAAATATCAAGTATTTATTTGTCAGATTATAGCTTACATTTTAAAACTTGATTTAAAATAAATTCAAATAATGAAACTTAAAACTGATACTCTGTACGAACTTTCTATCACGTTATATATTTCTATACGACATTCTTCTATAGCTTAATTTTTTCAAATTTTAAAATCATTCATATTTTTATAATGGATATTTGAATACAAAGATATAAAACATAATGCTTCTAGAAAAGAAAAAAGAAAGGATTTTCTCTTCTATACAAAAATTATCTAGCATCTGTATAATCCTAAAAGAATATCAAAGCCATACAGATTTATACCAAAACAAAATAAACTTAATAAAACGCAACATTATTAATGTTATAGCTACGTACAAAACTAGAACTCAAAACATAAAAAATTGGCAAAACGATGTTTAAATATATTACGAGAATACATTACTTTATGCTTATACAAAAACATATCACATCACCCATCCTCCTCAATCATTTTAAGACGCAAAAAAAATTGAAACAAGAATATATATTTTTCGTTAACAAACAAGAGAAATGAAGATTAATTTAGTACAGACCGTAAGCAAAACAATACGCATAGGTTTCAAATCATTAACCTATTGTTTTTGAGTCGTAACTCGGCCACTTTTGATGCAAAAGTGACTGAGTTTTTAGGCACAAACAAATGAGTTTTAATGGCGAAACTGATGCGTCGGAATATGTCGCAAACAGTTAAACAAAAATGGACTAAAAATACAGGCAACAAAAACCGGCCTATACAGTCAAAAGGAGAAAAGGAATACTTAATAAATCATAAAAATAATGACGGCATATAAGTTACGCCGCAACATAACAGCAAGCGACGTAACTATCAGATAATCAATGCCTATTTAAAACAAAGTAAAAAATAAGGCTTTAAGCTCTTTGAAAACGCCTGAAATGCCTTTACGCCGAACAGCATCGGACAGCGACACGACAAAAGAGGATTTGGCAATATGAACAAAACAGACTATATTTGCTGCGTATTTAACCCATATTATATGAAAGATTTTACTGAAGAATTGATTCTCTTTATCAGAAGACACAAAATCCTGGCATTAGTTGTCTATACGGCTGCAGTAATGACGGTGTTGACTATGACGTTTAGCGAAAGCAATGACGAAAGATGGTTGAACCTTAATCTTTTAGACATCATAAATCGGATGCCAGATTAATAAACGACCTAACAAAAAAACAGAACACGGAACAGTTTTTATTGGTTCCGTGTTCTGCTGCTATATGTTTAATCCTAAACCGGCCATCCGGCCGCATACTTGGTTTACAATATTATCACTGCGCTTTATTTAACAAGCACTTTATATGAATTATTGTTGATGCGAACAATAAACAGCCCCGGCTCAGAGCTTATGTCAGATGCCTTGCCGCTATAAACCATCTGTCCACCAACGGTGTATACCTGCATCATCTCGCCGTCTGCACCCTCAACAACAATTCTGTTGTCAGCTGCATAGACATTGATATTGTCATTAAACGCGGGGCTTGCAATTCCGGTGCCGATAGACTCCATGAAGCTCAAAATCGGGAAACCGTTGTTTATGTTCTTTGTATCAGCAGCCCATACCTTATCTTCGCTGCCGCTACCGTTGTTGAGCGTAGTAACAAAATCTTCAGCCTTCATCTGCTCTGAAGTCATGACAGGAGCATTTGTTATTTCGAAGGCACCAAAGAAATCTGTAACCTCACCGCATGAAGAACCGGCAAACACATCAGAGCTGAAATACATGTCGTGCATCTTAAGCGTGTTGAAATTCTGGAACATGGCAAGCCCCATGATACCGCCTAAAGTAGAGTTGCCATCTATTGCACCGACATTATAGCAGTTGTATAATTCACAGTTGTCGCCACGGCCTAAAGCATCACCAATGATACCGCCGAGACGCTCCGGACCACTCACTTTACCGGTATTAATACAGTTGCGTATAACGCCACCCTCAAGCAGTCCGATAACGCCGCCTGCACCATTTGTCATAGCTTTAACATCACCGAAGTTTGCACACTCTTCAATCAGGCTGTAGCATGTACCGGCAACACCTCCTGCTGACATACCGTTTCCGCCTTCGCTTCCGGCTGTAATATCTCCATAATTAACGCACTGTCTGATGACGCCTTCTCTGTAATTAGAACCAACGATACCGCCGGCATAATAGTAAACACATGATATGTCAACCTTGTTGACACAATTCTCAATGATACCGCTGTTTGAGCCAACAAACGGACCAACAACCATATCGCCCGTAATCGAACCGCTCTCAATTGTCAGGTTTCTCAACTCAAAGCCCGGATCAGTGTATCCAAACATACCCATTGACTTATAGTCAGTCAAACCAGGAATGGTCAGATTAGTAATTTTATGGCCGTCGCCGTCTACTTTTCCGCTGAAAGCAACTCTTACATTTTCCTCACCAACAGAACAGTTGTATCCGATAGGGAACCAGTCGTGACCTGCCAAATCAATATCAGCAACCAGTTTGAAATATGTATTTTCGTATACAGAAGTACCGTCGTAAACATCTTTAGCCAGTTTAGCAAGCTGCTCCGGAGTTTTTATCAGATAAGGCGATTCAGCCGTACCCTCGCCACCTTCAAAACTTGAAGCAGCGAAATCTGTCCATTGTGTCCCGTCGGCAACAGCAGATACATGATTGACACTTTTGTCGAACGAATAAGACGCTGAAGCTGTCAGACTCTGCATAGACAGTCCTAAGCAAAATAAAAGTAAAGTTTTTTTCATAGTTAAATTATTTTATAAGAATTTATATGATTACATTTGTCAAATATAGACAAAATAAAACAAACCGCAATGAATTATTACAATTAAATATCATTTCGCTTTATAAATTAAACCATGTAGACATATATTTTAATTTATTAATATTAAAAACTTTTCTATTCATGATGTTTTAAAAAGAATTAATGTAAAGATATTTTCTGCCTACCTAAACGGAAGATGAGATGCAAATATTAGAACACTATATAGGATTAAGAGAAACTATTTCGCAAGATTTACCCTCAATCGGTTATCAGACCGCATATAACTTTATCAATTTTATGTATTCATGCTTTCAGCCCGCCTTTTTGTTTCTATTGGCGTCTTTTTGTTTGCTTTTTCTTGACATAGCCCGCTATGCCTGCAAAAATCCAACAAAAAGCCGCTCAATATAAAGCAAAAATACAGACCGAATCATAATAACAGATTTGGGTTTAAAAGGAATTCAAGAAAATAACGTTGACTTTTTATACTTTGCCCATGAACCTGTTATGACAATAATAATAAGGTCTAAAACAAAAGAATAAAGTAACAGAAAAACCGATACACCGAAACAAGACTACAGAAACAGCAACAGGTCATTATAATCAAACAAGAAAAAAGTATAAAATATGAAAATATGACGACAAATGAGCGTAAATTTAATAATTTTGCAAGTCGAACGGCTGAAGCCGGAATCAACAACATATTAACAGAACAGAATATGAACACTCCATCGTTACAGCAAATTATAGACATAGTTAAGGAGGCTGCGGGACTGATGCAGACCGATGCCTTCGAAATATCAGAAAAAGAAGGATTTGCCAACATCGTGACATCATCAGATGTGGCTGTGCAGGACTTCCTGTGCGGCAGACTGAAAGAACTGATGCCTGACAGCGGATTTCTGTGTGAAGAAGAAGACATGTGGGACACATCGCACGAATACACATGGATAATAGACCCAATTGACGGCACGGCAAACTATAGCCGCGGCATAGCGCAATGCGCAATATGCGTAGGCCTGAAGCACAATGAAGACATGGCTATGGGCGTGGTGTATATACCGATGACAGGAGAAATGTTTTATGCCGAGCAAGGCAAAGGGGCTTTTCTGAACGGACGACAGATACACGTGTCAGACCGCCCGTTTGAGAACTCGCTGCTATGCACAGCCCTGCCCGTCTACCACAAAGAGTATGCACAGATGTGCTCTGACATTATAGTTGAAGCCTTTGGCCGCTGCAACGACATAAGGCGCTTCGGCGCTTGCGCCCCGGAACTGTGCTATCTGGCAATGGGTCGCTGCGAACTCTACTTTGAATATCTGCTCAGCCCATGGGACTATGCTGCAGCCTCACTAATTGTGACTGAAGCCGGAGGCACAATAACAGCCACAGACGGATCGCCTGTAAAACTGACGCAAAAGGGCGGTGTCATAGCAGCCAACAACGCAGCCAACCATAAACAGATGGCAGACATCGTGGCAGAAAAGACCAAAAATATAAACTGACAGGCACGCACGCGAAGGCATAAAGACCTGAGCGGCACGGACAAGACGCGGCTATAAAGAGACAGCCGCGTCGAAATCGCTGTTGACCCGGCGCATCCATTCAGGAAGCATAGCCAAAGCCTCATCCTGCAAGTCGTCAGGCATAGACCTGTAGAAGGCATAAGCCATAGGCCCGGCAATGGCTGCAAGAGTATCGGCATCGCCGCCGAGAGAAATGGCAAGCTTGATGCAGTCGACATAATCTTTCGACTCAAGAAAACAAATAAGAGCTGCCGGCACCGTGCCCTGACAGGTGGTGTCGTTTACGTAGTCATCATGGATATCGGCATAACAGTTTAATGCCCAGTCAGGATAGAAATGTTCGAGAACATAAGACCTGACATACGCCTTGTCGCGGCCCGTCTTGAGATGATACACAGCCAGGGCCGTTGCCATAGCCCCCTTTATACCTTCAGGATGATTGTGAGTGGGCATAGCCGTAAGACGTGCCATATCTACACACTCTTCTTCTGTTCCGGCAAGCCATCCGGCAGCACTGCATCTCATAGCGCTGCCGTTGCCGTAGCTGCCATAAGGATTATGGACAGATGAAGCCATCCAAAGCCTGAACCTGTAGCCGTAGCCTGCATGCGGATGCCCGTTGGTACGCTTCCACAGATTATCGGCCATGTCGAGATTGTTCAACAAGGCTTCGGCACAAGCAAAAGTACATACTGTGTCGTCGGTAAAACGTGCGTGAGAAGCAAACATCTCAACGGCATCATAATTCTTTGTACTATTATATCTGCTCTCATAAGCACTGCCGGCAATGTCGCCAATGGCTGCACTCAACAATAAATTCTTCATATCGAAACAACTATTATCTGATAATAACAAGCAAAACTCTGCCGACAGCTAAAACTCCGGAAATATGCCGTTACGCCTGAGTTCCTCATACTTTTCAGCGTCAAAGCGATAGACTGAACTTTTATGACCTGATGCAGGCGCAACCTTAACAAGAAGGCCTGTACGCAACATTCTGCCACCAAAGCTCCGATGATCAAAGCTAACACAAAATACTGCTTCATAAAGGCTGCGCAACTCCTTCATGGTAAACTCTTTTGGCAGAAGGCCGAAGGCTACGGGATGAAAATGGATGCGCTCACGCAAACGTGTAAGGGCATCTTTCAATATACGTGCATGATCGAAGGCCAAAGGCGGCACCTCGTTGAGCGAAAACCACCGCGCCCTTGAAGCATCGTCGCCGGGACGCACCTCGCTTGTGCGTACAAGAGCATAATGTGCTATTGTTATTACACGCTCACGCGGATCGCGGTCAGGGGCACTATATGTATGAAACTGCTCCATATAAGCCCCGGTCAGTCCTGTTTCTTCTTCTAGTTCGCGCATGGCACCCTCGGCTGCCGACTCATCCATATTGAGAAATCCGCCGGGAAATGCCCAACAGCCTTTAAACGGCTCAGCACCACGCTCGATGAGCAACACCTGGAGACTGGCGCCATCGAATCCGAAAATGACACAGTCAACCGTAACTGACGGGTGAGGATGCTTATATGTATAAACCTTATTTCCCATATTGTCTTTGTGCATTGATTCTTTTGCAAATATAGTGAAAGGCGAGAGCAATACAAAACAAAAAAACATTTTTTTGAATCTGCAATGCCGAGCCGAATCCTATATTATGAAAATATAGTGAAAGGCGAGAGCAATACAAAACAAAAAAAAAGTTTTTTGAATTTGTATTGCCGAGCCGAATCCTATATTATGAAAATATAGCGAAAGGCGGGAGCAATGCAAAACAAAAAAGACATTTTTTTGAATCTGCAATGCCGAGCCGAATCCTATATATATCAGGCACGAAATGTCCAGTCTGCCCAAAACATGAGCAGCAGACAAATGTTTGCAATATAAAAGGCACAGAATAATCAAAAAAACAGCTATATTTACAGCCGGAAAAAATTATATAAACAAAGAAAAACAGAATGGGAAAGAAAGAATATATCAAGGCTAACCGCGAATGGCTTGAGGCAAAAGCCGGCGAAGAAGGTGTAATAGCATTGCCGAAGGGCGTTTATTACAAAGTGCTTTCGGCTGGAAACGACAACGGCGTACACCCTACTCCACGAAGCATTGTAACGGCACACTATACAGGACGCACCATTGACGGCAAAACATTCGACTCGAGCGTTGGCGGAACTCCTGTGGCTTTCAGACTGAGTGACCTCATTGAAGGATGGATTATTGCCATGCAATACATGTGCGTAGGCGACAAATGGGAAATTTATATACCGGCAGAACTGGGTTACGGAAAATTCTCACAACCGGGAATACCGGGCGGCTCAACATTGATATTTGAGATAGAGCTGCTCAGCATTGCATAAAGTCAACGCAAAGATAAAGACAGACTGCAGGGCCATCAACGGGCAGAAGCAAGTCTGCAATAAAGAGACAAAAGCTCGTGATTGGCCTCGCCGTCAATACTAATACTGCGCTGTTCGTCAAACAGGTCGAGCGAAGGGGTACATTCTCCACAAACATCTATGCCTATGACGTTCTCGTTTCGGAGTATTATTGAAAGCAAACTCTCAAGTGATGCAAGCGACAAAGAGCCCTGATCCCAGTTGGTAACGGCAGAGTCAGTATTAAGCACATCCTTGTCTACTGAAATATACACAGGCTCGTCGACATGTTCAGCTGAGAACTTTCTCCATGCCTCAGCATGCTCTAAAGAAGACTCACCATAAAACTTTACCCGGTCGCGATACTCATCAGGAACAGCCCGGATAAGTCTGTCGGCTGCCCCAACGATAAGCACCTTGCGCAAGAACTTATTAGTGTCGAGCATGGTCTTAACCCAAGAGCCACACGAAAGCATCTCATCGAATAAAGACGGCTGCATGTCGGGATGATGGTCGAATACTACCATTGAGAACGGTTCGATTATTTTATCGGTCCAAAACTTGCTGACGTAATGATAATTGCCAGAATCGATAAAATGCAGTCCGTGTGGACTGTAAGGCTTCATCCTACGGCTGAGCGCATCGGCTGCTTCAGCATCACAGTAACAGTCGGTGCCATTAAGGTCGGTACAGTCAATCCAGCGGAAATGACTGTTTGACAGAAAACGCTCCTGCTCATATACATGAGTGAAGTTCATCACCACAATTTCAGGTTTCATCTTACAGTTAGTTTTTTATGTTTATTTGCTGTATTGCGCCTGCAAAGCCACAAGTTACTCGACCGCAACACTTCCGGCATTAATCCTAAAAACTGCAGCACAGAGCAAGAGCGAGCAGAAGAGTCAAAAGTCAGGCATGAAAAATCAGCCTTGCTGACGCTGCGGTCTAAGTTCCCAAAAAGCTACGGCTGCCGCAGCAGCCACATTAAGAGAGTCGACCTGATGTGACATGGGGATGCGCACCACATAGTCGGCCTTACAGATAGCTTCAGCAGGAAGTCCGTCGCCCTCGGTACCCATTATGAGCGCAAGACGCGGCTCGTCTTTCAGCGGTTTATAATCAAGAGGCACAGATCGGTCGGTAAGAGCCATTGCCGCCGTGCGGAAACCAAGGCGTGACAACTCGCCAAACGGATCGTCACACCACGTCCACGGAACAAGAAAAACCGAACCCATAGACACCCTGACAGCACGACGGTTAAGAGGATCGCACGAATCGGGCGTTATCAGCACGGCATCAATGCCCAAGGCTGCAGCGGAACGAAAGATAGCACCAATGTTGGTTGTGTCGACAACACCATGAATAACAACAACCCGGCTTGCATCACGGCAAACATCACTGACTGAAGGCATGACAGGACGACGCATGGCACACAGCACGCCACGCGTAAGTGTATACCCGGTAAGTCCAGACAAGACATCACGCTCACCGGTGTATATCGGCACATCACTTATACGCTCCACTATATCGGCAGCATCGCCTGTGATATGCTTACGCTCGCACATAAGCGCCAAAGGCTCATATCCGGCATCGAGAGCCACACGTATAACCTTTGGACTCTCAACAATAAACAGACCTTTTCCCGGCTCTACACGGTTACGGAGCTGTGCTTCGGTAAGTTTACCGAATATTTCTACTCCGGGATGACTTAATGATGTTATCTCTATTACAGGCATGCAGCAATGATAATCTTTTTACGTTTGTATTATGACGATACAAAAGTAGCATTTATTTGCCACACTCCATAAATATTCAGGCACAAAAGACTATAGGCAGATGCTGTTTTTATAGAACTTATAAGAAGTTAACGGAAGTTTGCGGCATATCAAGACATTTGATTAATGCCACAATTATATGGATGCACAATATTCTCCCGCATGATAATGGCATATAAAGAACAGCCACAAGACAAACATACATAAAAATGAAGAAAGAACAACAAAACAGCCAAAACATCTATGACCAACCGGGAATAGCATAAAGAAAACCTGCCGCACCATAATGGCACGGCAGGGCAATCGCTAAATCTAAAAGACACTCACGTGCCAATAAAAAAGAAACCAACACGACACTCACGTGCCAAAATAAAAGGAAAATCAAATTACAACGCCAATATAAATGTAGCAATTGTATGACATCAACTACCAACAAATCCGTAATCGGCATTAAGTTTCCATATCAACAAATTACTTTAACCCAAATCAGTAATCAGGCTATGTATTGTTTAATACAATTGGTATATTCATACTTTCAGCCGTATTTGTATTTTCTATCGTCGGAGTTCATAAACCGCACGCCAGTGAAAGGTATACGGTAATCAACCCAATATAAAACAACAATACAGCAGAAAGCCAATAACCAGTTGGGGTAAATCTCATCAAGCAAATTGTCTATAAAAAGACATCTGCAAGACTTCAGCAGCACTCCGCACAAAAGTCATAATAAAGCTATAATTTGAACATAAAACCGAAAACATAATCAAGCAACAATAAAGTCAGGCTTTTTCTGGGAGGCCCAATTCCCTACGCTGCCGCTGAAGGTCGAGTTCGCGTTTTTGCCGTTCTCTCCTTTCTTTCATCATATCCTGCCATTTTGCATATTGTCCGTCATCAAGAATCTTTTTCATCTTCTTGTCCATCTTCTCTTCACGCTTTTTCATCTGTTCAGCCTTCTCGCTGAAATCTGCATTATCCGTTCCATCACCTGGTCTAGGCCTCATTCCTCTACCGGGCCCCATGCGCATACCATCAGGTCTCATTCCCGGATGCATTCCGCCGCGACCTTCCCCAGGGCCTACCATGCCATCAGGCATTTCTGGTTTATTTTCATCGGCCATGGCCTCAGCTTCTTTCAGGTTGAGCTTGTAAACCTTTTTATATTGCTTTTCTGTAAGTTTCAGTTCCTCTTTCATCCTGTCTGTAAGCTCACGCGCCGAAGTTTCAGGGTCAACAACTTTTCTCATTGCCGGTTTACGGTCCTGTTGCTCTTGTGCATAAACACTCGGTGAGCCCAAGACACAGAAAAGCGACATTGCAAAAGCTGCTATAAAAGTTAACTTTTTCATATCATTTAATTTGTTTATGAAACATTTCTGCGGCAAAATTACAAAATGCGTAATTCAAATAAAAACATAATCAACAAACAGGAAGATTGTATATACCAAAACGAATAGAAATCTTAACCCGAAAAAAAATTTTAATAATCTATCATAAAATCAGTCTTCTATATATGCCGGAATATGGTAAAGGACTAATAACAAAAAATTACGGAAGCAAATAATAAAAAGGTAAAAGACACAACAAACGCCTAAAAGACATGGAATAATCGGAAATTATGCCTTCACCTTTATTATTTCATTCAAGTCTGTCGTATATCTCTGTGAGGCATGTTCGTGCTTAAGATGCCAATCATTGCCTGTGCCCTGCACTGCAATCTTAACCATGCCATAGCCGTTTTTACGGTTTATACAATCTATTGCGGCAGCAAGTCGGGCCTGCTTTGCACGGTCAACCTTATCAAAAAGATAAGTCTGAACTGCCGTGTCAGGACAAATGTCCCACACTATTACACCAGCCTTCTTAAAGCGGCATGTATCAGCCGGCCACTGAGAACGCAAGGCATCTACTGCCGTTGACACGAGTTCACGCAAATCATTGGTGGGAACTGTCATCACTGACGTATGGTTTATTGCACGGCGAGGCACATCTGTACGGAAACGGCTTGTATAGGCAAACACTGTAACGGCACCACAACAGCTGTGCTGTTGCTTAAGCTTGCGAGAACATGCAGAAGCAAAGTTTGCCACGGCCTCCTCTAAATGACAGAGTTCAGACAAGCCTTCATCGGCAAAACTTCGGCTCGTACATATGCTCTTTTTCTGCGGCAACTCTTCTATATCGATGCAACTTTCGCCATGAAGTTCGCGCCAGGTTCTTACTCCTGATATAGTAAGCATCTTGCGCACCCAACTCTCACTGCGCTGCACCAGGTCGTAGGCGGTGTGTACTCCATAATAATTGAGCTTAGACACGCTGCGACGTCCTATGCCCCACACATCAGCCACATCAAGTCCCTGCAGAGCTTTTATACGTTTGTCATCTGTATCGATAAGGCATACGCCGTGATAGCCCTTGAAACGTTTGCCATACTTAGAAGCAACCTTAGCCAAAGTCCTGGTAGGAGCAATGCCCATGGTTACCGGTATACCCGTACCCTTGCCTATGGCACGCACAATCTTCATTCCATATTCGCGCAGCATGTCACCGCTGCCAAAACCAGAAAGGTCAACAAAAGCCTCATCAATTGAATATTGACTGACATCGGGAGCGAACTCGGAAAGAAGCATCATTACGCGCCTGCTCATGTCGCCATAAAGGGTGTAATTTGAACTGAACACGGCCACCTTGTTTCTCTCGAGCATATCTTTAACCTGATAGAACGGAGTGCCCATGGCAATGCCCATGGCCTTTGCCTCATTGCTGCGCGCTATGATGCATCCGTCGTTATTTGAAAGCACTACGACAGGCGACGTTCGCAAGGCCGGATTGAACACCCGCTCACACGAACAGTAAAAATTATTGCAGTCAACCAAGGCAAACATTGTATAACTATCTTCTTAGTTGCCGTTTTATATTATAGGTAAGAACGCCCCACACGATAAAATTGTTCTCCTCTGTTACCTTTATCGGAGGATAATCGTCATTGGCAGGAATTAGCCAAAGACAACTGCCGTCTGGATCTATCCTTACTTTCTTCAGTGTAAACTCGCCGTCGATAAATGCCACGACAATATCGCCGTCATGCGGGTCGATAGACTTGTCGATAACGAGCAAATCGCCATCGTCAATGCCACATCCCTTCATTGAGTCGCCGACAGCACGGGCGTAAAACGTTGTGGCCGGATGACGCACAAGTTCACGGTTAAGGTCAATGCTGTCAGACAAATAGTCTTGTGCCGGTGAAGGAAAACCTGCACGTATGCCTCCGTCTGCATAAGTAAGGCTTAACTCGCTGCTAAGATCTGCCGAATATAGTATAAGGGTCATCTTCTGAGTGCGTTTTTAATCATATCCTCTCTTACAAGTTCCTTATCCGTAGCCGAGAGTTTAGGCAACTTCACCCTGTCGGGACATTCAGTCTGATACGCCTTAACCTCGTTAATAAGCTGTTGCCAATCGTACAAGAATTCTTCAGAGCAGCCATGCTTACGGTAAATGTCCATAGCCGCCTCCAATATTTCGGGAGCACAGCTGTCGTCACCCTGAAACACAACAGCCGGTATATAGTTGGTTATACAATCTCTCAGTAACCTTAACTGGTCCTTCATTAGCGTTTTTAATTAAATTAATGCATAATAGACGTAACTGCCACAGAAATATGCCAAACGGCAATATGTCAAAGAAAATAGCTTATCTGACAACGGTATCATGTATCACCTGTAAATATCTATTTTACAGCTTATTATGAAGCATGCTGCAAAAGGCCTTGTTTTAGCGTTCAAAAAGCCGTCTTTTACAATCCAATATGCCGTCTTTCGGGATGCAAAAGAATGTCTTTTGCAATATCACAGCCGGGGCTCAATATAAAAACTTGCCGTGCAATATTCACTCAGCACAATACATTGGCATGCGGGGCATATCACACACAGCGCTGACAATAACCATAATATCGGATTAGTGGTTATTCATAATCATCTATAACCGAATTGACAAAGTCCATCATAGGCTTACCGACAGCCAGGATGTCTGACATCTCGTCGAGCCATGTGCTCTTTGAAAAGAATGTGTCGGGCACAGCTGTCCAGCAGCAATAATCTTTCATTCGCAGATACTGGATAAACTCATAATCGCGCGGAAATCCAGACGGAGCAGTCTTCAGACTTTCCAATCCAAACCCCTTAGGTGAATCCCATGTTCCTTCGCCCGGACGGCCAAAGAGTTCTACAAACTTCTTGCTCTCAACAATGCCTCTCCATGCATCTATGTTAGCCATTATCTCGTTTCTGCAGGAAGTAAGGATATTGGTAGGAAGCCAATAGCTGCCACATGACAACAGACAGTGTCCCGGCTCAAAATGAATGTAATAACCTCCATGAAGCGCCTTCTTGCCATGGGCTGCAATATATGCCCCAAGATGAGTCTTGTACGGAGACTTATCCTGTGAAAAACGCGTGTCGCGATAAAAACGGTAAGTTACATCCTTTATTGTAAGATGTTTTACCGAAGGGTCGAACTCTGTAATCCTTGCTATTGCCTCTTCTATACATTTTTCAAACACAGCCTTGGCTGAAAGATATTCGTCCTTATGGCTGTTAAACCATTCCCTGTTGTTATTTTTTCTTATATTTTCAAGAAAATCGAATATTATTTTTGTTTGCATAATACCTACAGACCATTAAATAAGACTACAAAATTCAATAAATAAGAATACCGGTTCTACAGCTTTGAGCCGTCCATTATTTTAGGACAGAAGTGATCAAAAGGACACTTCTCACAATGGGGCTTACGGCTCGTACATACGTACCGGCCGTGCAACAGCAGCCAATGATGTGCATCTGTTGCATATTCTGCCGGGATGTTAGCCATAAGTTCACTCTCAACTTTAAGCGGCGTGTTGGCCTTACGTGTTACAAGTCCGAGTCTGTGGCTCACACGGAACACATGCGTGTCAACGGCAATGACCGAACGGCCGAAGGCTACAGCCTGAATGACATTGGCCGTCTTGCGCCCCACTCCCGGCAGTTTTATCAACTTATCCATTGTGTCGGGCACTTCACCGTTGAAGTCAGATATCAGCATACGTGCCATGCTGACAAGATGCTGCGACTTGGCGTTAGGATACGATACGCTCTTTATATACTCGTAAACCTCATCCGCCTCCGCCTCGGCCATAGACTTAGCATCAGGATAACGCTCAAACAGCTGCGGCGTGATAGAGTTGACGCGCTTGTCGGTACATTGGGCACTGAGAACAACGGCAACCAATAATTGAAAAACACTACCGAATTCTAATTCGGTAGTGACTTTCGGCATTTCTTCTTTGAAATAATCAATTATGTACTGATACCTATCCTTCTTGTTCATTCTCTTCAGCTGAAGCCTCGGTATTGTTCTCAAAATCAGTTATTCCGTTCTTAACCAATATGTTGTACCACTGATACAGCTTCTTGATGTCGCTGTCGTGAACTCTGTCCTGATCGAAATCCGGAAGAACCTTTGCAAAGTGATCACGAAGTTCCTTTGAAGGGCATTTTCTGTAATCTATTGATACCTCGCCACCATTCTCTACTTTATAGAGGTCAGCAAGAATCTTTGTCAAAGGCACATCATCGGCATTTGTATACATGGCTATGTCGTTAAGACTTGTTACACAGTCACTTGCAAACACCGGCATACGCTTATGTGTTTCGTCTACTTTTTCAACTATTAAATTAGCCTTGCCTCTTGATACCAAAATATAAAGGCCTGGTTTTCCTGAGATAGAAAGAATTGTCTGTTTCATCTTTATATTCAAAAAAATTATAATTAAATTAATTACATTATTATCATTACCTGTCCAACGACTCGAGCACCTTGTTTATCTGGCTTTCGATGTCGCTATGACCATCGTTCACGATAACATAGTCGCTCAGCGCAGCCATATCCTCCTGAGACATCTGATGGTTTATCCAGTCGCACGCCTTCTGACGAGAAATGTTATCGCGGTCCATCACTCTCCTTATCCTAACCTCCAATGGAGCAGTGACGCATATTGTCTTGTCAACTAACTTATCGAAACCGCTCGAAAACAAAATAGCACATTCCATCCATGTATAGTCAGAATGAACAAAATCGTCTGCCACGGCAGGATGTACAATAGAGTTGATCTTTTCTGTATTTTCAGGACTCTTCAGCAGAAATGATGTCAGAGCCGGCTTGTTGAGCACTCCATTGACATAAGCATTGTCGCCCACTAATGCCGTAAGTCCGGCATGTATCTTTTCGGATGTGGCCATAAGCCGCTTTGCAGCATCATCACAGCTGTAAATACGTATGCCACGCTTCTCAAGCATACTGCAAATATAACTTTTTCCGCTTCCTATACCGCCTGTAACTGCAACTTTCACCATTTTACTCTACTGCTCCTCTATTAAATAGTCAACCTGATTCACATCCATCTTTGCATTGCGTACGCCGTGAGGAATATAGCGCAGATATACATTACATTTTTCCGACGGACTGTCAATCAGTTCGTTATAATCAACAATAACCTTAAACTTATCAGGCTGAATGGTTCTGAACATGCTGGCACCAACCGTAAACGTAACAGTTACGCGAGACGGGAACGTGCGCAATATTTTTCCTTCCGGCATATTCACTGCAACGATAGGCACCTCGACCTTTTCTTCTGTCAGAATATCCGGGAACAACGATATCTTTACATTATCAGGCACACTCTTGACTCCACGTGTCTTAAGCAACGGCACCTGACGTATCACTGTATCTGTTAAATTTGTTATGTTAAGGCGTTCTGTATATACATATTTAATACTGTCGAGAACATCACGCCCTGCATATATGTCTATTGAATCCGGAGAGAACATGACCTTGGCAAGATAATAGCTTCTACCAAGACGTATCTTTCCGTTTAACTTAACGGGCACCCGCTTCTTTAATCCATAATTGAAAAAGAACTCATACTTGTCGGGCTTTATGCTCGTTATATGGGAAGAATTAAAAAGCTGCTGATATATCAGTTTCTGCAATTCAGCAGAAGCTACGGTTCCTGTACCTGTGTTTTTTGCGTAACTGTTGAACTTGACTTTTATTGGATGTATCTTATTGCTGTACAAATATGTAAGCAGATAATAGCCTTTATCACGAACCGTAACACGTATGTCAGTTGTTGTGTCGCTTGTTAAAACAACATTTTTAGGTATATCGACCAATGTGACCGGTACCTCTATTTCTTTTTCATAGGTTTCATTCAAGGTCATCAACAACCAGAATGTACCGCTTAATATTAAAAAAAACAAGAAAATCAGAAACTCCTTGTTTACAGAACTAAACAAGAAGCTTCTGATGACTTTAAATATATGAAACAATTTTGAATCGTTCATTATTTGTTTTGACCAGCTGTAAGCTCTGATGATGTCGCATCAGCAAATACATAACCTTTGTCAACACGAATTGTCACACCTTTTGCAATCTCTATTTCAACAATATTGGTTGCAAGGTCTATTCTTTTAACCTCACCATAAATTCCACCGCCGGTTACAACCTTTGTACCTTCCTGAAGAGCATTCTGGAACTTACGGATCTCTTTCTGCTTCTTCTGCTGAGGACGTATCATAAAGAACCACATGATAGCGAATATAGCCACCATAAAGATTAGAAAACTCATACTTCCTCCCTGCTGAGCCTGAGAAGCCAAAAACATAAATGTGTTCATTTCGTTAATTCAGTTAATTTTATTTATTAATTCATTTTTTATTGTCACTTATAGGTTTCAACAACACGCCAGTATTTATAAGATGCCTTGCGATTGTGTCAAGCATACCGTTGATATATCCGGCACTCTTAGGAGTGCTGTAAACCTTTGCCAAATCAACGTACTCATTAATAGTAACGTTAATAGGGATATTGGCAAATGTAAGCATCTCGGCTATTGCAATCTGCATAATCACGACATCCATATATGCCAGACGTGAGAAGTCCCAGTTACGTGAAGTCTCACTCATATAATGCTGATACTTGTCTGCATTTAATATCGTTGAGCGGAAAAGTTTACGTGCGAAGTCCTTGTCTTCGTCGTCTTTATACTCCGGCAGCAGTTCCTGCTTATCATCATTTGCAGGATCAAAGCGCTTTATCGTCTTCAATACAAACGTATCAACAATCTCTTTGTCATCATTCCAATAAAGACTTTTTTCCTCGAGCAGAGCATCAAGTTCCTCATTTTCCATAATGAACGTCTTATAAAGCTTGCGCCACAATTCACGGTCTGCCTCATAAGAAGAGTCATCACTGCTCATATAGTCTGTGTAGATTCTGCTCTGAACGATCTGAGAATATAGTTTTCTTACGAACTCTATATCATCATCCCATGTCTGTTTCTGAGTTGAGATAAAGTCACAGAGCTGCTGGTTTGCCTCCAGCTGTATGGCAAACTTATTATCAACGAACTTACTTGACGGCATGGCAGTATTTTCTCGGTTGGCCCTTGCCACTTCGACATCATAATGCTTGCGTGCCTCTTTTGACACGGCAACAACCAATGCCAATAAATAATGGTAAAGATGATAAGCTTTTGAAAGACTGAACAACAATTCTTTCTCTGCCACATCTATATTCCGATTGCCGTTTTGATAGTATGCATAGGTTAACTGGACTATCTTTATTCTAATTAATTCCCTGTTAATCATTATTTTATAGATTATTTTCTATTTTAATACGTGCAAAAGTAGGTAAAAATAAGAACATTTGCAAGAAAACGGTATAGTTTTTATATGTTTTTATTGTTATTATTTGCTCATTAGAATAAAAAGTAATAACTTTGCATCGCTTTTTCAGAGCACATCGTGAAATTTATTCTCGTGTGATGGTGAATTAAGCAAGATTTTATTAACTTAATTTAGAGTAACACAATTATTATGAAAGAAATTGAAGTAACCGGTAAAAAAAGAAGTACCATCGGTAAGAAATCTTCTAAGAACCTGAGAAAAGAAGGATTTATCCCATGTAACCTTTATGGTGAGGCAAAGGACGAAAACGGTGCACCTAAAGCATTGGCATTTACATGCCCGATGAACGAGCTCCGCAAAATCGTTTACACTCCTCACATCTATGTAATAAACCTTATTATCGATGGTGAAAGCCATACTGCAATACTGAAGGAACTGCAGTTCCACCCGGTAACAGACGCACTTCTGCACGTAGACTTTTATGAGGTTAACGACCAGAAGCCTATCACAATCGGTATACCTGTTAAGCTCACAGGTCTTGCACAGGGTATCCGCGACGGTGGACGTATGAACCTTTCTATCCGCAAAATCAACGTTACAGCTAAATATCAGGATATTCCTGAGCACCTCGACATCGATGTTACTGACCTGAAGATCGGTAAGAGCATCAAGGTTGGCGACCTGCACTTCGAAGGTCTGGAGATGGCTACAAGCAAAGAGGTTGTTGTATGCTCAATCAAGGCTACACGTAAATCTAATGCAGCCAGCAAAGCTGAAGACGCTGAATAATAACTAAAGAATGGATAAATACTTGATTGTAGGACTGGGAAATCCTGGTGATGAATACCAGAATACCAGACACAATACCGGATTTATGATATTGGACGCTTTCGCGAAAGCGTCCAATATTATTTTTGAAGACCGCAGATACGGCTTTATAGGAGAAACATCCATAAAAGGCCGCAAACTAATACTGCTAAAACCAACTACATACATGAACCTCAGCGGCAATGCCGTTAGATACTGGATGAACAAAGAGAACATATCTCTTGAACATCTTCTTGTTGTAGTTGACGACTTGTCACTGCCATTAGGCGCATTACGTCTGAAAGCAAGCGGAAGCAATGGCGGACACAACGGTCTGGGAAATATCCAAAGCGTCATCGGTACGCAACAGTATTCACGTCTGCGTGTAGGCATCGGCAACGATTTTCCTAAAGGAGCACAAGTAGACTGGGTATTGGGAAAATACGACGAAGAAGACATGAAGACGCTTACTCCGGCAATAGACACATCTATCGAAATAATCAAAAGTTTTGTACTGGCTGGAGTCAACATTACAATGAATCAATATAACAAAAAGCACCAATAATGGCAGACACTGCGAGAATAGACAAATGGCTGTGGGCGTCAAGAATATTCAAGACACGCTCACTGGCCGCCAATGCCTGCAAGAACGGAAGAGTAACCATAAACGGCGTCAACGTAAAGCCATCACACATGGTTAAAACAGGGGAAACTGTATCCGTGAAGAAGCCTCCTGTAACATACTCATTTAAAATATTACAATGCATAGAACAACGCGTAGGCGCCAAGCTCATTCCTGGCATTTATGAGAATGTTACAGATCCTAAACAATATGAAATTCTTGAGATGAACCGCATCAGCGGTTTCATTGACCGTGCACGAGGAACAGGTCGTCCGACAAAGAAAGAAAGAAGAAGTCTGGACGCATTTATAGAACCGGCAGAATTCGGATTCGACGACTGGGATGACTCTTTCGATGACGATGAGTTTTGAAAACAATAATATCATTAAATACAAACCAAATGACAAACATCGCAATATTTGCATCCGGAAACGGCACTAACTGTGAAAATATAATAAGATATTTCACTGACCACAAAGATATAAACATTAATCTTGTTATCAGCAACAAGCAAGATGCTTATGTCTTGACTCGTGCCAGCAAATATAATGTTCCCTGCAAAGTATTGACAAAAGCAGAAATAAACAATGCGGAGATAATGTTGTCTTTGTTAAAAGAGAATGATATTAATTTCATCGTATTAGCAGGATTTCTGCTCATGATACCTGATTTTCTCATTGAAAATTTTGAAAATAGAATTATAAACATACATCCGTCACTACTGCCCAAATTTGGTGGCAAAGGCATGTACGGACATCATGTTCATGATGCCGTTAAAGCTGCAAAAGAAACAGAAACAGGCATCACAATACACTTTGTGAGCAATGTATGCGATGGTGGCGCAATCATAAAGCAATATACAACCCCACTCACGGAAAACGACACGGTAGAAGTTATCGAGTCAAAGGTTCATGAACTTGAACAGAAATATTTTCCGAAGACAATAGAAGATGTTGTGTTAAAAATGAATTCTTAATCTGGTTACCTAGATTTCCGTACAAGACATAACACAACAAGCTCCACACATTAGTATGTGTGTTTCACACAGCTTTAATTACCAAGTTATATCTCCATTTAGATAAACGCATAAAAACCAATGATATATTTTGCAGACTGCATTAATTGTACAATTTATTCTGCATGCAATGCAATATAAAATCAGCATAGTATATAAATCAAAATGCCAACTCAAAACCAGTTTTACCACTAAACAATATTAGACTTACCATATTAACACTTTCCTTTTTATAATACTATCTGTTTTATAAAACAACCAATATACCAGCAGAAACCATAGACGACCTATTTTATATAAATAAAAATAGGTCAGGAGCTTATGACCTGTTGTGATAAAAATAGAAATAAACCAACAAAAAACACATACAACTACAATACAAAAATCCACATAAATAAGGATTGCACATAAAATGTGTAATACTTAATTTTGCAGGCGAAAATAAAAACGGTGAATACAAATGGATACAAAAAAAATAACATACATGGCAGTTGCCTTGATGTGGTTAACAACAACCGAAAGTCAGGCTGCAGTGTTTAAATATTACAGTAACACAGCATTTTCTGAAAACAAAGTCTCTTTGACAGACGTTGCAAATAAAATTGGAGCAACAGACACTTCACGAGTATACAACCTTGACGAAGTAGTCATCGTATCACAGCCCAAAGAAGCTTTGCTTCTGAGGCAGCAGCCACTTAGCTCTTCAATGTTCACCGGCAACGACATAAACAGCCTTGGAATAACAGACCTGAGCATGCTTGCCAGCTATGTACCTTCTTTCGCAATGCCTGCATACGGTTCACGTCTTACATCTTCAATGTATATCCGTGGTATAGGCTCGCGAGTAAACAATCCTGCAATAGGAATATATGTCGACGGCATCCCCATGGTAAACAAGAGCGCATTCAACATACATACATACCAGATTGACCGCGCCGACATTCTGCGTGGTCCACAAGGCACACTGTATGGCATGAATACAGAAGGCGGACTGTTGCGCTTATATACAAAAAATCCGATGAAATATCAGGGAACAGACATTCATCTTGGCCTGGGCACACATTTTCAAAGAGATTTTGAAGCAGCTCATTACGGAAAGCTTGGTGATAACGCTGCCTTCAGCATTGCAGGTTTTTATAGCGGAAGTAACGGATTCTTTAAAAATCAGACAACCGGCAACAGAGCAGACAATTATAATGAGGCTGGCGGCAAGGCACGCTTTGTGTCAAGACTAACAGACAGGTTCACCATAGACTTTACAGCCGATTATCAGTATGTAAACCAAAACGCCTTCCCATATGGTCTGCTTGACATAACGACCAACAATGTTGAATCACCATCGGCCAACAGACAAAACAGCTATAAGCGAAATATGCTTAACACTGGCCTTAACCTTAAATATGCAACAGACAAATTTACACTGACATCAACCACAAGTTATCAGTTCATGGACGATTGCATGATGATGGACCAAGACTACCTTGCATCAGACTTCATGCACCTGGAGCAGCGGCAGCTCACTAACGCAATAACACAGGAACTGACCGTAAGAAATAACACAGAAGGTAAATGGAAACGTGCCACAGGCCTTTATGGATCGTACCAATGGCTAAGAACTGACGCCCCTGTATTTTTCGACGAAGACTTTACTGGCCGCATATCAGGCGGAATACAGTCGGCAATGTATAATTCAATACTTAAGGCAATGATCGACAAGATGGTTGCAGCAGGCATGCCGCAGGCAGCAGCCGAAAAAGCTGCAGCCGCTGCAATAGAGAAAGCTGGAGGAATTAATGTAAGCGCAGACATGAAAGTTCCGGCTACATTCAACACTCCACAGCTCAACATCGGCGTTTTCCATGAATCTAACATCAGTCTTACAGACCGGCTGACAGCCACACTTGGACTTAGATACGACTACAACAGGGTAAAAGTGCATTACGACACATACGCTGCAATGGTAATTACGGCAAATGTTATGGGACAAAGCATGACTAACACATTGACATCAATGCTCAACAACATGTCGCACGACAACTATAGCCAACTACTTCCGAAAGTAGGTCTTAGCTACACAATTGACTCTGACGGAAGTAACGTGTATGCCACTGTATGTAAGGGATACAGGGCCGGAGGCTACAACATACAGATGTTTTCAGACATACTTCAACATGAACTTAACGAAAACAGCAACAAGGCAATGACCGGAAGCTATGACATACCTCACACACAGGCAGACTATGATGAAATAAACAATACGATATCATACAAGCCGGAGGAAAGCTGGAACTATGAAATTGGTGCCCATCTTAACCTGTTTGACAATAAGATTCATGCCGATTTAGCCGTGTATTACATGCAGATACGCAACCAGCAATTATCAGTAATGGCCGGTGAATACGGATTCGGACGAATGATGGTCAATGCAGGAAAAAGCATAAGCTGGGGACTTGAAGCAGCACTGCGCGGCAGTGCGTTCGACAACAGTCTTACATGGTCGGCTGGATACGGGCTTACAAGAGCGACATTCAAAGAATACAACGAGACAAGCAATGACACCGAGATAAGCTACAACGGAAAACGTGTGCCATTTATACCTATGCACACTCTAAATGCCAGAGCTGACTACAGAATAAGACTCAATGGGTCAGCCGTACAGTCTATTGTCATCGGCGCAGACGTAACTGCTCAGGGACGCACATACTGGAACGAGGCCAACACATACAGCCAGCCATTCTATGCTCTGTTAGGAGCACATGCCGACATTAACTTCACCGGCGTAAGCCTGAAACTGTGGTGCCGTAACATTACAGACACTCATTACAACACATTCGCATTCGACAGCAGTGCATCTGGACAAACCATTTATCTGGCTCAGCGCGGCACTCCGATACAAGCAGGATTTGACATCAACCTGCATTTCTGACACAATGGAGAATAGAAATTTACATAACAACAAGCAACAGATAATTTTATAAGAAATGATAAAACAGACGGAATTTACACTGAAACCGCGTACACGAGGCTTTCATCTTATAAGCAACGAGATAATAAGCCAGCTGCCGCAACTGCCTAAAAACGGACTGCTTAATCTATTTGTTAAACATACAAGCTGCGGACTTTGCATAAACGAAAATGCAGACCCTGACGTACGCACAGACATGGAAGGCATATTCAACCACATAGTACCCGAAAATCAGCCATACTTTTGTCATACCCTTGAAGGAAGCGATGACATGCCGGCCCATGCAAAATCTGTCATATCAGGCGTGAGTCTCAGCATACCCATAACTGACGGCCGTCTGAATCTCGGCACATGGCAGGGTATTTATCTCTGTGAATACAGGAGCCACGGCGGCCCGAGACGCATAGTCGCCACGATTATAGGCGAATAAACACACCCCTGTCAGCACTCTTTGGTATTTAAATTGACAAGAACCCGCACAAACGGAGCAGACAATAATAAAACTGGCCATATCATAACACTCTTTTCTGAGTGATGATATGGCCAGTTTTGCTTTAATAGGCAATTATATTAAAAGTAAAGCCATATAATTTTGTATGAATGGTTTATCACTGCTTATCCGGCCACAATAAATACCGGTTGTCAGAATGGGAAAAGCAGAGGCAGAACAAACACCATAACCAGACCTATAATTATCTGCAGAGGAAGTCCAACTTTTACATAGTCCATAAATGTGTATCGCCCGGCCTGCATGACAAGTGCATTTGGCGGTGTTGAAAACGGTGAGGCAAAACACATGCTGGCACCAAGCGTAACAGCAAAAAGGAATGGATATGGACTTAACCCAGTTTCCGTCGCGGAAGCCAAGGCAATGGGAGCCATAAGCACAGCCGTAGCAGTGTTGCTTATAAACATAGTAAGAAGCGACGTCGTGAAATAAATTCCTGCAAGCAACACAAACGGGCCGTATGCACCCAATCCGCTTACAAGCGAATGAGAAATCAATGCCGAAGCTCCGGTTTTCTCCAGTGCCACAGACATAGGCAACATGGCAGCAATAAGCACCACGCTCTCCCAGTTAATTGTCTTATATGCAGCCTCAACGTTACGGAAACATCCCGTAAGCACCATCAGCACGCCGGCTATCATAACAGCCGTAACTGGAGCTACTGGAATAAAGTCGAACACCATCATGGCTATCATTAGCAACATTATGCAGGCTGCCAGCGGTGCCTTATAGTCGAGAGTTACCTTTGCGGCCTCTTCGAGCGGCTGTCCCAGCACCACCCAGTCGTCTTCATCCCTGCCTAAACGGCTTATGTTGGCCCATGTTCCCTGAACCAGAAGCACGTCGCCCCCATGCAGGCGCACATCAGGCAGCCCCTCCATTATATATTCGCCCTTACGCCTTATACCGATTATGTTTATGCCATATTTAGAGCGGAACGACGACTCCTTTAGCAGACGGTTTACGAGGCGCGACGTAGGCAGCAATACTATCTCAGCAATGCCAATGTCATAAAAGTCGAGCGACTCATGTTCTGCATGTCCATCAGAAACAACCTTTGAAGGGATGTCCAAAGAGTAGTCTGCAGCAAACCTCAATGCCTGTTCTCTCTCCCCTATCACGTATATTATGTCGCCGTCCTGCATTATTGTATTCGGACCGGCAAGCTTCTGACTTACACTTTTTATTATACCCTTCTGCCTGGTTGTCTCACGCCTTATTTCCAACACAGTAAGTCCATAACGGTTGTGTACGTCAAGCTCAGCCACAGTCTTTCCCTTAGCCTTAGATCCGGCCCCTACGACAAAGCGCGAAAGGTTTTCATCAAGACGGTATTCACGCACAAGTTCGTCGAGAGATTTTGTCTTGTGCTCCTTATCCTTGTCGCCATCATTTTTCTTGACAAGCAGCCACTTGCTGAGCGGCAGAAGCACGATGATGCCGATGACGATGCATATCAGTCCGACAGGAGTGAACGAGAAAAACGACAACGGAGCATAACCATTCTCAGAAAGAACGCCCTGAATAACAAGGTTGGGCGGCGTACCGATAAGCGTCAGCATACCGCCAAGGCTGCTGGCAAAGGCTAACGGCATGAGCAGGCGACCCGCACTTATGCCGGCTTTGGCTGCAAGGCTCACAACGATAGGCAACATAAGGGCTACCGTGCCCGTGTTGCTGACAAATGCCCCAATAACGGATGTTACTGTCATAACCAGAAGAAACAGGCGAAGCTCGCTGTCGCCGGCCAGCTTCATTATGCGTCCACTTATCATCTTTGCAAGTCCGGTCTGAAATATAGCTCCGCCAACAACAAACAGGCCTACCATCATTATCACCACCGAATTTGAAAAGCCAGAAAGAGCCTCTTCAGGCGTCAGTATGCCCAACGACATAAGCAGTATAAGAGCACACAGGGCAACAATGTCTGAACGTATTTTTCCTATTGCAAAAAAGAAAGCGGAAACAGCAAGTATTATTAATGTCGTTATCATATAAACAAGAATAGTTTTCTGAATCAGTCTATCAAAAAAAAACATAACATACACCTACGGCCGCAAACCTGCCAGCACGACAGACATACAGCTCAGGCAACCATGTTATATGCAAAGATAACCATTTTAAAAGAAAGACTGCTGACAGGCTTCTCTTTTTTACTATCCTTTAACGAAACAAATAAAACCTGTACTCCGTGCTACATAACATTTAACTTTTAAAAATAGGTGCACAGGATTGCATTTTAACCGAAAAGCAGTATTTTTGTAACAAAGTTAATCAATACAGTAAAGATGAATCTATTTGCCAAACGAATATCCGACCTTCTGAACATCAACATAAAATATGTTGACAACACCCTGGAGCTGCTCGACTCGGGATGCACCATCCCCTTCATAAGCCGTTACAGGAAAGAACGTACAGGAGGGCTTGACGAAGTTCAGATAACACAGATTTGTGAACTGAACGAGCGCATGAAGGAAACCGCCAAACGTAAGGAAACCATAATAAAGACAATAAGCGAACAGGGTAAACTTACCCCCGAACTGGAAAAGCGTATTAACGAATGTTGGGAGCCGGAAGTGCTTGAGGACATCTACATGCCCTACAAGCCGAAACGGCGCACAAGAGCTCAGGTGGCAAGGGAGAACGGCCTCGAACCGCTGGCAACAATAATAATGCTGCAACGCGACAACGCCCCCGAGACAACAGCACGGAGATTTATAAACGAGAACGTCAAAAGCGAGGAAGACGCCATAAAGGGAGCTTTGGACATTATAGCCGAGAATGTCAGTGAGGACGAACGCTCACGTAGCCAGCTGCGTAATGCCTTCAGACGCGGGGCAATAATAACATCGAAAGTAATAAAGAGCAAGGCCGACACTGACGAGGCTGCAAAATACTCCGACTACTTTGATTTCTCCGAACCGCTGAAAAGATGTTCGTCACACAGATTGCTGGCAATGAGGCGGGGCGAGAAGGACGGCATACTGCGCGTAAGCATTTCTGCCGACGACGAAGAATGCGTTGAAAAGTTAAAACGTCTTTTCGTAAGAGGCTACGGCAGGTGCTCAACACTCGTAGGCGAAGCTGTGGCCGATTCGTTCAAGCGTCTGCTTAAGCCTTCAATAGAAACGGAGTTTGCCACCCTGAGCAAGGAGAATGCCGACAGCGATGCCATAGCCGTATTTGCAGAGAATCTGCGCCAGCTTCTGCTTGCCGCGCCTTTGGGACAGAAGCGCGTGATGGGCATCGACCCAGGCTTCCGTACAGGATGCAAGGTGGTATGCCTCGACGAGCAGGGCAACCTGCTTCATCATGAAGCCATATTCCCCCACCCTCCGCGCAATGAACAGATAGAAGCATCAACACAGATAAAGGAGATGGTGAAAAAGTATGGCGTAGAGGCCATAGCAATAGGCAACGGCACGGCTAGCCGTGAGACCGACAGATTCGTAAAGACTCTCGGACTTGCAGACTGCATACAGGTCTTCACTGTAAGCGAAGACGGAGCTTCAGTTTATTCTGCCTCAAAGACTGCGCGCGAGGAGTTTCCCGACAAGGACGTAACCGTGCGCGGTGCCGTAAGCATAGGCAGGCGACTTATGGACCCTCTGGCTGAACTTGTAAAGATTGACCCTAAAAGCATCGGCGTAGGACAATATCAGCACGACGTTGACCAGGCCAAGCTGAAAAAGAGCCTTGACCTTACCGTTGAAAGCTGTGTCAACTCGGTTGGTGTAAACCTTAACACCGCCAGCAAACACCTGCTCACCTATGTGAGCGGCCTTGGACCGACGCTTGCACAGAATATAATAGACTACCGCACGGCCAACGGAGCATTCAGCAGCCGTTCTCAACTGCTGAAGGTGCCACGGCTCGGCCCGTCGGCATTTGAGCAGAGTGCAGGTTTCCTGAGGATACCGGACGCAAAAAATCCGCTTGACAATACAGCCGTACACCCTGAAAGCTATAAGATTGTAGAGAAAATGGCAAAAGACTGTGGATGCAGCGTGACAGAACTGATTAAAGACAAAGACAAGCGAAAGAGCATCAGGCTTGACAGATATGTAAGCGAAAAAGTAGGTATGCCAACGTTAACAGATATTATGGCCGAACTTGAAAAGCCTGGACGCGATCCGCGCGAACAGCTCGAAGAGTTTGAATTTGATCCTAACGTGAGCACTCCCGATGATCTTGTTGAAGGCATGGTTCTGCCGGGCATTGTAACCAACATTACCAACTTCGGAGCTTTTGTCGACATTGGAGTTCATCAGGACGGACTGGTGCACATATCACAGCTTGCCGACAGATATGTAAGCGACCCCACACAGGTTGTCAAATTACATCAGCACGTAATGGTGAAGGTTATAGAGGTAGACCGCAGACGCAACAGAATATCGCTTTCGATGAAAGCCGTAGACAAGTAATGCCAAAGGCAGACAGGATGTCAGAGGGCATTTACGATGTCTGCAAGACTGAAAAAGGACACATCCTGCCGCCGCTACACACACGACAATATAACGGACAAATGTCTGGACATTAAACTCCTGCATTTGTCCGTTATGTTTTTTCAATCCCAATAGTGCATAAATTAAGCGGAAACGTCATATTTCTTACACATTGGATTTCGTTGATGCGCTCAGACTGAGATATTTGAAAATATAAATCCGACGGGCGTAAAAATGCCACAAATCCGTGTGCAATTGTAACATACATTCAATCAAGACATTACATACACAATAAATGTTTTGTGCATTATTTTCTTGCCATTTACACATCAAAAACCAATTATCTGATGCCCGGAAATGGCCGTTTTGCCTTAAAAAAACTGCCGTTTTACGATGCAAAAGACAGTATTTTGTCATACAAAAAGCATTGTTTTATCATGCAAAAGGCTATATTTCATCATTATATGTAAATATAATTTACCTAAAAGACTGACTCTATCTTATTGCGTTATCTATTTTATCTAAAATTTATGACATAACTGAAATATCATTATGCATGTCCATCCGACGTTTTTACTTACACAAAGCAAAACACATAAACTCGTAGCCAGATTACAGGAAGCACAGGCTCAGGCATGCCGAATACAGCCAATAAAAAACAATAAGAAACACAAGCAGCTTATTAAGATATACCAAAACGTAAGAATCGTCATAATCCCCCAATAAAAAAGGGAGCATTCAGGAGAGTCTGAGGCCATACAATCGGGCGTATGTCACGCTGCGCCAAAGGCCCTCTCCCAAATGCTCCGCAATGCTAACTCTCTCTATTAATTAAGCCACGTGCAATCAATGCTTAACGATAACCTTGAAGCTCTTATGGTTTCCGTTGGCATTTACGTCAAGAATATACAATCCTTCTGTCAGGTCGTCAACATTCATTGTGTTGCTTACGCTTGTTGTTGTCATAGACTTAACACAGCATCCCTGAGCACTATATAAGCTGATACGTGTACTGACGCCCTCGAAAGGCAGGTCTATATGCAGCTCTGATGCAACAGGATTCGGATAAACAGCAGCCTTTGTCTGCTCTATTTCCTTTTCTATACTTGTAGCATTAACTTTAAGGTCTGCCACATACGCATATTTACCAAGGTCTTTCATACACCATCCTGTTATATATCGTCCATTAGGCGAAAGGTCCATCACACCGCATATTGTATGTCCGTCAAGATCAATACCGAGATATTCTGTCAGATATCTGTTCATCTCAACCATTCCTGTCTCTTCGCTCCAAATCCATGCACTATTACCTGCTCCAAGCTGACCAACCACGAAAGATCCGTCGTTTGTCATGTCATATACCATGTCATCTGCACCCTCTTCAGGATTAAGCAGCTGCAATCCTTTCTCTTCGCTCCAAAGCCATGCACCCTCTACTGCATACAAAGAATTACCACGGCCACCAATAATCTTTCCGTCTGAAGACACTGCATTACACATACCCAACAGTTTCGACTGCATGTCAAGATATCCTGCTGCTGTATCGCTCGTGTCAAGGTCATCTTCTGTCATTTCAGGATCTTTAAACATAAAGCTATGGTCATATCCTCCATCTGCGTTTTTACGCCAAACAGAGCCAAACCAAGGTCCATGATGATCCTGCCAACCAACGATAACACTACCGTCATAGCTTGCTTTATAGGCCAATGAAGCACGGTTCATTGCAGCAAACTTATTACCTAAATCAATCAAACTACCATTTACCCATGCTGCTGCGTCACATCTGATGGCGCTACTTGCAGTTAACTGCTCATAAGCATAAACTCCACCAACAACAGTTGAACCGTCTCCTGATATATCATACGCATTTGATGCAACGCCATCTGATAAATATCCGGTACCAGAAAGTCCTGTCCATTCACCCGTTTCAACATCGTATATAGCAGCAGTGTATCCGCTTACACTTTCAGCCTTTTCCTGGTGGAAGAAGGTCCCGTTCTCTGCACAGATATTAATTGAAGACTCCTCATTTGCAATGCCGAACAAATTGCAGTTATCAGCATCGGCAATATCCACCTTATTCCAATTAGCACCCATGTCTGAGCTTTCATAAACATTGCCATTGTTTCCAACTATCATAGCTGTACCGCCAGAGAAAGAAACATCATTCCAACTTATATCTTCTGTACCAGAAGCAACTTTAGCATTAGTCCATGTTGCACCGCCGTCTGTAGTAATATATATGCTTCCTACGCACAATGCCATACCATTATTTTCGTCAGCAAAACGTATACGGTTGAACACCTGTGTGTTTTCATCAGAATAAGGATTCACAGAAGCGCCTGCTTCATATACAGTTGTCCATGTTTTTCCGTAGTCTTCAGACTTCTGTATAAATCCATTGTCTGTAACCATAAAATAAATCTGGCCTACATGACAGAAACTTACAGGAACACCCTTAACACCTGTTGCAACTTCAAAAGTTTCAGAGGCATCTGTACTATACCAAACAGCACCTGTGCCATCCTCAAGTTTCATTCCCAACACACCATATTTGTAGCGATAATTTTCCTCTATAGGAATGAAATCCATAGCACAATAAACATCAACCTTATCTGTATTTCCGGCCGGATGTGGATCTACTTCTGACCATGAGGTACCATTATTGCTCGTAAAATAGAAGCAGCCATTATATCCGCCAGTATATCCATTGTATGTAGACAACCATGCCACAAATTTAAGACCGCCTTTCCAAGCCTGGATCTGACTTCCGGAACCACCTTCATTGTTGATTACAGCAATACTGGATGTCATCCAAACCTTACCATTATTGGTGGTCTTTGTCATATATCCTTTCTGCTTATCTTTGCTGGAGCCGACAGTAAATAAGCTTGAGCCTTTAGCGCGAGAAAATTCGGTAAAATTAATGTCTATATCTTTTAAAGTTGTTTTTACCCATTCCGAGAAAACATGAATTTTATCACTATGCATAACAGCTGCTATGCTCGCACCATCATCTGAGTAACGGCCTAATCCTCCCACACCATTTCCGGCAGATATGCCGCCTATAGTCTTTATATCTCCTGTAGTTGGTGTCCATATTTCATAAGGCTTACCTTGATCGACGAAAACAATTGCCTGTCCTTCATTATTCACACCACTAGAATAATACTGTGTTTCAGTAAACCATGCCTTCTTTCCATCATCACCGCTCTGTGCAAATACTGCGCATCCGCCACAAAAGCCGGCAAGCATAAGTAAAAAATGTTTTTTCATAATTATATAAATTTAGATTCGTGAATAAAAGTTTTCCCCAAATTATTACATTTAAAAATTAATGCAAAGAAAACCTTATGGACAAAGGACGGGACACGTTTGTTAAAATATGTTTCATCATTGATATTAAAGAATTTACGACATATTATTATTCAGAAAAATATGTTACCTTTGCGTTAAAGTTTACTGCATTTAAAATGATGAAAAACCATATAAAACTCATATCAAGTCTTATTTTACTATTCATTTCAGCTCTTATAATAACAGGATGTGCCAATAAAAAAGAAGAAAGACAAGCTCTATTTGAGAATGGACTGAAAAATATGAAAAACGGCAATCTGCCGATAGCATACAGACAAATACGCCAGGCTGTCATGATGTTTGAAGAAGAGAATGACAGTATCGGCATGTTTGAAGCAAAAACCCATCTCAGTCTTTTATGCAGTGTCATCGGACAAAAGAAAGAAGGTTATGAGCTGATAAAATCTACACCATATTTCCATGTAAAGCGTAAAGGCATCTACAGCTCACAATACTATTGGCGCATGAAAGCATATTATGCCTTTACTCTTGAAAACGACTACCAAACGGCATCTGTCTGCATAAACAATCTCCTGAAGCTTGACAGTATAGATTTTCCTGAAAAAAGACTTACCTTTACATGGACAAGGCCAACCAGGCGGAAATGTATTTGATGACAAAACAGACAGACAGGGCATGGGAAGTAATCAGAGAACTGGAAAACAACCCTTTGAAAGATGACCAATATCTGTCGCAGACATATTATATACACGCCCTTCTGCTTATGCAGGAAGGAAAGGCAGACAGTGCATGTGAGTATGCAAGACGCAGCATAAAATATTCAGCGAAATATGACGCGCCAGAAAACGAAGCCAACGCAATGAAAATAATAATGAAAAACGACAGTGCTAAAGGAGACATTGCTTCATATATCAGGCAACGCAACTCTTACGACAGCCTGACAAACAATATCAGGGGAAACGAAATAACACATCATATTGCTGTTATTCAGGAGCAGCATAAGTTTGACTTGACGCTTAAAGAAATACAGAGAAAGCACATGGAAAGAAATCTATGGTTCGGTGGATTTACCATCGGCATCGGAGCTTTATGTGTAATAATTTTCCTGATATACAAGCAGAATAAGCTGAAACTTAAGTCTGAAACAGTTGAACGCATGCGCCTTGACCAGGAAATAGAATACAAAAAACTGGAAAATGAGCTATTGACACTGAAAATGCAACAAACAAAAGAGGAACTGCAGAAGCAGCACGACGACAATGCAGATGCGATAAGACAGCTGGCATCATCTGACGACAGAAAGAACACTAACACCAGACTGAAAATGCTGGAAGCCACACTGAACACTAACCATAATGCATTCATCCAATACATCAACAAGAACTTTCCACAGCTTACGCATAATGACATCCTACGCATGGATATGAAACCTCAGGAGATAGCCTCCGTATTAGGAATTTCTGTAGACAGTCTGCATAAAGCAAAATACAGACTGCGCAAAAAATTATCCGTAGACTCAATGGCTGCACTAACCGAGTTCACCAAAAACTGGAACGACAACGATTAACCGTATAAAAAATAAGCATCCTGCAACCGTTGCAATAAACACGGTTGCAGGATGCTTATTTCCAGGTTTAAAAATTTAAAAGCCGAAAACGTTTATACCTTCATCTTAAACCTCTCATCATAATAACAAAGTGCAGCACCTATGGCTGTACAGAATTCTGAATTCTCAGGAATGACAAGTTTCACGCCATAAAGTTTCTCGATTGGCGGGAAAACCATTCTGCACTGCGGCAGTAAGGTCAGGTTACCAATCATTATATACTCACGGATGTTGCTGCCCAACGATGCCAAGACTGCAGACTGACCAACAGACTGCAGCACCATCCAAATTAGTCCAATAGCAATGTCTTCTCTCGAGGCGTCACTCTTGGCATTGCCAAAAAGTGAGGCAACGGCACTCATAGGCAATCCGGGCAGCGGATGAGCGCTGATATCCTTAATGCGCAGATTTACGTTTGACACATCTCCTTTTACAGCAATCTCTGACACAGTACGTATGTCATCTGTCTTCAGCATAAGACGCGCCAAACCCTGCAAAGTTCCGCCTCCAATCCCTATTCCGCCAATGTGCTCTATCTTATCGCCGTCACATTTTACAAGAGATGTTCCAGTGCCCATGCTCACAACAATTATCTTGTCCCTTCCTGACTCATGTCGGGCGCCAAGTCCGTCAGCTATAAACTCGTTAGCTTTATCGGTAGGTAAGCCATAAACAGGTTCGTTTATATATGCGCTGCCAACACCTGTAAGCATAACATGCTCCACATCAGAAAGTTGTATCTTATTGTCATACAGATACTTTCCGAATGCGCCATATAAAGAAGTAACAGGGTCTGTTGCCTTGACACGTATAGGCGAAACAACATGGCCGTCACGTATTCCAACTATTTTTGTCGTACTGATTCCGACATCAATACCGATAACTATTCCCATAATATTTAAACTTTTTACAAAGACAATGATTAGCAAGAAAAAAGCCTAAGCAGAGCTCACTCTATAATATAAAGAAAAACCGCAACCTCTCATCAAAGAGATTGCGGTTAATATATAAGATTCGGTTACATCTTATTTTACTTTCTCAACGATAGCCTTGAAAGCCTCAGGATTGTTTACAGCGAGGTCAGCAAGAACCTTACGGTTAATCTCGATACCAGCCTTGTGCAAAGCACCCATAAGTGTTGAGTAGCTCATATTCTCAAGACGAGCTGCAGCATTGATACGCTGTATCCACAAAGAACGGAAGTTACGTTTCTTGTTACGGCGATCACGGTAAGCATAGGTCAAACCTTTCTCCCATGTATTCTTGGCAACTGTCCAGACATTTTTTCTAGCTCCGTAGTATCCACGAGTGAGCTTTAAAATTCTTTTTCTTTTTGCTCTTGAAGCAACGTGATTTACTGATCTTGGCATAATTTTTTTCCTCTAATTTTTGTTCGACATTGATTAACGGAGACACAGCAAGTCGCGTACCTGCTTCATGTTGCTCTGGTCTACGATTGTCTGGTGTACCAGATTACGTTTCTGCTTCTTTGTTTTCTTAGTCAGGATGTGACTGTGGTAAGCATGATGTCTCTTAATCTTACCTGTACCGGTGAAACGGAATCTCTTCTTTGCACCGGAATTTGTCTTCATTTTTGGCATTTTTTCTTAAATTTAAATTAGTTGTTATTTATTAGCTGTGGCAACGTATATACCAGGACGTTACGCACATATTTATTATTTCTCGTTAATTAGTCGTTTCCTTCACTGAGCTTTTTCAGTGCATCAGCTCCGTTCTTGGCGTTATCAAACAGGCCACCGGCTGCAGAAACAGTCTTCTCGGCAACGCTGTCAGCAGCTTTTGCTTCAGCCTCACGACGCTCACGGTCCATCTTCTGCTGGCTCTTCTTGGCAACGCCAGCCTTTTTCGGACTTAGATAAAGGAACATCTTCTTGCCCTCAAGTGCCGGCATCTGCTCAACTTTACCATATTCTTCCAAATCGTTAGCGAAACGCAACAGCAGCACCTCACCTTGCTCTTTAAACAAAATTGAGCGGCCGCGGAAGAATACAAAAGCACGAACCTTATTGCCTTCTTCAAGGAACTCTTTCGCATGTTTCAACTTAAAGTTGTAGTCATGCTCATCGGTCTGAGGTCCGAATCTTATTTCTTTAACCTCTTGTTTAACCTGCTTTGCCTTAAGTTCCTTTGCACGTTTTTTCTGCTGATAGAGGAATTTACTATAGTCGATGAGACGACATACAGGTGGCTGTGCATTAGGAGATATTTCCACAAGGTCAACACCTTCCTCACGCGCCATCTCCAACGCCTGACGTGTTGGTACTACTATTGATCCGTTATCACCTACGATACGGACTTCCTTTACGCGAATTTGTTCATTCACGCGATAATGATTGTTCTTGTCGTTCTTCATTCAACTATTTCATTCAACTATTTTATGAAAATCGGGTGCAAATTTACTATTTTTCAATCAATCAACAAAAATATTTCTTACCTTTTTTATCTTTATCGTCAAAATCATTATGACGGACATGTCTTGTACACCTAAATTATTGACTTACATATACATTTTTGATTTCCAGAATGTACGCATCATGATATCCGCCATGCGAACCGCCGTACCATTTGCTTATTTCAGGATTGAGAAAACACTCTGGCTTGATGTTGCCTTTATAAAGCTTTTCACACTCAAGCGTAAGACGTGCCTGCTTAAACGTAACGCTGCCGCATTCTGTGTCAACCGGCATAAGTCCTGTCGCCTTGACTTTATCACATTCACGGCCAGACTTTGAACCGCAAATATTGTATATGCTGCGCATATCAGGATCTTTTCCTAGAAAGGACAACGTCACAACGGCATTGTCTTCAATAAAATCATGAGTAAAACGTTCGGGCCTAACAAATATCACGGCTACAGGTTTATTCCATAACCACCCTACACAGCCCCATGAAGCTGTCATGACATTAAAATGGTCTCTGTTGCCTGATGCTATAAGCATCCATTCTTTGCCTATTGCTTCTATAAAATTTTCGTTCAGAGTTTTTATATCTACCTTCTTCATCTTCTGTCATTTATAAATAATAGTTGCAAAGATAATGCAAGATTACAGCAAAGCAAAACTAAGAGCCGAGTTTTTGTATTGCCGGCAAAGATATTGTCATATTTGAAAAGATTTCTTTTTGAACTATGCATAAAAAATTTGAAACCGCCCTGCTTACTGAGGACAGTTTCAAATAAAAACTTAAACATTCAAACTGTTATGGTATTAACACTTTTGACGCAACATCGTTTATGCAAACCACATACATACCAGACTGAAGAGCAACCGACATACTGCCGGAGTCTGATGCAGCCGAATATACTTTCTGCTCGGCCAATGTATAAACAGAAACTGCCGAACCATCATTCAGATTATCTATGTGCAACATTCCCGGCACAACTCTAATCAGCGGCATTTGTCCCTCTGAAACAGAAGCAATTGATGTTGTTGTGGTCATGAAGTCTTTCCATTGTTCTGCCTCTTTATACTTATCGATACTTTCTTCAGGAACAAACAACTTGCACTTGCCTACCGGAGTGAGATTAAAGACATAAGAACCGAGACTTGGCGGCTCAACGGCATAAACGCTGAACTGCTGCAAACCAGATAACCCGGAGAAGCACTCTGTACCTATATGTGAAACGCGACTGCCTAAAGACACACTGAGCAATCCACTGCAATCCTGGAACACGTAATCGTCTATATATTCAACACTTTCGGGCAACGTGATATCATCTAAAGATTTACATGAATAAAAAGCACTCCAATCTATACGGGTAAGCTTGTCATTCCAAGCTATATCCTTAAGTGCCGTACACTCAAAGAATGCTCCATTTCCAATAGTCTCAAGGTTTGCGCCCAAAGTCAGCTTCTCTAAAGCCGTACAACCTTGGAACATCTTTACGCCTATCTCTTTATAAGAATCAGGAATAGTAACTTCTGTCAGTGAAGTACATCCCTGAAATGCACCCGAAGAAAAAGAAACAACATGGTCGGGAAGCACAAGAACAGACAGTTTTGCACAATCTAAAAACGCCTGGATTTTTACTGTCTGCAAAGCACTCAGGCCAGACATATCCAAGCTGGTTAATCCGCACCCGCTAAATGCTCCTTTACCGATGGTCTCTAAAGAAGTATTGAAACGGATGTCACTAAGTTGAGAACATTCTACAGTATTTACAACCGATTATTACTCAATATTTTATAGATAATAAGTCAGAAATATGG
>OGMP01000170.1_pt1 | contig 71120 bp, 60 predicted proteins | sample 1573261 | NCBI WGS metagenome assembly OGMP01 (sample SAMEA2581878, study PRJEB24529) | metagenome | biome: Human gut stool | place: China | collected 2011 | reverse complement strand
CCCGCCGTTCTTTTTAAAAGGATAGACGGTGCAGAAAGACAATTTTGAGCGTGCGACGACGTGGCAGTGCCGTGACCGCGTGTTGGATCTGTCGCGGCCTCTGATCATGGGTATCGTGAACGTGACGCCCGACTCGTTTTCCGACGGCGGTACGCACAACGAATTTGAAGCGGCCGTGGCCTGGGGCAAGCGTCTGGCTGAGCAGGGAGCCGACATTTTGGACGTGGGCGGCGAGTCGACGCGACCCGGAGCGGCTGAAGTCAGTGAGGAAGAGGAAATTCGCCGCGTCGTGCCCGTAGTGCGCGAGCTCGCCCGAGAGGGTTTCGCCGTGTCGGTTGACACAAGTAAGCCCGAGGTGATGCAGGCCAGTCTCGAAGCCGGCGCCTGCATTCTCAATGATATTCGCGCCTTTGAACTGCCCGGCGCCGAAGAGGTGGCCGCACAAAGCGGCGCAGGACTCGTGATCATGCACATGCAGGGAACGCCGCAGACCATGCAAAATCGCCCCGATTACGAGGATTTGCTGGGCGAAATCGAAGCGTACCTCAAGGCCCGTGAAGCGGCTCTTCTGGCTAAGGGCGTGCGGCTCGAGCAAATTTGCTGGGACGCGGGTTTCGGTTTTGGGAAGACGTTTGAGCACAATTTCAGCATTCTCAAGCACACGGAGCGCTTTGTCGCCGGCGGCCGACCCTATCTGATGGGACTTTCTCGCAAGACTTCGATCGGCGCAGCGGCCAACCAACCCGATCCTTCCAAGCGCATTGTCTCGAGCGTGGCGGGCGCTTTGCTTGCCGCCGAACGAGGCGCGCAAATCGTGCGCGTGCACGACGTGAAGGAAACGCGTGAGGCATTTGACGTCTGGCAGGCCATGCAGGCAGCTCGCTAAAATTAAAAAATTGGAGTTTTGCAGCAAGCGCCGCGGGCGTTTGACGAAAGGATTGAGAAAAATGGCAAGACAGTTCTTTGGAACCGACGGCGTGCGCGGCACGGTGGGTGAAGCGCCGATTACGCCCGACTTCGTGCTTCTGCTCGGGCAAGCGGCGGGCCGCGTGTTTGCGCGCCGCAGCAAGACGGCTCACGCCACGGTTTTGATCGGCAAAGACACGCGCGTGTCGGGCTATATGCTCGAAGCTGCTCTTCAGGCAGGCTTTTCCGCTGCGGGCGTCGACATTGTTTTGTGCGGTCCGGTTCCGACGCCTGCTGTTGCCTATCTGACGCGCGCCTTGCGACTGGACGCGGGCGTCGTGATCAGTGCCAGTCACAATCCGTACCACGACAATGGCATCAAGTTCTTCTCAGCCGACGGGACGAAATTGCCCGATGCCGTAGAGGAAGAAATCGAAGCCGAAATCACCAAGGGCTATCAATGCGTAGCAAGCGATGCGCTCGGCAAGGCCTATCGTCTGGACGACGCCTGCGGGCGTTACGTTGAGTTCTGCAAGAGCACCTTCCCGACGGGGCTTGACCTCAAGGGAATGAAGCTTTACCTCGACTGCGCTCACGGTGCGGCCTATCATGCGGCGCCTTCCGTGTTCCACGAACTCGGTGCCGACATTGTCTCCGACGGCGTCGAGCCCGACGGCTTTAACATCAACCGAGGCGTCGGCGCGACGCACACCGACGATCTTGCCGAACGCACTTCCAAGGCCGGTGCCGATCTGGGGCTGTCGTTTGACGGTGACGCCGATCGTCTGATCATGGCCGACAGCAAGGGCAACGTTTACAACGGCGACGCGCTTTTGTATGTCATGGCGCGAGAACGCATTGAGGCGATGGGTAAGAAATCGGGTGTCGTGGGCACGCTGATGACCAATTTCGCGTTGGAAAAGCGCTTTGCGGAACTAGGCATTCCCTTTGAGCGTGCCAAGGTGGGCGATCGCTATGTGATGGAAAGGCTGCTGGAAAAGGGGTGGCTCTATGGCGGCGAAAGTTCCGGCCATCTGATTGCGCTTGACTGCCAGACCACGGGCGACGGCATCGTTAGCGCTCTGCAAGTTCTCGCGGCCGTCGTCTCAAGCGGCAAGACGCTTGCCGAACTCACGGCCGATCTGCAGCTGATGCCGCAGGTTCTCATCAACCGACGCATCGCCAAGGACTACGATTGGAAAGCCAACGAGAAGTTTGCCGCCGAGATCAAGGCGTGCGAGGCGGAACTCGCCGGTCGCGGTCGCGTGCTGATTCGTCCGTCGGGAACAGAACCTCTGCTTCGCATCATGGTTGAAGCCAGGGATAAGGCGCTGGCGCAAACGCTGGCCGAACGCATGGCGCAGGCGCTGGACTGAGAAAATCCATCCGCACCAACGAAAACGGGACGCAAATGCGATGATTTGCGTCCCGTTGTCTTTTGTCTGCTTCCGGGCAAGGGAAAGAAGCCGAAGGTTCTTTCCCGATGCACCGGTTGAAGTCAAGCGATTAGAACTTGTGCTTCAGACCGCAGTTGACCTGAACCCAGGAAGGATCGTAGCTATTACCTTTGGCGGTATCGATGCTGTCCTGCAGGTAGCCGGCACCCATGTAGACGGTGGTGCGCTTGGAGAGGTAGTACTCGTAGCCGGCACCGACCATGAAGCGCTTGAGGTCCTGATCAGCGTCAGCAACACCAATGCCTTCATTGTCGGAGGAGGCATCCAAGTAGCCGAGGGTGGTCTTGACCTTGCCGTTGCCGACCGGAATGTCCACGCCGAGCATCACGGACCAGCCGTTGGCGTCGCCATAGCCGTGGTTAGCAGGATCGCCATCTGCATCGAAGTTACCCAGACGACTCCAGGTGCTACCGAATTCACTCGAGCCGACGGCCTTGGCGTTGTCGAACCAGTGCACGCCGAGGTAGGACTTGGCAAAGCCGCAGTCGTAGTTGACGGCAGCCGTGATCGTGATCTGGTCGTCTTCGGTGTCAAAGGAATTGTTGTCGCCGAAGCTGGCCTTGTTCAACACGTCGACAGCGCCGTACAGGCTCAGGCCGCCGTTGTTGTAGGTCACGGCAGCGGCGTAGTAGCGGTCGCGCGAGGATTCGTTTTCGTAGGTTTTGTCTTTTTCGTCACCCATGCCGTACAGCACCCAGACTTCAGCGCCGGCGAAATTCGGGGTCTTGTAGTAGACCATGTTGTCCATACGGTTCGGACGATAGGCCTGCATGTAGTTCTGAACGCCGACGTCACCCCAGCCCGTACCGAAGGAGGAGAAGTAGCCGCCCAGACCGGTCGTGCCGGCGTCGTTGGCGAGCGTGCTCAAACGACCCATACCGAACTTACCGAAGTCGCCTTCGATGTAGATGCTCGATTCACGGTTAAAGAGCCCATCGGAGCTCATGGCGCCGGTGTCGGAGCTGATGCCGCTTTCGAGGATAAAGCCGACCGTCAGACCGTTGCCGAGTTCTTCAACGCCCTTGAGGCCGAAGCGGGAGCCGGAGCTCTGACCGGACATCATGGCGAAGCTGTTGTCGGCGGCGCCAGCCAGCGCACTGTATTTGTCGTCGTTGTAGGAGTTGTAGGCAAAGCCGGTATCGATGATACCGTACAGCGTCACGGACGCTGCGGAGGCGCTGCACATAGCCGCGGCAGCAGCCAAACCAACCAAAGTCTTTTTCATGATTGACGTTCCTGGGAAAGAAAGCCGAAAAAATAAATGACGGTGTGTGAAATTACTTCTTCTTCGGAACAGTGACGCTGCCCCGAGCACACACAACAAGAGAAAGTGCACAATCGCAGAGAATCCTTGATGCGGCTCTTTCTATTTTTGGTGCCTCAAGCGAGGACTCGGACGTGAGGATACGGATTATTTGTTTCAGTTCAAGTACAGATTCATGAAAAGTTTATGACGAATTTTTCATGTTGAATTTTTGTAACTGACTGATTTTATTGAAGAAATGACTTATTTTCGGTTGGCGGAAATTGTTAGGGGCGGTAGGACGTTTAACTTAGTGCTGAGGTAGAAAAACAACACTTTCGGCGTCCGCTTTTTTTGCTTTTTTGTTCCAAAACAAAGGAGTCTTTTTCCTTTACGAGCAAAACGCTTCTTTTTTGCGGCACAACGAAAGATTCGGGACGACGGTCTCAGAGCGATGTTCCGGGAATGGTTTCCGAACAAAGCCTTTCCTGTAAAATTCCCCGAATCGTTGCGGGTGCAAAGCCCGCGGTTTTGTTGCGCCCGAAAATTGGGCGTACTGCTTATCGGATAAGACACATTTTTTATGAAACCCGACACCTACATGACGGCCGCCGAGATTCGCACGGCTTTTTTGAAGTTTTTCGAGAGCAAAGGCCACCCCATTGTGGCTTCGAGTCCGGTGATTCCTCAGGACGACCCGACGCTGCTTTTTACCAACGCGGGTATGAATCAGTTCAAGGACAACTTCCTCGGTCTTGACAAGAGCCTGAAGCGTGCCACCACGGCTCAGAAGTGCATTCGCGCCGGCGGCAAGCACAACGACTTGGACAACGTCGGGTATACCGCGCGCCACCACACGTTCTTCGAAATGCTCGGTAACTTCAGCTTCGGCGACTACTTCAAACGCGAAGCCATTGCCTGGGCCTGGGAACTCCTGACGCAGGTCTACAAGCTTCCGGCCGAACGTCTCTGGGTGACGGTCTACATCGAAGACGACGAAGCCTACGACATTTGGAACAAGGAAATCGGCGTGCCGGCCGAGCGCATCGTGCGCATCGGCGACAACAAGGGTGCCCGCTACATGTCGGACAACTTCTGGATGATGGGCGACACCGGCCCTTGCGGTCCGTGCTCGGAAATCTTCTTTGACCGCGGCCCCAAGATCCAGGGCGGCCCTCCGGGAAGCCCCGATGAAGACGGCGACCGTTACATGGAAATCTGGAACCTGGTGTTCACGCAGTTCAACCGTGATACCGCCGGCAACATGAATCGTCTGCCCAAGCCCAACATTGACACGGGCATGGGCCTGGAACGTCTTGCTTCCGTTCTGCAGGAAGTCGACACCAACTACGATATCGACCTTTTCCAGAATCTGATGCGTGCCGCCAAAGAAGCCGTTGAAGCGGCCGGCGCTGAAAACGTGGATCCCCAGAGCCCGTCTCTGAAGGTCATCGCAGACCACATCCGTTCCTGCGGCTTTGCCGTTGCTGACGGCGTCAAGCCCGGCAACGAAGGCCGCGCTTATGTGATCCGCCGCATCTGCCGCCGCGCGATCCGCCACGGCTACAAGCTGGGCGCCCGCGGTCTGTTCTTCTACAAGTTGATCGAACCGCTTGCCCGCGAAATGGGCGACATCTATCCGGAAATCAAGAATCCGAAGATCGCCGAAGTGATCCGCGCGGAAGAAGAACGCTTCCTGCAGACGCTCTCCAACGGCATGCAGATCCTTGACGAGGCCGTGGCCGAATGCAAGGACGGCGTGCTGCCCGGCGACATCGCCTTTAAGCTGCACGACACCTACGGCTTCCCGGTGGACCTCACGGGCGATGTGTGCCGTGAGCGCGGTCTGACGGTCGACACCGAAGGCTTTGAAGCTTGCATGCTTGAGCAGAAGAACAAGGCTCGCGCCGCAGGCAAGTTCAAGATTGCCGCCGACGTGCTCTTTACGGGCGACAACAACGAATTCGTGGGCTACGACACGCTTGAGACGCCCGAAGCCAAGGTGCTTGCGCTCTACAAGGACGGCATTCAGGTCGAATCGGCTCAGGCCGGCGACGATGTGCTCGTTATTCTCGACAAGACCCCGTTCTATGCCGAAATGGGCGGCCAGGTGGGCGACACCGGCGTGCTCGAAAACGGCACGACGCTCTTGCAGGTGCGCGACTGTCTCAAGCTCAAGGCAAGCGTCTTCAGTCACGTTGCTCACGTCTGCGAAGGCGAAATCAAGACGGGCGACACGTTCAAGGCCGTGGTCGACGCCAAGCGCCGTGAGGCCATCATGCGCAACCACTCGGTGACGCACATCATGCACAAGGCGCTGCGCGAAGTGCTCGGCGAACATGTGGCCCAGAAGGGAAGCCTTGTGAACGACGCCGTCACGCGCTTTGACTTCCATCACGACAAGCCGATGACCGCCGACGAAATCCGTCAGGTCGAAGATATTGTCAACGCTGAAATTCTTGCCAACACGCCGGTGCAGTGTCGTGTGATGTCGCTTGAAGACGCCCGCAACAGCGGCGCGACGATGCTCTTTGGCGAAAAGTACGGCGAAACGGTGCGCGTTTTGAACATCGGCACCTCGGTGGAACTCTGCGGCGGTACCCACGTGTCCCGCACGGGTGACATCGGCGCCTTCAAGATCATCAGCGAAGCGGGCATTTCCGCCGGCGTTCGCCGTGTGGAAGCCGTGACCGGTCTTAACGCCGTTCGTCTGATGCAAGACAATGCCGAGCTGCTTGCGACGGCTGCCGCCAAGTTCAAGGCGCCGGCTCAGGAACTGCCCGAAAAGATTGACCATTTGGGTGAAACCGTCAAGCGTCTGGAAAAAGAATTGGCAGAAGCCAAGGCCAAGCTCGCTGCCAAGCAGGGCGATGAAGCCTTGAGTGCCGCTCAGGACGTCAACGGCGTGAAGGTGCTGCTCACGACGCTCGAAGGCATTGATGCCAAGACCTTGCGCGAAACCATGGACAAGTTCAAGAACAAGTTTGGTTCGGCCGTGATCGTTCTCGCGGTGACCGGCGGTGACAAGGCTCAGCTTTGCGCCGGCGTCACGAAGGATTTGATCGGCAAGGTGAAGGCGGGTGAACTCGTCAACTTCGTCGCGGCTCAGTGCGGCGGCAAGGGCGGCGGCAAGCCCGACATGGCCATGGCCGGTGCTTCCGACGTCAAGGCGCTGCCGGCGGCGCTTGAAAGCGCACGCGCCTGGATTGCCGAAAAGCTTGCCTGATCATCATGACTGCAACGCTGGACTGCTGCGGGATGAAGTGCCCGCAGCCGGTGCTCAAAGCCAAAAAGGCTCTCAAGGATGTGGAGGTCGGTGAGGCGCTTGAAGTGCTCACCGACGATCCGCACGCGATCGAGGACTTGAAAGTCTTCTGTACGCAGGGCGGGCACACCGTGGTGAGTCAGGAAACGGACGAGCAAGGTAAGACGCGTCACGTGATTCGTAAGGAACACTGAGACGCCTGAAATTTCGGCACATTCTTCGGCCTTTGTCGGGACGACCGGCGAAGGCCGAAGTTCTTTTTGCGGCGTCTAAAACTCGAACGTATAGAGTACGTCGAGGCTTTGCGCGGCGCCGGAACTGGCTTCCACAAAGAGTCGGGCCAGAAGTCGGTAGCGCAGCGTCAGCGTGGCGATGGAGTCAAAAATGCCCATCGCGTACTTTACTTGCAGTCCGGGCAGAACGTAGCCGCTGACGACCACCTGAGAGTCGTTGCCCGTACCCGAAGTCGATACGTTCAGGTCGCTGATGCGAAGCATTTCTCCGATGCCCGAAACGAGCTGACCGGTCTGGGAAAGGCCCATGCCCAGAAGCGCCGAGGTGAGCATGGAGTTGTCACCGTCGTTGGATGTCTTCAGACCTTGGCCGCGCATGATGTAGGAGATGGCGTCGGCCTGCGACATGGCGGGATCCGTGAAGAGTTCCGTTTGAGGTGCGTCGCTCGGCCCCTTGATGCGGATGCCCGCCGTGACGTCGTCTTCGATGGCGTCCGGATTGCGGATGGCCTCAAAGTCAAGGATCGGCTTGTTGACGGGGCCGGCAAAGGTCAGGTTGCCTTTGTTGATCACGAGGTCCTGACCGTAGGCTTTGAAGGTGCCGTTTACCAGTTTGATGGTGCCGCTCAAGCCCAGATTCTGATCGTTCTGCGCAACGGTCACATCGCCTTGCAGTTCGCTTTTTAAGCCGAAGGCACTTAGGTTGACCTCATCGCCCAAATGGATCACAAGAGAGCTTTCGATCTGAAGCGGGGTGCGGACGCGAACGGCTACCTGATTGGCTTCGACGATTTCTTCATCGGCCGAAGCGGAAATGGCGCCGGTTGGCAGGTCGTTGACGGTGATGCGCGCCTGGTTGATTTGAATGCTTCCCGAAAGGTTAAGGTTTTTCAGCGAGATGCTCGCCTGCACGTCGGGCGTGACATGCGCCGTGACGTAAGGCGGCAGGCTCACGCGCACTTTGTCGCCCCTGACGGCAACGCGAGCCGTCGGGTTTTCCGGGTCACTCCATTTTGCGTTGCCGGTGACGTTGATCTTGCCCTGGGCGGTCTGAAGATCGGCGATGAGTTCCGACTGATCGCCTTCGAAATGCAGCGTGACGTTGGACGGCTTCATGTCAAGCGGCACGGCCTGACCTTGTGCGGCAAAAGCGTCAAGCTTGATATCGCCGTAAAGCGCAGGCTTTTGCAATGTGCCTCGGGGCTGCAGTTCGGCCGAAAGGGTTCCGCTTGCCGAGAGTTGAGGCGAAAGCGAGGCGAGCACGGGATTGAACTGAGCGAGTTGCACATCGTCGACCGTCACGGAGCCTGAGAGCTGACGCTTTATGAGCGGATCGGCTACGGCGATGTCGGCTTTCAATTCTCCTCCGTCTTTAAGTGACACCGTGCTTTGGATCTGCGCGGATTGAGGTTTGAAGTCGGCGGACAATTTCGTTTCTTTGAAGTGCAGCGTTTGACGCGAACCGTTCGTTTCGGCCGTCACCGAAATGCCGCGCCCGGCCACTTCTACATGCGCGACGGCGTGTTCGGGCGAGGGTTCGGTCCAGCTCACGGTTGCCGTTGCATCCGTGCGACCCTTGACATCAAGATCCGGCGGCAGGAGGTCTTTGATGAGAGAAAAGTCTGCGTTTTTGACGTCAAGCGCGAGACTGCCTTGTTTGCCGGCGTGAAGTTCTTCCCTGAGACAGACTTCAAGACTTTGCGAATTGCTTGTCCAGCAGTGCGGCGAGAGCGAGGCCTGCGAGGCGTTTATGTTGAAGGCAAGCTTCGGTTTGTCGGCAGTCGTCCAAGTGCCTCGATCGGTTTTGAGTGCTGCCGAGACGAGTTCTCCGTTCCAATGTGTTCCTGATTTGTCGAGGTGGCCGTCGAGGCGCGCATCAATGGCAACGGGAGAACCCTTGCTTGTCACCTGCAGCGTGTGCACGGACTGCGTGCCGGAGAAGGATGCGGAAATCGTTTTGAACGAAACCGAAGAGGCGGACAGATTGGCAGCACTGAGTTTTACGTCGGCCTTGGGAAGGCGCTCGCCTTTACTCTGTGTTGTCGTGACTTGAGCGGAAACATCGGCGCGCGCAAGCGACATGTCTCCGAACTGCAGCGAAGAGGCATGCATTTGGGCCGACAATTGAGGAATGGAAAGCGTACCGGTGAGTTTTCCTGAACCGGTGACACTGCCGCGCAGCGTTTTGTCGATGCGCGAGAGGTCGGGTGCGCTGACGCGAAATGCCCCGGAGAGTGTTTCCATTTTCAATGCGGCATCGAGCTCAAGAGAGGCGTTGTCGGCTTTCAGAAGCAAGTTCTTGACAGCAAACGAGTCCGTGCCCTGAATGTGACCTGTGGCTTGTGCCGTGAAGGGCACATCGTTTAGCGAGGCTTTGACCGTAAGTGACGTGATGTCAACGGCCAAAGACCGGGGATCAAAGTCTGCTGCCGTTGAGGCCGTCAAGGCAAGTTCTGCCGATCCGTTTGTCTTGGGAGAATCTGCCGGGAGCAGTTTGCCCAGATCCTTGAGGTCGGACCAGGAGAGCGTGGCCGAGCCCGAAGCCGATGCCTTCTTGTCGGTCAAAGCGGCATGAAATGCGGAATGCAGCATGTTTTTGCCGATGCTTGCATCCAGCCGAAGGTCGGACAATGTGGTTTTCTTTCCTTGACCGGAGACGGAAAGGTCGGCAGGTCGGGCAAGAAGGGCAGAGGCGGCGCGAGTTGAAATCGAAAGATCGTAGGCGTCGTACGTACCCGCCAGTTTAACGTCGATGTTCTGAAGTTCTCCTTCGGTACCGATCAAGTCTTTGAGAGCAGTCAGATCCAAGTCGCCCGTTACAGCCAGTCGGAAAGCAGGATTGGCTTTGGCGGTTTCGATGTTGGCCTGAACGTTCAGGATCTTTTGAGCCGACGTTGTCTGAAGCCTCAGATTGGTTTCGGAGGTGAGATCAAAAGTGGCGGCGGCCGTGATCGGATAGGCGGACAAAGGAGCCTGACGCGCCGTCACGGCAGCGTCCAGTTTGCCTTTGGGGATGCCGCCGAGCGTCATTTCTCCCTTAACGGAGGCGTCAACTGCCGGATGCGCAGCGACGAGTTTGGCGATGTGAACGCTTTGAGGGGCGGCGGTAAATGTTGCCGAAAGCGTTTCGAGCACGGTTTCGTCGTTGAGTTTGACATCGGAAACCGAAAGCGCCTTTACGTCCACAGTAAGCGGCAGTTCGGGCACCGCAAAGGGCTCAAGCAACGGTTTGGCAAAAAGCGCGTTTAACGTTTCGACCAGCGGCTCAGGTTTTTCATCGGTAGCCTTCGGTGTTTCGGGCAGATGAACGGAGATGCCCGCCATATTCAGGTTCTCTGTTGTGACCGTGCCGCCGGCGGCAGAGGCGGCTAGAGACAGGTCACGAACCGCAACATCAAACGCATCGGACTGAACGTGCGTGTCGGTGAAACGCACATCCGTGAGCGCAACGGAAAACGGCAGAAAGATCGGTGCGTTGTCTGAGGCGGCGGTTTCGGTGGCGGATTCCTGGTTTTCAGCGAGAGCGACCCGGAGCCCTTCAACGTGGAGTTTCCTGATGTCGGCATGTCGTTCGAGCGGGCGCAGATTGGCGATCGAGAACTGCACTCGCTTAAGTTCAAGAGTTACTGGCGTCGTCTGATAGCGAATTTCTGATATGTCCGCATCAAAGAGTGTGCCGCTGACGTTGCCGACACTAAGCTCAGGCAAGAACTTTTGCGCGAGCGAAACGCCTGTTTGCAGCCCCCAGGGGGTGAGCGCAAAGACAACGAGACCGACACAAAGCACCAGCGGGACGGCCAGCGCGAAGCCGATGCATTTCAAAAGACGAGAAACTCTCATCACAACGCGCCTCCCAAACCGAAGTAGATCTTCCAGCTGTCCTCCGTGGGGTCGCCCACGGCCTTGGCCAGGTCGAGCTTGACGAGTCCGATGGGAGAAAGCCAGCGAATGCCGAAGCCCGCACCCTTCTTGATGTCTCCGAAATCGAATTCGTGACTCGATTGACCGGCATCGAAAAAGACTGCACCCCACCAGTTGCCGGTAACGTTGTATTGGTATTCGACGGAAACGGTGTACATCTTTGAGCCGCCTTCGAGTTCGCCCTTGTCGTTTTTCGGGGAAATGGATTCGTAGTCGTAGCCGCGGATGCTCAAGTCGCCGCCCACGAAGAAACGCAGATCGGGCGGCACCTGATCAAAGCTTCCCGACTCGATCCAACCCGCGGACCATCGGCCGATGAAGATGTGCGAGGACCCGAGCGAGCGAACCCAGCTTTGTTGCGCGGTGAGCAGTACGAAGTCGATGTCGGAGCCCCAGGCGGTGTTGGAAACCGAAATCGCATAGCGCTGCGTGTCGCCCCAGGTCGGCAGAACGCCCCCTTTTTGCCGCGTGCGCGAAAACGAAAGGGTGGGATAAATGATTTGCGTATTTGACGAATCACTGCCCTGCGTGAAGTTGTCGTAGAGCCAGTCGACGGAAATCTTGCGCGTCCAGCCTGAGTCAAGCAGCTGAAAACGGGCGGCGGACACGGCCGTCGACGACGAAGTCGTGTCGTTTAGGGTCGAATACTTGTAGCCGCTTTGCAGGGCCCAGTAGTCCGAGAGAGGATTGGACTGACTCGGAATCTTGTAATTGAACTCGAATTCCTGCTCTTCGGGTGAAAGATCAGTGGCGGCCGTCAAACTGTGGCCTTTGCTGTTGAGCCATGGGCGAGTCCAGGACAGTTTCCCGTGAGGGCCGATGTCGGTGGCGTAGCCGATGCCGGTTTCCACCAGGTTTTCACTGCGGGGCGTGAGTGCGACATCAACGTCGAGCACGCGTTCGGGATCTTGCCTGGCTTTGTCAAACTGCATGGACATGACCACTGATCCGAACCAGTTGGTTTCAGTGAGCTTGCGGGAAAGATCGCCGTAGGTGTTGTAGTCGTAGGGTTGCCCCTCTTCAAACGGGACGAGCGAACGAAGATAGGCTTCGTCAATTTGCGAATTTTGAAAGTTCACCTTCCCGAATTTGTAGCGCTTGCCGCTGTCGTAAGCGAGGTCCCAGTAGGCAGTGCCTTCGCGGGGCGAAACCTTGAGGCTGTGTCTGGAAAACTTGCCGTCGAAATAGCCGAGTTCCAACGCCAGGGCCTGCACGGATCCTTTGAATTGCTCGTAGTCGCTGTGTAATAGAGGACTTCCGGCTTTCGGAATCTGTTGCACGGCGAGATCAAATTCCGTTTCCTTGGTTAGAGGTCCCTGCAGATTGAGGTGAGGCTCGGTGAGGTGAATGCGCTCGCCCGGATCTACAATGACATTGACGGACGTGACGTCGCCCGAGTCGGCGCGAACCAGGTCAATCTTGACGCGGGGACGGTAGTATCCAAACGGTTTGATGCCGTCTTTGACGGCCGAAACCAGACGGCGCCTCACGGAGTAGGCGTCGTCATCTTTGCGCTGCATCAGGTGCGCGCGGACATTTTCGGTGAGTTCATCATTGAGCCCGATGAAATGGATGGAAATGTCGGCGGCGTAGAGCGCAAGGGGGCAAAGCGTCAGACAAAGGACGAGGTGTTTCTTCAAATGCGTACCGAAAGTAAAGGAAACGGTTGTCAAGCGCTCCAAGTCTAGCTTGGATTTGCGGGTTTTCCAGCAACAACTGTTAGCTAAAGCGCCCAGACCGGCAGGGCGATGACGTCGCTTGTGAGGTAGCGAGGCTCATCGCAAGTGCAGATCAGAGCGCCGGGACCTCGCTTAATGGTGTCGCCTTTGAGTACGCCGAAATTGTCGAGCATCTTGCGCTGAGGCGAAGCCGTCGATTTGATTTCGATCGGATAGTAAATGTCGCCTTCGCGAATCAGAAGATCAATCTCATTTTGCCGAGTATCGCGGTAGAAGTAGAAAAGAGGCTTTTTGCCGTTGTGCTTCCAGCTTTTGACAATTTCCATGACGACGAAATTCTCGAAAAACGCTCCGGCGTTGTAGGCGTTTTTCAGAGCCGATGGACTTGGAGACTGGCACAGCCAGGCAGCCAAGCCGGTGTCGGTGAAGTAGAGCTTGCTTTTCTTGATGAGTGTTTTGCCGACGTTTTCGTAGAAAGGAGGCAAGAGATAGACAACGCCTGTAGCGACGGCAATGTTAAGCCAATCGCGGGCAGTTTCCGCCGCAACGCCGACGGCTTTTTGGATTTCGCCGATGGCAAATTCCTGACCAATGCGGCTTGCCAGTACGCTTAAGAAGCGCTCGAAATCCTCCACACGGCGTACTCCTGTCGCAAGGATGTCTTTTTCGATGTAAGTTCTCAAAAGACTGTCGAAAAAGGCATCTCGTTGATCCGGCTCGTCGTGAACCACTTCCGGCCAGGAGCCTTGCCAGATGATTTTCCAGAGTTCTTCCGCCGTGAGCGGATCAAGCGAGCCGCGCGTAAGCTCACCGGTCGGCATAAAAGGTTTTTGCTCCGGGCCTTTGCCTTGCAGCTCGTAGAGACTGAATGGAAAAAGCTCGAAGGATGCAACGCGGCCGGAAAGTGCTTCGGCGACCGCTTTTCTGAGACCGAGTTTTTGGGAGCTTGTTAACCACACCAGTCCTCTTTCGTCGGTTTCATCGAGAATGGACTTGAGTTCCAAACCGAGATCAGTGGCTCTCTGAAATTCGTCGATTAGCAAAGGTAGCGGATATTGCTTGAAAAAGGCATCCGGAGCTTGTCGAGCCAAATCCAAAGCCTGATAGCGGTCGAGATTGACGTAGCGGCGATCTCCCATCATGCGGTGCAGCATGGTGCTTTTGCCGACTTGTCTCATGCCGGTCACCATGACGCCTTTGTACCGGCTGCTGGCTCGGAAAATGACGGCTTCGAGCGTTCGAGGCAAGTACGTAAAGTTGAGAGACATAGGCGTGGATGTTTGTGGAATTGAATGAAACAAAGAGTATAGTCTTGATTTTATCAAGAGTACGTTCTTGATTTCGTTCAAAAATTGCAGAAGCCTTGAAAATAAACGAAAAAAAGCGGTGACAGGAGCCTGAAACCTGTCACCGCACAAGGAAGATAACCCTAAGAAACCATCACGAACGCCAGGAGAACAACGTTGGTGAGAGGCTTGCAGCAGGTTCGACCCCAACGAACCCTTGTCTCTTCGGCTTTAAGCCTCTAGGTGTTTCTCAGTTGGTGGAACTATATCGCAAATAAGAATCATTCTCAACAAGTCAGATAGGGAAAGATGTTTCTATTTGCAACAAGTACGGTTGGCGAGAAAGAAGCGGCACTAGTCGCGGAGGAAATTCTTATAAGGATTGATGCCGTTATTAACGTGAGGCTATGGATTGGATCTTTGTCGTTTTATTTAAAAATTTCCATAACCATACTTGGGAAATTTTGCTAAATTTCCCAAGTATGGTTATCCAACTTAAGAAAAAAATGATCCCGCGTGACCTTGCCAATTTAATCCTGCCGGCGACGCCGCCCAAAGCTGTTGTGATTTACGGACCTCGTCGTGCCGGAAAAACAACGCTGGTGAAATCCTTACTCGGGCCGGAAGCAGGAAAGGTTCGACTGCTCAATGCAGATCGAGCTGCCGATGTTCGTATTCTTCAGGGACTGGAGTCCGGTGGGGACATTGATGTTTTTCTGAACAGTGCAGATACCATCGTCATTGATGAAGCTCAGCGCGTACCGAACATTGGGCTGATTACCAAAATACTGGTTGATGCCAACCAGCGCACAAAACTCTTTTTGACAGGTTCGTCTTCATTCGACCTTGCGAGAGGCGTTCGAGAATCGGCTGTTGGTCGCCTTGTAAATCGACAGCTTTGGCCTTTTTCAGCGAGTGAACTTGCTCGGGAGTTTGGCTGGGGTTATGTTCAGGATCATTTGGAACAATTCCTTGTTTACGGAATGTTTCCTGATAATGTGCTGAACCCGGACGACGCTGTCGAAATGTTGATGGATTTTGTCGGAGATCTGATGTACAAGGATGCTTTTGCGCTTACCCAGATCAGAAGCCCGATGAATCTCCACAATCTCGTCTATTGGTTAGCTCAGAACGTAGGTCAGGAGGTTTCGTATGACAATCTGGCGCGCGAAACAAAATTGAGCAGTCCGACGATTGAACGGTACTTGGATATTCTTGAAAAGTGCTTCATCATCCGGCGCGTACCTTCGTTTGCTCGTAATTTGGGTAATGAACTGAAAAAAGGCAAGAAAATCTACTTTTGTGACGTTGGCATCCGCAATGCTATCTTGAACGACTTCACGCCTTTTTCGGCCCGTGCGGACGCCGGTGCGCTTTGGGAGAACTTCTTCTTCATGGAGCGGCTCAAGAAGCATGATCTCGAAAGAACTTTCACTCGTCAGTTCTTCTGGCGAATCCGTGGAACGCGCCAGGTAGCCGGCAAAGAAAAGGCTGTTGAATACAGTCGAGAAATTGATTTTATTGAAGCAAAAGATAACAAGCTCGAAGCTTTCGAGTGCAAACTAAATCCTCACAAGAAAGACAGTGGCGGCAAGGACTTTCGAGAAGCGTATCCGAATTGCCCGATTCACGTCGTGTCGCCGTCGAATTGTCTGCCGTTCTTTGAGACAATCAGTCCGTAACGCTTTCTCAGCAGGTTTGGGGGCGACAAAAGGCGGATGTGCTAAAAAATCAAGGAAAAACAAGCACAAAGTCAAACGTCTCTGTACAATGCGGGCTCCTTATCAATTTCTAATTTCTGGCCGGTAAAGCCAAAATGACAGTCGATTTACATCCTTCCTATCTCAACGGACAACATCTGTCCGACTACGACTTCGATCTCCCGCTTGAACTGATCGCTCAGTTTCCGCTTGCCGAACGCACGGCTTCCCGCTTGCTGCACGTGAGCGACGATGTGATCGAAGATCTTGTTTTCACGGATCTCAAGCATTTGCTTCGCCCCGGTGATTTGCTCGTGATGAACAACACGCGCGTAATCAAGGCTCGTCTGCGCGGCGTCAAAGAAACTGGCGGCGCCATTGAAGCCATGATCGAACGAGTGACCGGCGAAAACACCGTCATCAGCATGCTGCGCGCAAGCAAAAAGCCCAAGCCCGGTTCCCGCCTGATCTTCACGGGTGAAAACGCAGTTTCCTATGAAGCCGTTGTGGGCGGACGTCAAGGCGAATTTTTTGAGCTCACATTCAATGCGCCGGCGCTGACCGTTCTCGATGCCGTGGGCAAGGTTCCGTTGCCTCCTTATATTGAGCGCGACGCACAGGCTGCTGACGAAGGCCGCTATCAGACGGTGTACGCCAAGTATCCGGGGGCCGTTGCGGCGCCGACCGCGGGCCTGCATTTTTCCGAGGAGCTTCTCAAAGATCTGCGCGACCTGGGCGTGCAGGAAACTTTCGTGACGCTGCACGTGGGCGCGGGCACATTCCAGCCGGTGCGTGAGGAGGATCTCTCCAAGCATCAGATGCACGCCGAGTGGTTTGAAATGAGCCAAGAGTGTGCAGATGCGATCAATCAGGCCAAGCGCGAAGGTCGCCGTGTGGTGGCCGTGGGCACCACCAGTCTGCGAGCGATCGAATCGGCGGCGCGAGACGACGGAACGGTTGAAGCGGGTACGATGGATACGCGACTTTTCATTGCGCCGGGCTATCGCTTCAAGGTCATTGACGCCATGGTGACGAACTTTCACCTGCCCAAGTCGACGCTGGTGATGCTTGTGTCGGCATTGGTCGGCAAGGAGCGCATCATGCAGGCTTATCGACACGCCATCGACGAAAAATATCGGTTCTTCAGTTACGGCGACGCCTGTTTCCTGGAAAGAACCCGCCATCACAACGAAACGGAGAACAACAATGGCGCTGCAGTTTGAAGTCTTGAAAACGGAAGGGGCGGCGCGCCGCGGCGTGATGACGCTCAATCACGGTGTGGTGCAAACGCCGGTGTTCATGCCCGTGGGTACCTACGGTACCGTCAAGGCGATGACGCCTGACGAGCTCGAAGGCATGGGCAGTCAGATCATCCTCGGCAATACGTTCCATCTTTGGCTTCGCCCGGGGCTTGATGTCATTGCCACGCACGGCGGGCTGCATCGCTTCATGAACTGGAATCGCCCGATTCTCACCGACTCGGGCGGTTTTCAGGTGTTTAGCCTTGGTCAATTGCGCAAGATTTCTGAGGAAGGCGTGCGCTTTGCTTCGCCCATCAACGGCGACAAGCTCTTTTTGACGCCTGAAGTCTCGATGCAGATTCAGAAGGTTCTGAATTCCGACATCGTGATGCAGTTTGACGAATGCACGCCCTACATGATCGGCGATCGTCCCGCGACCGAAAAGGAAGCGGCCGATTCGATGCGTCTGTCTCTTCGTTGGGCCAAGCGCAGCCGTGAGGAATTCGATCGCCTCGAAAATCCCAACGCGCTTTTCGGCATTGTGCAGGGCGGCATGTTCCCGAAACTGCGCGAAGAGTCGCTTGCGGGCCTGAAGGAAATCGGTTTCCACGGTTACGCCTTGGGCGGCTTGTCTGTTGGTGAACCGAAAGAAAAGATGCTTGCCATCATGGATGCCATCGTGCACCAGATGCCCGAAGACAAGCCTCGTTATTTGATGGGGGTGGGAACGCCCGAAGATTTGGTTGAAGGCGTTTCGCGCGGCATCGACATGTTTGACTGCGTGATGCCCACGCGTAATGCCCGCAACGGTTGGCTCTTTACCCGCTACGGCGACATCAAGATCCGCAACGCCAAGCACAAGAACGACACCCGTCCGCTCGATCCCTCCTGCACTTGCGCAACGTGCCGCGGCTACACCCGCGCTTACCTGCACCATCTGCAGAAGGTGAACGAAATTCTTGGCGCACGCCTCAATTCCATCCACAATCTGCATTTCTACGCCACGATCATGGCGGAAATGCGAAAGGCTCTGGAAGAAGGCACGTTTGCCGCCTGGAAGAAGAAGTTCTACGAAGACCGCGCCAGAGGAACCGACTGACGAAAGAAAAAAATCCCCCGATCAGAATCGAAAGCTGGCCGGGGGAATTTTTTTTCGAACGTTCCGATTACTGGAGACGGCTGCGGCGATCGCGGACGGCGTGAGCCAGGTTATTGAGCAAAACGACCGTGTCGTCCCAGCCGAGACAGGCGTCCGTGACGCTCTGGCCGTAGACGAGGGGCTTGTCGGGTTCGATCTTCTGGTTGCCTTCGATGAGGTTCGACTCGATCATGACGCCGATGATCGAACTGTTGCCGCCGGAAACTTGCTCGCAGATGTTGTTGACCACATTGATCTGTTCGCGGCAGATTTTGTGGGAATTGCTGTGGGAAGCGTCAATCATTACGATTTCGCGGTGGCCGTTGGCCTTGAGCATCTCACAGGCTTTGGCAACGCTTTGGGCGTCGTAATTGGGCTCTTTTCCGCCTCTGAGAATGATGTGACAGTCTTCGTTTCCGGTCGTGGTGACAATGGCCGAGATGCCGCCCTTGGTAACCGACAGGAATGAGTGGGAGTGTTCGGCGGCGCCGATGGCGTCGACGGCGACCTTGATGTTGCCGTCGGTGCCGTTTTTGAAACCGACAGGGCAGGACAGACCGCTGGCAAGCTGGCGATGCGACTGAGATTCGGTTGTGCGTGCGCCGATGGCTCCCCAACTCACCAGATCGGCAATGTACTGCGGCGTGATCATATCCAGGTATTCGACGCCGGTGGGAAGGCCGAGAGCCACAATGTCGCACAGCAGTTCACGGGCGATGCGCAATCCGTGATTGATGCGGCAGCTGCCGTCCATATCCGGGTCGTTCATCAGACCTTTCCAACCGACGGTTGTACGGGGCTTCTCGAAATAAACGCGCATGATGATTTCAAGGTCGCCTGCCAAGCGTCGACGCTCTTCGTTGAGCTTTTGCGCATATTCCATTGCAGCCTTGGGATCATGAATCGAGCAGGGGCCGACGATGACAAGAAGTCGATCGTCGTGTCCGTGCAGAATTTCGTGAGCGGCCATTCGGGCGCCGTGAACGGTTCTTGCGAACGGCTCTTCGCAGGGGAATTCACGAATGAGATGAGCCGGAGGCGTCAGTTCGCGAATCTCTTTGATGCGAAGGTCGTCGGTTGTGTAGCGCATGATGTCTATCTCCCTTGGTATCGGATTTTGTCGTTCGGTCTGTGCCGGCGAGCCTGAGGCTTGATTACGCAGAACCCGGTACGAAAAAGCCGCCGGATTTTGCGTTCCCGGCGGCTGGCAGTACCTTTCAAATGCTTGCGTTACGCGTGCGCACGTACTCCTTCCGCCGAGGGGGCGAAATAAAAGGAGAAGAAATAAAATCGTGCCGTGTAAAGCATTTGAAAAAGGCAGTTCCAGATTTTCTAAGCAGAGCCTGATTCGTATTTCAGGCCGACTCAGGGACTTACTCTACTCGATCTTGTGACGAAGTGCAAACGCAAAAACACCAATAAGATCAGGTGTTTTGCTTAGATTGTCACATTTTTTCTCTGAGTCGAAACGAAAATTCAAAATGCTGGATTCAACCTTTGTGTCAGCGCGTGTTAAGTTTTCTCCTCGGTGCGACTGACGACGAAAAACAATTTCGCCAGTCGCGTTGTTGAGTCCATTTTTTTGCGTTTGTTTGCGCGATGCCGCTGCTTCAATCCGACTACAAGGCTCCCCGCTGGTTGCCCGGAGCGCATCTTCAGACCATCGTTCCCGCCCGTTTTTTCCCGCGACCCGACGTGCAGTATCGAAGAGAAATTGTGGATATGCCCGACGGAGACTTCATCGTGTTGGATTGGTCGGAACCGGAGCCGATGGAGCTCAACGCGCCGGTGTTGGTGCATTTCCATGGATTGGAGGGTGATTCTCACAGTCATTACGCAGAAGCGCTGATGCACGAGTGTGTCAAATGCGGTTGGCGAGGCGTCGTTGCGCATTTCAGAGGATGCGGCGGTCTGCCCAATCGTTTGCCGCGGGCGTACTTTGCCGGCGACAGCGACGATTGCGATTGGATACTGAGGACGGTTCACGAACGTTTCATTACGGCGCCGATTTATGCGGTCGGCGTGAGCCTCGGCGGTAACTACATTGCCAAATACATGGGCGAACGCCCGCAGGACGCATCTTTCCTGACGGCGGCCGTCTCGATCGGTGCGCCGGTGGATTTGGTGGCCGGAAGCGAAATCATGAGCCGCGGCGCCAACAAGCTCTACGAAGAAATGTTTTTGTCGACGCTCAAGGAAAAGCTCATTGACAAGGCCAAGCGTTTCCCGGATCTCATTGACATCAACAAGGTAAAGAGCTGTAAAACGCTCTACGACTTTGACAGTGTCTACACGGCGCCGATCCATCACTTCAAGAGCGCGATGGAGTATTGGACCTTGTGCTCGGCCAAGCGCTATCTCAAAAACGTCACTAGACCGCTGTTGCTTTTAAACGCCAAAAACGATCCCTTCCTGCCGCGCTGGGCGCTGCCGACGGAAAAGGACGTGAGCGACTGTGTCTATCTTGAGCAACCGGAAGAGGGGGGTCACATCGGCTTTCCCCGCGGCAATCCGCCCGGAGACCTGGGTTACCTGCCCGAGCGCGTCATGCGGTTTTTCTCGGTGTTTGAACCCAAAATTGAAAGCGTCTGAGCGGGCAAAAACGCCGCGATGCAATTTTTTGTCAACTGAATCTGCGAATTCTTGCGCTTTTTCGTAGGTGTAATTTACGAATTCTTGCAAGCAGGGCCGGGCATGTTGTTCTTGCGACGAGATTCGTTGCCACTGCTGAAGCAAGACGATTTGCCTCGATAGCCGAAAAGACCACACTGGTTTGAGAGCTGGCCGAACAAGAACATGTGAACGCATTGTTAGACGCATCTAGCAAAATCCGGAAGCATGAATTCTGATACGGATAAAAAATGCTCACTCGACAAGAATATGATGTTTTACGCAGAAGGTTGGATGAACCGAGAAAGTTCATCCAAGTAGTACTTGGCCCTCGTCAGATTGGCAAAACCACAGTGGTTCGACAGGTGCTTTGTGACATCAATAAACCGCATTTATATTTCTCGGCGGATGACACAGCGGTAGCAGGTTCTGCTTGGCTTGCAAGCTGTTGGACGGCTGCTCGGCTGGAAGCCCAAACACATCCCGATGCCGGATGTGTATTGGTGATCGATGAAATTCAGAAAGTGCCAAATTGGTCGGAAACCGTCAAACGGCAATGGGATGATGACACTTGGAATGAAAGAAACATCAAGGTCGTTTTATTGGGATCGTCCCGAGCTTTGATTCTTCAGGGGTTAAGCGAATCCTTGATGGGGCGTTTTGAAGAAATCCGCATGACGCATTGGACGTATGCTGAAATGCGGGATTGCTTTGGGTTGACGGTCGATGAATTCATCTACTTCGGCGGCTATCCGGGAGCCGTGGAGATGATGCAGGACGAGGCTCGGTGGAAGGTATATGTCAGAAATAGCATGATTGATGCAACCGTTAACCGAGACATTTTCGAAGACGTCCGAATCGGAAAAGCTGCGTTGCTGCGTAAGACACTGGAGCTCGGTGCGGCATATTCGGGCAGGATTCTGTCGTTGACAAAGCTGTTGGGACAGATTCAGGACGCGGGTAACGTCATGACAATTGCCGGATACCTGGAGCGGCTCAACCAATGCGGTTTACTGGGGACGCTACAGAAGTTTTCGGTGGACGATGCCAGACGTCGCGCGAGCATTCCGAAGTTTCAGGTGCACAACAATGCGCTTTTGACGGCACTGTCTGTCGGCACGTTTGAGCAGGTGCGAAACGATCCGGAGAAGTGGGATCATTATGTGGAATCGGCTGTCGGAGCGTATTTGATTTCTCAGGCCTATCGCCTGCAATTTGAGGTGTTCTATTGGCGGGATGGCAACAACGAAGTCGACTTTGTCTTGCGCAAAGACGGAAAAGTCGTGGCGTTGGAAGTCAAGAGCGACCACGAGCGACACACCAAAGGACTGGATGTGTTTTGTCAGAAGTTCCGACCGAATGCCGCCTTGATCGTGGGCAGTGGGGGACTGCCGCTCGCAACATTCCTGGAAACACCGATTGCGGATTTGTTCTGAGAAAATTCGTGAAAGACGAGGAAGCCCAATGACCGACAATGCGCAACATGCAGACCTCAAACGTATGTGGAGCGGATGGATGTCGCTCGTGCTGTTTGTGCTGCTGATTCCATTGAGCAATTGGGTGATAGTGAACCTTGGTGTCGTCTGCCCGCCCGGTGAACCTTGTCTTGTGCCGGTGTTGCCGGGGTTGTGGGCGCCGTCGACCGTGTTGTTGGCTGGTTTCAGTCTGGTGCTTCGCGACGTTGTGCATCATTGCCTGGGTTGGCGCTGGGCGTTGGCTTCCATCTTTTTCGGGGCGGTGCTCTCGGGTTTTATTTCCGAGCCTTCGCTCGTGGTTGCATCGGTGAGCGCTTTCCTTTTTGCGGAATTGGCTGACTTTGCGGTGTACGCACCGATGAAAAAGCGTTATCCGGCCATGGCAGTCATCGTTTCCGGTCTGGTCGGTTCCGCCGTGGACTCTGCTATTTTCCTGTCGCTTGCCTTTGGTTCAGTCCAATATTTGTCTGGGCAGGTGCTCGGCAAGTTTTGGGTCAATCTGCTGGCCGGTATCGCCATTGCCTGGTGGCGACGCCGCAAACAGGCTGAGATGGCGATTTGCGCCTGATCTGTTTGATTTGGAAGGAAAAATTGACGTTTTCCTAAGCGGTCGTCTTTGCTACAATCTCGCACCACTTTCAAAAACATCTGCGCCGGATTGTTCTGCCGGTGGCGGTCACAAGGAAACCATATGTCCCATATCGGTGAGCTGGGCGACATGAAACGCCCGTTGAGCGGTTGGCTCTCGCTCGTTTTGTTTGTTCTGATGATCCCCTTGACGAACTGGGTGATCATGAACGTCGGCCTCGTTTGCCCGGCCGACGGTCCTTGTCTGATTCCCGTTTGGCCCGGTTTATGGGCGCCTTCCGGCGTGCTGCTTGCCGGTTTCAGTCTGGTGCTGCGTGACGTTGTGCATCATTGCCTGGGCTGGCGCTGGGCGCTGATTTCGATTTTTGCCGGCGCCGCGCTCTCGGGCTTGATTTCGGAACCCGCTCTGGTCATTGCTTCGGTCTGTGCCTTCTTGTTTGCGGAGCTCGCTGACTTTGCCGTTTATGCTCCCATGAAGAAGCGCTATCCAGCCATGGCTGTGATTGCGTCGGGGCTGGCCGGTTCCGTGGTTGACTCTGCGATTTTCCTGTCTCTGGCTTTCGGCTCCATTGAGTTTTTGGCCGGACAGGTGCTCGGGAAGTTCTGGATGAGTCTGATTGCAGGCGCCTTGATCGTAGCTTGGAGACGACTCAAGATGCATACGGTCCACGAACACCTGCAGATGCAGTGATTCGGACGCATTCTCAAGAAAAGCGGCGGTTAAGACAGTTCGTGCACAATTGCTCGAACTTGATCTATCCGCCTTTTTTGTATCCGATGATCGCGCAAAACAACACACCCAAGACCGCCGTTCTCATCTGCAATACCGGTTCGCCTGCTGCTCCGACCAAAGAAGCAGTGGCGAAGTATCTTGCGGAATTTCTCGGTGATCGGCGTGTGGTGGAAATGAATCCGCTCATTTGGCAGCCGATTCTGCGCGGCATCATTATTCCCCGTCGCGCGCAGGCTTCTGCCGATCGCTACAAGACGGTGTGGACGCAAAAAGGGTCTCCTTTGGTGGCGGTGACCTCCGACACGGCGCAAGGTCTGCAGAAGGAGCTGGGCGACGAATTCATCGTGTCCTGGGCGATGTGTTACGGCGTACAGCGCATCGAAGAGGAGCTTGCCCGGATTGCCGCACAAAAGCCCGAGCGCATCGTCGTGCTGCCGCTTTATGCGCAGTACGCCACACAGACGACGGAGGCAGTGTTCGATGCGGTGCGACGCGTGCAAAAGAAGGTTCGCGATTTGCCTTGCATTGTTACGATTTCTCATTACTTCGATGAAGACGCCTACATTGAGGCGCTTGCCGCTCGCGTGCGCGCGCACTGGGAAAAAGTGGGTGATCTTGGAGACGAGGGCAAGCTCATGATGAGCTTTCACAGTATTCCGGCGGTTTCGAGCGAACGCGGCGATCCGTACGAAGCACAGTGCAAGCAGACGGCGGAAAAGCTGCGCCTTGCGTTGGGTTTGAAAAAAGATCAGGTTGTCCAGGTATTCCAGAGCAAATTTGGGAAAGCGAAGTGGTTGGAGCCTTTTGCCGTTGATACGGCTCCCGAACTGGGCCGACAGGGCTTGAAGCGCCTTGATGTGATTTGCCCGGGATTTGCCGCGGATTGTCTGGAGACGCTTGAAGAAATCGCCACGGAACTGCGCTCTTTTTATGAGCAGGCGGGCGGCAGCGGGTTTCACTATATCCCTTGCCTGAACGCGCAGGACGATGCGGTGGCCCTTTACGCCGAGATCGTTCGCAAGGCTCTGTCGAAGGCCTGAAAATCCGCTTCAGCTGAACTTTTTGCCTGCGACGGCTTGAAAAGAGCAAACCCAATCCCCATATAAGAGCCATCTTTCAAGCATCCCTTTTGCAAGAACATCTTTATGGCTCAAGAAGACACCAAGCAGGAACAGGTTAATCCTGCCGACGAATTGAAGAAAGCAGCCGAAGCTGCGGAGCAGGCTCAGGGTTCTGAACTGCCTCCGGAACTCGGCGTCGAACCCGAAGGCGCAGAAGCCTCGCTCGAAGACCAGCTTGCCGCGGCGACGGCCAAAGCGGCTGAGAATTTTGATCTTTACGTGCGTGCGGTTGCCGAAATGGAAAACGTGCGTCGCCGTGCCGCCGAAGACGTTTCCAAGGCGCAGAAGTTCAGCATCGAGAAGTTTGCCAAGAACCTGCTTCCGGTGATGGATTCGCTTGAAAAGGCAATCGAAATGACCGCCGAAATCGAAGGTCCGATGCGGGAAGGCATTCTCGCGACGCACCGTCAGCTCGTGCATGCGCTTGAAATGAGCGGCATGACCGTCATCGATCCGAAGGACGCCAAGTTTGATCCCAACACGCAGCAGGCCATTGCCATGGTGCCTGCCGTCGAAGGCAAGAGCGCGGGCGACGTTGCTCAGGTCTTTCAGCACGGCTGGAAGATTCACGAACGCGTGCTCCGTCCGGCTATGGTGAGCGTGGTTCAAGGCTAGAAACTTCATCGACACAAAATTTTTCAGACGCCCCGTTGAATTTTCTCGGGGCGTCCCCATATAGGGGGTATGGCGCGGCAGGCGGCGCTGAAAAAGAGCTTCCTGCGGTACGCGTAAGAGTTTCAGATCACGGTCGAAAACCTTCTCCCGTCGATGGATGCGGAAAAGGTACGGCCCAACAGAGAATCAAGAGGAAAAAGAACAATGTCTAAGATCATCGGTATTGACCTTGGCACCACCAACTCGGCTGTGGCCATCATGGAAGGCGACAAGGTTCGTGTGATCGAAAATTCCGAAGGCGCTCGTACGACGCCTTCCATCGTTGCCTACATGGAAAACGGCGAGATTCTTGTCGGCGCAACCGCCAAGCGTCAGGCCGTGACCAACCCGAAGAACACGCTGTTTGCCGTCAAGCGCTTGATCGGCCGTCGTTACGAAGACGCCGAAGTGCAGAAGGACGTGCAGCGCGCTCCGTTTAAGATCGTTCGCGCCGACAACGGCGACGCCTGGGTGCAGGTGATGGGCGACAAGAAGCTTGCTCCGCAGCAGGTTTCCGCCGAAGTGCTCCGCAAGATGAAGAAGACCGCCGAAGATTACCTCGGCGAACCCGTGACCGAAGCCGTGATCACGGTTCCGGCTTACTTCAACGACAGCCAGCGTCAGGCCACGAAGGATGCCGGCCGCATCGCCGGTCTCGAAGTCAAGCGCATCATCAACGAACCGACGGCCGCAGCTCTGGCCTTCGGTCTTGACAAGATGGGCAACGAAGACCGCAAGATCTGCGTCTACGACTTGGGCGGCGGCACGTTCGATATCTCCGTGATCGACATCGCCAACATTGACGGCGACAAGCAGTTTGAAGTGCTCTCCACCAACGGTGACACGTTCCTCGGCGGCGAAGACTTCGACCGTCGCTTGGTCGAATACCTGATTGCCGAATTCAAGAAGGACAACGGCATTGACCTCGGCGGCGACGTGCTTGCCCTGCAGCGCCTGAAGGACGCCGCTGAAAAGGCCAAGATTGAGCTGTCGAGCCGTCAGGAAACCGAAGTGAACCTGCCCTACATTTCGGCTGACCAGACCGGTCCGAAGCACATGAACATCACGATCACGCGCGCCAAGTTCGAAAGCATGGTCGAAGACCTCGTGCAGCGCACGATCGAACCCTGCCGCAAGGCTTTGAAGGACGCCGGTCTGTCGACTTCCGAAATCACCGACGTGATCCTGGTGGGCGGCCAGAGCCGTATGCCGCGTGTTCAGGAAGTGGTGCGCGAATTCTTCGGCAAGGAGCCCCGCAAGGACGTCAACCCGGACGAAGCCGTGGCTATCGGTGCCGCTATTCAGGGTCAGGTGCTCTCGGGCGGCCGTAAGGACGTGTTGCTTCTCGACGTCACCCCGCTGACGCTGGGCATTGAAACCCTGGGCGGCGTGATGACTGCGATGATCAAGCGCAACACCACGATTCCGACCAAGCACTCGCAGGTGTTCTCGACGGCTGAAGACAACCAGCCTGCCGTGACCATCAAGGTCTATCAGGGTGAACACGAGATGGCGGCTTCCAACAAGCTGCTCGGCGAGTTTAATCTTGAGGGCATTCCGCCGTCTCCGCGCGGCCTGCCGCAGATTGAAGTGACGTTTGACATCGACGCCAACGGCATTCTGCACGTGACCGCAAAGGACAAGGCCACCGGCAAGGAAAACAAGATCACGATCAAGGCAAGCTCCGGTTTGTCCGAAGAAGAGATCAAGAGCATGGTTGCCGCTGCCGAAGCCAACAAGGAAGAGGATCACCGCCGCTTCGAACTGGCTCAGGCCCGCAACATGGCCGACGCTTCGATCGCTCAGGTTCAGAAGACCCTGAAGGATCTCGGCGACAAGGTTGAAAGCGCCGATCGCGCCGCTTGCGAAAACGCCATCAAGGATGTGGAAGAACGCATCAAGGGCGAAGACAAGGCTGCAATCGAAAAGAGCGTTGAAGCGCTGATGGCTGCCGCCCAGAAGATCGGTGAAAAGCTCAACCAGCAGGCTGCTCAGGCTCAGCAGGCTCAGGCAGGCGCCCAGCAGCAGGCGGGCGGTGCCGGTCAGCAGCAGGCCAACAAGGGCAACGACGACGTGGTCGATGCCGACTACACCGAAGTCAAGCACTAATTTGGCTTCAAAGCAAAACCCGAGCCCGGCGCGGCGTCCGAGCGAAAAGGACGCCGAGTCGGCCGTATAAGACACGGGGCCGGGCCGCCGATTTGGCGATTCGGCCCTTGCCATGTTTTTTCGTAACGATTGACACACTATGGCTGACCAGGATTATTACGAGGTACTGGGAGTCTCGCGCGACGCAAGTGACGACGAGATCAAAAAGGCGTATCGACGCCTGGCGATGAAGTACCATCCCGATCGCAACAACGGCGACAAAGCGGCTGAGGAAAAGTTCAAGCAGGTGGGCGAGGCCTACTCGATTCTGAGCGATCCCCAGAAACGCGCGGCCTACGACCGCTACGGCAAGGCCGGCGTCGATCCGAGCGCAGCCGGTGCGGGCGGATTCGGCGGTTTCGGCGGCTTTGGCCAGGGCCAGGGTGGTTTCGGCGACTTCAGTGACATCTTCTCGGAAATCTTCGGGGGCGGTGCCGGTGGCGGTCGTCGCGGCGGACCTAAGGTGTTTCGCGGTGCCGACGTGAGCTATTCGCTCGAAATCACGCTTGAGCAGGCGGTGGCGGGTGCCAAGACCGACATCCGCGTGCCGGTTTGGGAAGAGTGCGAAACCTGTCACGGCTCCGGCTGCAAGTCGGGTACGTCGAAGAAGACCTGTCCGCATTGCGGCGGCAGCGGCATGATCAACATCAACCGCGGATTCCTGCAGGTGCAGCAGACCTGCCCGTACTGCCACGGAACGGGTGAAATCATTTCCGATCCGTGTCCGGACTGCCAGGGACGCGGCCGCAACCGTAAGACCAAGACGCTGGAAATCAATATTCCGGCGGGCATCAATGACGGTCAGCGCATTCGCATCCAGGGTAAGGGCGAGCCCGGCCCCAACGGCGGTCCTTGCGGAGACCTCTTTGTGCAGGTGTTCATCAAGCAGCACGAAATCTTCCAGCGCGACGGCGACGATCTGCACGCCGATTTGCCGCTGAGTTTTGCCACCGCTGCATTGGGCGGCGAAGTGAGTGTGCCGACGATGGGTACCGAAGCGCGCATCACGATTCCGGAAGGCACGCAAACGGGTAAGATCTTCCGCCTGCGCGGCAAGGGCGTGCCGCATTTGCACGGCGGCGGCAATGGGGACCTGTACGTGCACGCTTTTGTTGAGACGCCGGTCAATCTCACGAGCAAGCAAAAGAAGATGCTCAAGGAGTTTGACGAATCGATCAAGGAAGGCGGCACGAAGCATTCGCCCCAGAGCACGAGCTTTTTGGACAAGATGAAGAAATTCTTCTCTTAACGGACACGGCTGCAGCGATTTTTCGCTACAGTGGAGTCAGATAAAACCCCGAATAAACAACAAGGAGATATTCCGATGACCAATAAGTTTGCAGGCACCCAGACCGAAAAGAACCTCTGGGCTGCGTTTGCCGGTGAGTCTCAGGCTCGCAACAAGTACGACTATTTTGCCGGCGTTGCCCGCAAGGAAGGCTACCAGCAGATCGCCGAGCTTTTTGACGAAACGGCTGCCAACGAACGCCAGCATGCCAAGATCTGGTTCAAGCACCTGCAGGGCATCGGCAACACGGCCGAAAACCTGAAGGCTGCCGCCAGCGGTGAAAACTACGAATGGACGGACATGTACGAAGGTTTTGCAAAGACGGCCGAGGCCGAAGGCTTTGCAGAACTCGCCGCGCAGTTCCGTGCTGTGGGCGCCATCGAAAAGGCTCACGAAGAACGCTTCCTGAAGCTGCTCAACAACGTTGAAATGAAGCAGGTCTTCGAAAAGAGCGAAGAAGTGATGTGGCAGTGCCGCGAATGCGGTCACCTTGTGATCGGCAAGAAGGCGCCTGAAATTTGCCCGGTTTGCGCACACCCGCAGAGCTTCCAGCAGATCCGCGCTGAAAATTATTGATTGATGTCTGAGTCGCGATAAAGCGTATCAGCTCAATCCTAGGACCTCCGGTCACTGCGGCAGAGCTTCCATCTGTTGCGGGGACGGGAGGTCTTTTGTTGTTCAATTGGATTTTCAACGAGATTGACTACCAGGCGTATCCGGTGACCGAGAGAGATGCAATGCAGAGCTCTGCTACAGGTTCTCTTGATCGGTGCCGGGATTGAGGTTGTGGTAGATAAGCACACGGCTCTCGGGCGCAGCAATCTGGAGGTCGAAAATGGTAACAGACGTTGGATTTTCGAATTTAAGTTTGCGAAAGATTAGGAAGAAGTCGGTACGTTGCTCGAGCAAGCGGTTGAGCAAGTGCGCTCTCGACGTTACAGCGAGAGCGCAAGTGCTAAAGAACTGAATCGCATGGCGTTGGTGTTCGATGCCGCGCAGCGTCGGTTTGTTGCCTGGCAATGAGTCTTACAACGCTGAGACTTATTCGAACAAGCTCAGCAGATAGGGCAGCAGGAATGGAGCGGCAAACGCAGTGAAAAGACCTGTCAGCCCCATTGCCAGACCGGAGAATGCGCCTGTGTCGCGATTCATCTGAAAAGCTGTGGCGGTGCCGACGCCATGAGCGGCTAAGCCGATGGAAAAGCCGCGCACGGCATCGTCCTTTTCCCTCAAAATTCCCAACAAGCCTCGCGCCATCAACGAACCCACAACACCCGTGATCACCACCAGGGCTGCCGTCAAAGCCGGAATGCCGCCCAAGTGTTCGCTCACTGCCATGGCAATCGGGACGGTGACGCTCTTGGGAGCAAGGGAAATCATCGTCTCGGGAGAGGCGCCGAGGACACCGGCAATCAGAACGGCAGAGACAATGGCGACCGTACCGCCTGCAATAAGACCGCAGGTGAGCGCCACCCACATTTTGGCCAAACGCAGACGTTGCTCATAGAGCGGAACAGCCAAGGCAACGGTGGCCGGCCCCAGCAGAAAGTTGATGTGCTGGCCGCCGTTGAGATAGGTCTTGTAGTCGGTACCGGTGACTTCTAGCGTCACAACAAGAAGAACGATGGCAACGAGAAGCGGCGTGCAGATGGTTTTGTAGCCGCTTTTCTTGTATACCCACATGCCCAAGGCGTAAGCCAGAAGCGTCGCGCAAAGCCACAGTGCGGGATCGGCAAGAAGCTTCTCGGCTGTGAGAGTCAATTGAGAAAGAATCGAATCAAGCACGACGCTTCTCCTTTTTGCTTGAGCCTTGCAGAAGTCGAGCCACCCATCGCGTTACCAGGACGGTCGTGGTCATGGCGAGGATGGACGAACCGATGATGGAAGCCGCAATCGGCAGCCATTCGGCCTGAAGGCGGTCAAAGTGCTCGATGATGCCGACGCCGGCAGGCACAAAGAGGAGGGCAAAGTGAGCAAGCAAAACATTGACGACGGGCAGCGTTTTTTCCAGAAGGCCGTTGACGGTCATCAAGGCGAAAAGAAAAAGCACCATGCCCATCACGGGCCCGGGAACGGGCAGTCCGAAGAGCGTCACAAGTATAAGCCCTGCCAGCTGAAAAGACAGCAGCAGGGCAATTGTCAGAATCATTTGGTATCAGTCCTGCGAACCGAGAAAGTTCGCAATACTAATCCGTTTCTTTCATGTCGCGCAGGTTGCGGCGAAGAATTTTTCCGACGGCAGTCTTCGGAAGAGCCTTCACGAAGACAATCGTGCGCGGGCACTTGTAGCCGGTGAGGCGCGCGCGGCAGTATTTGACGACGTCGTCGCGGGTGAGCGCCGGATCCTTCTTGACGATCACGGCCTTGACCATTTCGCCCACGCGCGGATTGTTGACGCCCACGACGCCGCATTCGAGCACGCCGGGCATGGAGGCGATCACGCTTTCGATTTCATTGGGATAGACGTTAAGGCCGTTCACAATGATCAGGTCCTTCTTGCGGTCCGTGATCGTGATCGTGCCGCGTTCATCCATAAAGCCCACGTCGCCGGTTCTGAGCCAGCCGTCGATGAGGACGTTGGCGGTCTCTTCGGGCTTTTCCCAGTAGCCTGCCATCACCTGCGGGCCCTTGACGCAGATTTCGCCCGTGTGTTCGGCGACCTTTTCCGGGTCAGAACACACGCCGAGATCGACGAACTGTTCGCCGCGAATGGAAACGAGCGTGGAGGGCAGGGGGTAGCCCACCGAGCCGTCCCAGGGAGCGTCGGGCAGGTTGCCGCACACGCCGGGACTGGTTTCCGTGAGACCGTAGGCTTCAAGGATGTGGCAGCCGGTGGCGTTGTACCACTTCTCGGCAACCGTACGTTGCACTTGAGCGCCGCCGCCCACGGTCATTTTGAGGCGCGTGAACTTGTGGTTCTTGAATTCCTTGTTGTTGACAAGCGCATTAAAGAGCGTGTTGACGCCGGGGATGATCGAGAAGTCCCACTTCTTGATGAGTTCCACCAGGCCCGGAATGTCGCGCGGATTGGGCACCATCACCTGGGTGGCGGCAAACTTCGAGAAGCACAGCGTCGCGGTGAAACTGAAGATGTGATAGAGCGGCAAAGCGGTCATGGCCACTTCTTTGCCCATTTCAAAGGTCTGACTGATCCAGGTGCCGGTCTGCTCGACGTTGGCAAGCACGTTGCGGTGCGTGAGCATGGCGCCTTTGGCCACGCCTGTGGTGCCGCCGGTGTATTGCAACAGCGCAACATCGGTGTTTTTGAGTTCGAACGGCTTAAAGCCCTTGGAATGACCGATCGAAAGCGCCTTGCGGAAATTGACGTGACCGGGAAGGTTGAATTCCGGCACCATCTTCTTGACGTAACGCACGACAAAATCGGCGGCGGTGCGCTTGAGCCAGGGCAACATGTCGCCAACCTTGGTGGTCACGATGTGTTTGACGGGCGTTTCCGAGAGCGTGTTTTGCAGCGTCTTGGCGAAGTTTTCAATGATGACGATGGCTTTGGCGCCGCTGTCGGCAAGTTGGTGCCCGAGTTCGTGCGAGGTGTAGAGCGGATTGACGTTGACGGCAATCATGCCCGCGCGCAGGATGCCCAACAGCGTGATGATGTACTGCTGCAGGTTGGGCATCATGATGGCGACGCGATCGCCCGGTTTCATGCCGGGAAGCGACTGCAGGTAGCCCGCAAAGTCCTTCGAGAGATCGCAGATTTCCCGGTATGTGAGCACTTTGTCCATGCAGATGAAGGCGGGGTGATCGCCGTAGGTTTCGGCAACCGTGTCGAAAAGTGCCGGAATGGAGGCGAAACGATCGGGATTGATTTCGGCCGGAAAGCCTTCGGGATAGTGCTTGAGCCAGGGAAGAGAAGTCTCGGACATGGATGAGTAATCCTTCGTTTTCACGTTGCGCCGCGGCATGACGCTGCAACGGCAACGCCTAAATTTTTCTGTGTCAATCGGTTGGCGGCACTCCGACTGTTGCGATCAAAGCGCCGCGTCAAACGGTCAGCGTCGGGGCGAACGGCGAGCCTGCAGTTTGTCAAGCTGCAGGCAGTGGCGCGCGTAGGCTCTGACATCGTTGTAGTCGGTGTAGTCGATTGCGACGCTCGAATCCGTGGGACCGTCGGTGATCTTCATGATGATGCGGATCATCATGCGCTCGAAGAAGTTCCAGTTCGGGTAGTCCACCTTGCCGGCAAAGCACTTCAGGTCGCGGGGCTTCCAGGCGCTGCGCTTGACGAACTTCTGCAGGTAACGGTTGCCTTCGGGCGTTGCCTTTTCAGGCGAACGGGCGACGACCGTCACGTTGAAGAAGCTGTTGGGACGCGACTCGATTTCGTTTTTGTACATCGAGCAGAATTCCCAGACAATCTTGTTGTAGACGCCGTACACGATGGGAGAGCCCACGATCACGATGTCGTATTTCGCCCAATCCACACCCTCGCGGACGCCCTCCATCATGTCCACCATGTCGCACCCATGCCCCTCGGCAACGATCGTTTCCATGATGGTGCGTGCGATGCGGGCCGTATGACCGGCGTGACTGTAGTAAGCGACGAGAACGTGATGAGACATTGCGATTCCAACTGAGTCTGCGGGAAAGGCGAGTCAAACCGACTCAACCTTCCAATTTAATTTGAATCCCCGGCAAAAGGGATAGGGTGAAAAATCGGTACAAACCCGATTGATACGCCCGAATTTTAACGGCCGCACGCACAAAATTGGACAAAATCCGCGGCAGACGGCCTTATACGGCAATTTTCGCCGATTGAGGTTGTCTGAAGCTGAAAACCAAGAAAGTGTGTGTTGGGTGATGAAAAAATTCTCAGCAGGATTGTTTACAGGCGACGGCGTATAAAATTCCCGCAAAAAATCTTGGAAAAACAGCGGTTCGCCGACTAAAATGGCGCCTTCGCTGCGTGGTTGCCCAAAAAGGCCGGAGAGAAATTTCGGCGTCAACATTGCAACCGCCCTCAAACAACAACCAAACCGCAGTGCGGCACCTCATTTTTTAGCGTTTCGCCGCGCGCTACAGGATTTATGGCAAAAGAAGATCTAATTGAAATGTCGGGCCAGGTGCTCGAAGTTCTCCCCGACGCCCGTTATCGCGTCAAGCTTGAAAACGGTCACGAACTCATCGCCTACACCAACGGCAAGATGCGCAAGCACCACATCCGAATTCTCGCCGGCGACAAGGTTTCGCTCGAGCTCTCTCCTTATGACCTCACCAAGGGCCGCATCACCTTCCGCCACATCGAAGGTCGTCCCTCTGCGGCTCCGGCTGCCGGCAGCCAGACGCGTCGCCGTTAATTCTTTCTGCCGACGGTCATGCAGCACTTTGTTCTGACGTACCGTTACGTTGATGACTATATGGCTCGGCGCGATGCTTTTCGTGCCGAGCATCTCGCGCGCCTGCAAAAGGCTGTAGACGACGGCCTTGTTCTGGCGGCAGGCGTTTTGCCCGAGAGTCTCTCGGCCCTGATCGTGTGCCGTGCGAACTCGGCCGATGAGTTGCGCGCGTTTGCCAAAGACGATCCCTACTACCACGCCGGGTTGATCACTTCTTTTGAAGTTGAGCCCTGGACGGTGGCCGTGGGGGTGCCGCAGATTCTCAGAGCGCAATGACCCAAGACGAGGACGGTGCTTTCGCATTGCCGCCAGCCGTCGGCGTCTCTTGCATTCTGCGCCGCATCAAGGGCGGGCTCAATCGTCTGGGGTTGATTCGTATCGAAGGCGAAATCCATTCGATCAAGCCCTATCCGTCCGGACACGTCTATCTCGATCTCAAGGACAACGAAGACGACGCGATTTTGCACTGCGTGGTCTGGCGTCGCAACGCCTATCGACTGAAACGATTGCCCGAGCAGGGCGAAGCTGTGGTGCTCACCGGTACGCTCGACGTCTTTGAGGTGCGAGGACAGTTGCAATTCAACGTCGTTGCCGTACAGGCCGCCGGCGACGGCGCTCTGTTTGCCAAATTCGAGGCTCTCAAGCGAAAGCTTCTGGCCGAAGGCCTTTTTGACGCAACTCTCAAAAAGGAGTTGCCGCGCTATCCGCAGTCCGTGGGGGTGATCACGAGCACCGAAACGGCGGCGCTTCAGGACGTTATGAAGACGCGTGCGAGCTTGGCTCCGTGGGTGCCCTTCGTGGTTTATCACGCAGGCGTTCAAGGTGAAGCTTCGGAAGGCGAAATCCTTGCTGCGCTCAAAAAAGCTCGCGAAAGAAACGAAGTTGACGTTTTGCTTCTTGTACGCGGGGGCGGCTCTTTGGCGGACCTCTGGAGCTTTAACTCCGAAGCGCTGGCCCGAGAACTGCGGGCAATGCCGATGCCGGTTGTGACGGGCATCGGGCACGAAACCGATTTTACGATTGCCGATATGGCTACCGACGTGAGAGCGCCGACGCCGACCGCCGCCTGTTCTCTTGTGTTGCAGCACTGGTCGGCGGCGCCTCAGTGGCTTTCGACACTCGAAACTCGTCTGGCGACAGTGATGCAGGCGAACCTGCGCCTGAGTCGATCGCAGTTGACTCAAGCCGTTCGTTTGCAGTCGGCCATGCAAAACGTTGTGCTGAGGCTGCGGGCCAGGGTGCCTGCTCAGCGGGAATTGCGACAGATCTACGAACGGTATCTTGACGCGCTGACCGAGCGACTTGATCGAAACGCGATGACGCTTGCGGCCGAACGGCGTGTGTGTCTGCAGGCTGCTGCATCCAAGACGGCGCTTGCGCAAATGAATCTTTTGCGTGTTCGCCCGGCCTTTGACAAAGCGCGAGCCGAAACGGCGCATCTCGAAAAAAGCCTTCGGCAGACGGTGTCTCTTCGCATTGAGGCCAAACGAGCGGAGCTTGAGCGGCTTTCCGCGTCTCTGTCGGCTTTGGATATCACCAAGACGTTGGCCCGCGGCTTTTCTCTTACAACCGACAGTCAGGGTCGTCCGGTGCGCGACGCGGAACAGCTCGCCGAAGGCGAAACGGTATCCATCCTGTTTGAGAAGGGCTCTGCGCGAGCCCGGGTCATCGAGCGCAAACCGAGAAGCTAAAGAAAATTTCCTTTAAAAAGAAAGGAATTTGCGTTTGCCGGGTTTTGTCTCACGGATTCCCGATGATTTCGGTCTATTATCTAAGGGTGACAAAGGACGTTTCGTGAGACAGCAATGGATCGTGTCCGATTCGGCCTGCTTCCCACAAGAAGGCAATCTTGGAGCTCACGCGTCCTGCAAGCAGAGAAATCCGATCGATAACCGATTCTCGAGGAGAAGTCCAATGAGCCAGTTCGTTTTGCCCAAGCTTGATTATGAAATGGACGCCCTTGCACCGGCCATCAGCAAGGAAACGCTGGAATACCACTACGGCAAGCATCATCAGACCTACATCACCAATCTCAACAATCTCATCAAAGGCACGATGTACGAAGCCGAATCCCTGCGTGAAATCATCAAGACAAGCCAGGGCCCGATCTTCAATAACGCTGCGCAGAGCTACAACCACGCCTTCTATTGGAAGTGCCTGAGCCCCAACGGCGGCGGCGAACCGACCGGCGCATTGATGGACGCCATCGTCAAGCAGTGGGGTTCTTACGAAGGCTTCGTTGCAGACTTCTCGGCCAAGGCGGCCAACAACTTCGGCTCCGGCTGGACGTGGCTCGTCAAGCGCTTGGACGGCCAGCTTGAAATCTATTCGACCTCCAATGCCGGCACGCCTCTGACGGAACATCTCAAGCCCCTGATGGTCATCGACGTTTGGGAACACGCCTACTACATCGATTACCGCAACGCCCGTGCGGCCTACATCCAGGCCTTCTTTGACAAGCTCGTCAATTGGGACTTCGTGCAGCGTCGCTTTAACGGTGAACCGTGCGACTGCGACTGCCGCGGTGAAGAAGGCGGTTGCTGTTGCGGAGCTTGCGGCTGCGGCGCTTAAAAAAAACTTGAAACCGGCGCGTGCATTTCAAACGATTTGATGTGCGCGTCGCTTTTGGTTGATAGGAAAAGAAAGAAGCAGTTCGATTCGGTTCGTACTGCTTCTTTTGTTGCCGAAGAAGATTTTCCGGTGAATGCGGACCGGTAATTATTCCGCCGCCGACTCCGTGCGCTTGCAATAGCGAGCGTCGGCAAGCGCCGGAATGACGGTTCCCGCTCTGACGTTGTTGCGGGCAAACCAGCCGGCGTGCATCTCGATGACGCGGGAGGCGGCTACGCGTGAGTGGTGCAGTTCAAGCGAACCCTTTTGCATCGAGACGATTTGAGTGATGCGACCGCACGCATCGATAAAGGCTGCATCGAGGTCAATGAGCGTGTTTTTCATCCACATGGCGATGGGGCGCGGAGCGGTAAAAACAAAGAGCATGCCGTGATCGGCCGGCATATAGGTGCGGTTCATGAGCCCCGTTCGGTGCTCGACCGAGGTGCGTGCAACTTCAAGTTCGACGATTTTGTCGCCGATTTTGACGGCCAGTGTTTCGTCGAGCGACTGTGCCGCAAGCGCACAACTGATGAGCGAGAACGTCAGACCGAGAAGAAAACGCGACATGATGCAAAACGAAAAGAAGGAGAAACATCCTAGGTAATATATCGTATATTTTCGCTCTTGCGAAGAGTCGTTTCGACGATTGTGTGTCCGAGACAGCACACGACGCAAAAAGTGCAGTGCGTCATGAACTTGAAAGCGGCAAGTTGGCGTAATGTTGATTGTTGAAAAGAGGACTTTGTGTTGCTGCAACCTGCTCAAGGCCGAGAGCCGACGCGAAGACTCGGACAAAGTGAAATAAACAAAGAGGAAAAATATGGCACAGGGAGTTGTCAAGTGGTTTAACGACGTCAAGGGCTTTGGGTTCATTACGCCCGACGAAGGCGGTGAAGAGCTTTTCGCGCATTTTTCCGCCATTGAAATGAAGGGGTTCAAGAGCCTCAAGGAAGGTCAGCGGGTGACGTTTGAGGTCGTCGAAGGTCCCAAGGGCAAGCAGGCGACGCACATCAAGCCGATCGAAGAGTGAGTCTCGGCAGGCGAGGAAGCCGATCTCATGAAGGCGCTCCTGCCTGCACCTCAAAAAGCGCAGTAAAAACAAGGCGGTTGCCGACGCTTTGGCGTTGGCATTTCTCGTTGTGATCGTGTATTATTGCGCGTCTGATTTTCACCGTGCTTTCAGTTTCCCCGTTTTCCACTGGACTGATGGCGACAAGCGGCAAAAAGAAAATCAACAAGAAATTCCCGGTAAAAGGCACTGAATACGGTGCACGGCGAAGTTAGAACGCGGTGCGCTTCGGTGGTTTTTGCCTCGTTTTTGTTTATTGACGCGAGCAGGCCGTTTAACAGCTCCAACCTGTGCAAAGTACAGGCGCCACCCTGTGCGAGGCGGTTTGAAATTCATCTGCTGCGTCCTTTTGTGAATCAGGTGACAACAATGAAGACCTTCTCTGCCAAGCCGCTCGAAGTACAGCGCGACTGGTACGTGGTCGATGGCAGCGACAAGGTGCTTGGCCGCCTTGCTGCCGAAATCGCACTCCGCTTGCGCGGCAAGCACAAGCCCGAATACACGCCGCATGTCGATACGGGCGACTACATCGTCGTGATCAACGCTGACAAGCTCAAGCTGTCTGCTGAAAAGGCCGGTAAGAAGACGTACTACCGTCACACCGGCTATCCGGGCGGTATCTACGAAACCACCTTCAAGGAAATGCAGGCCAAGCACCCCGGCCGTGCTCTCGAAATCGCGGTCAAGGGCATGCTCCCGAAGGGCCGTCTCGGCTACGCCATGATCAAGAAGCTCAAGATCTACGCCGGCGCCGAACACCCGCACACCGCACAGCAGCCCAAGGTTCTTGACATTTAAGGTGGATAAAGATGATCGGTAACTACAACTACGGCACCGGCCGTCGCAAGAGCTCCGTGGCTCGCGTGTTCATCAAGCGCGGCACGGGCAAGATCGTGATCAACGGCCGCGATCTCAACGAATTCTTCAAGCGTGAAACCGGCCGCATGATCGTCATGCAGCCCCTGCAGCTCACCGAAAATGTCGAAACGTTCGACATCATGGTGAACGTGACCGGCGGCGGCGAATCCGGCCAGGCTGGTGCTGTGCGCCACGGCATCACCCGCGCTCTGATCGACTACGATGCCGGTCTCAAGCCGGTCCTGTCGGCTGCCGGCCTCGTGACCCGCGACGCCCGCGAAGTCGAACGTAAGAAGGTTGGTCTGCGCAAGGCCCGCCGCGCCAAGCAGTTCAGCAAGCGCTAATCGTTCATTCGCAAGCGTTCTGCCTCGGTATACTTTTGCAAACTTTGGTTTGCGAAGAAAGCCGGGGCAAGAAGCGAAAAAACCGTCTCCCTTTCCCGGGCGGCGGTTTTTTTATGTCTGCTGCCGGAGCATTTTTCCTGCCAAAGACATCAGACAAAAAGATTCTTCGGGGAGTTTTTCGACATGCAGGAAAAGAAAATCAAGGCGGGTATCGTGGGTGGAACGGGGTACACCGGCGTGGAGCTGCTGCGTTTGTTAAGCCGCCATCCCAACGTTGAGGTCTGTGCCATCACATCGCGCAAGGATGCGGGTACCAAAGTAACGGCAATGTACCCCTCGCTCAGAGGCTTCATGGACGATCTGGTGTTTACGACGCCCGAAGAGGCCGAACTCACCGCTTGTGACGTGGTGTTCTTTGCGACGCCGCACGGGGTGGCCATGAGCATGGCGCGCGAATTGACGGCTGCCGGCGTCAAGATCATTGACTTGGCAGCGGATTTCCGTTTGCGTGATACGGACACGTTCAAGACTTGGTACAAGCTCGATCATGCCTGCCCTGATCTCCTGGAAGAGTCTGTCTACGGGCAACCCGAGACCATGCGTGAGAAGATGAAGAACGCTCGGATTCTCGGCATGGCAGGCTGCTATCCGACCTCCATCGAATTGGGGCTCTTGCCTTTGATGGAATACGAAAAGGCGCATCCCGGCACGTTTGATCTCAAGACCATCATTGCCGACAGCAAGTCGGGTATTTCCGGCTCCGGCAAGAAGGCGGACGTTTCGATCATCACGGCTGAAATGTCGGATAACTTCCATGCATATGGTCTTAAAGGGCATCGGCATACCCCCGAAATCGAGCAGCAGCTCAAACTCCTGGCCGGTACGGACGATCTGAAATTGACGTTTGTGCCGCATCTGTTGCCGACCATTCGAGGGATTCATTCGACGATTTACATTCGTCTGAAGAATGCCACGACTCAGATTGATCTTCAGAAGCTCTACGAAGATCGCTTTGCGGATGAATACTTCGTCGACGTGATGCCTGCCGGATCGACGCCTGAAACGAGAAGCGTACGCGGCTCCAACTTCCTGCGTCTGGCAGTTCATCGTCCAGGCAATGGCGACCTGATCATTGTGCTGGCGGTGGAAGACAATCTCGTCAAGGGGGCTGCGGGGCAGTCGGTGCAGGCGATGAACATTCTCTTCGGATTGGATGAAAAGACGGGGCTGGACGCGCCTGCGTTGGTGCCGTAATGTTTAAGGGCAATCCCGACGGAGAGGTCATGTGAATGGAGGGTCAGTCTCGGCGGCAAATGAAAAATTGCAAACGACAGCTGACACTGGTAAATCTCTAATGCAATTTTTCGAGGCTCAGCAAGGAATTTCCGTATAATCCGAAGGCTTCGCAATGCACGCCGCAAGGCGTTGCACGACAAGATTTTTTAACGAGAAAACATCTAAAGAGGTAAGAAGTGTTTTTCATTTCTGACGCAATGGCTCAGACCGCAGGTGCGGCCGCTGCCGGTGGTACCGGCGGTCTGCTGATGCAGATCATTCCGATCATTCTGATTTTTGTTGTGTTCTGGTTCTTCCTGATCCGTCCGCAGCAAAAGCGCCAGAAGGAACATCAGAAGATGTGCGAAGCGCTCACCAAGGGCGATGAAATCGTGACGATCGGCGGCCTGGCCGGCCGTATCGCCGAAGTGAGCGAACAGTACGTCGTGATCGAAATCAGCCGCGTGGAAGACAATCCCGTGACGATCACGATGCAGCGCGGCGCTGTGCAGACGGTTCTGCCGCGCGGCACGCTGAAGTCGATCGACAAGTAAAGACGGCTTTCATGCAGCGGGCGGGCTGTATCCGACTTGAAGGATATGGCTGACGCCCGCTTTGCCGTTTAGTTGATGCACCGCAATCGGTTTATGGCCTTTTGCGGTTCTTGCGCAAAAAATGGAACTGTTTGATCAAAACAGCCGTTTTTTGCGGACACGAAACTCTCAGCGGAAGAGTTTTGTAGGCTGAAGGGGAATTTCTCTTTTCGCCAATTCCATTTTCGCAACGAAAGGCGTCCGAGTCCGTGTTTGCGGTCTTGCGCGGAATCGGGCATCGGACTGACCCGGAGTTTTTGTTATGAATCGATACGCTCTTTGGAAGTACATCGTCATCGGAGTGGTTCTGCTCATTGCGGCGCTGTACACCTTGCCGAATTTTTACGGCGAATCGCCCGCAGTGCAGGTGAGTTCCGGCAAGTCGACGGTGAAGATCGACGAGACGGTGCTCGCTCGTGTGGAAAAAGCGCTTGCGGATGCACAGCTGAAGCCCAACGGCGTTTTCTATGAGCAGGGTGCTCAGCAAAACACCGTGCGCGTGCGCTTTGATCCGACGGAAGCCGAAAAGCAGCTGCAGGCTCGTGAAGTGCTCGAACGCGCTCTTAACCCCGACCGTACGGATCCTTCCTACATCGTCGCTCCCAACCTGGTGCCCAATACGCCCGAGTGGCTCCTGAAGATCAATGCGCTGCCGATGTATCTCGGCCTTGACCTTCGCGGCGGCGTTCACTTCCTGCTGCAGGTCGACATGCACTCGGCCATTGAGAAGCGCGCCGAATCGACGGCAGCCGATCTGCGTACGCAGTTCCGCGACAAGCGTATCCGTCACGCAGGCATTTCGCGTCAGGGCAATACGGTTGTGATCGCCTTCAACGACGAGCAGGAGCGCGCCCGCGCTAATGACCTTCTTCGTTCTACTCAGCCTGATTTGGTGGTGACGGAAGGTACGCGCGCAGGCAAGTTCACCCTTTCGGCCGAACTGTCGCAAAAGGCGATTCAAAACGTTCAGGAATATGCCTTAAAGCAAAATATCTCGACGCTGCACAACCGTATTAACGAACTGGGCGTTGCAGAACCTGTGATTGCTCAGCAGGGTGCCGATCGTATCGTGGTGCAGCTGCCGGGTGTTCAGGATACGGCCAAGGCCAAGGACATTTTGGGTCGTACGGCAACGCTTGAAGTGCGCATGGTCGACGATTCGCCTGAAGCGCTCACTCAGATGGCGCAGGGCAATGTTCCCTTCGGTGACGAAAAGTATTTTGACCGTGAAGGTCGTCCGATTCTTGTGAAGCGCCGTGTGGTGCTCACCGGTGAGAACCTGAACGACGCGCAGCCGGGCTTTGATTCCCAGACGCAGGAACCCACGGTGAACCTGACGCTGGACAACAAGGGCGCACGCATCTTCCGCGATGTGACGCGTGACAACGTGGGCAAGCGCATGGCCATCATCCTGTTTGAAAAGGGCAAGGGTGAAGTGGTGACGGCTCCGGTTATCCGTCAGGAAATTGCCGGCGGTCGCGTGCAGATTTCAGGTCGCATGACCACGATTGAAGCGACCGACACCGCTCTCTTGCTGCGTGCCGGTTCTCTGGCGGCTCCCATGGAAATTGTGGAAGAACGCCTGATCGGTCCGTCTCTGGGTGCCGACAACATTGAAGCCGGCTTCCGTTCGACACTCTACGGCTTCGGTTTCGTGGCGGTCTTCATGATCCTCTACTACCAGGTCTTCGGCATCGTGACGGCCATCAGTCTGATGTGCAACGTGATGTGCTTGGTGGCGTTGCTCTCCATGCTGCAGGCAACGCTGACTCTTCCCGGTATTGCCGCTATCGCGCTGACACTAGGTATGGCCGTTGACTCGAACGTACTCATTAACGAACGTATTCGTGAAGAACTTCGAATCGGGCGAACGCCGCAGTTGGCCATCAGTGAAGGTTACGGTATGGCGTTTGCGACGATTGTCGACTCCAACGTCACCAGTTTGATCGCCGGTATTGCCTTGCTGATTTTCGGTTCCGGCCCGGTGCGAGGCTTTGCCGTGGTGCACTGCTTGGGCATCATGACGTCGCTCTTTACCTCCGTGATTGTCTCGCGCAGCATGGTGAACTTCATCTACGGTCGTCAGAAGAAGTTGACGCGCGTGCATATCGGTCAGATCTGGCGCCCGGATACGGCGCAGACGCAGTCGAAGTAAAGAATTAAGAGGGGAAAATCATGGAGTTTTTCCGAATTCACAAGACGATCCCGTTCATGCACTACTCGCACATTTTGAACGCGATCTCTTTGGTTTCATTCATCATTGCCGTGTTCTGGATCTTCTATCACGGCTTGGCGCTGTCTATTGAATTTACGGGCGGCACGCAGGTTGTGGTGCAGTATCCGGAGGCTGTTCAGACGGAACAGATCCGTGAGCAGATCCAAAGCAAACTCGGCGTTGAAGCCGCTGTCCAGAATTACGGAACGGCACGCGACATCATGATTCGTCTTCCAATGAAGGAAGGCGAAACGTCCGGTCAGATGGCAGGCGAACTTCTGAAGGCGCTTCAGGAAACCGCTCCCGGCGTCAAGATGCTCAACAACGAGTTCGTGGGGCCGCAGGTGGGTGAAGAACTGGCAACTGATGGTCTGACCGCTCTGTTGCTCGTTGTGGCCGGCATCATCATTTATCTCTCGATGCGATTCGAGTGGAAGTTTGCTATCGCTGCCATCATCGCCAACCTGCACGACATCGTGATCGTGGTGGGCATCTTTGCCGTGATGAACTGGGAGTTCTCGCTGCCGGTCTTGGCGGCCGTGCTGGCAGTGCTTGGTTATTCCGTGAACGAATCGGTGATTATTTTCGACCGCGTACGTGAGCACTTCCGCAAGATGCGCCGTACGGACACGGTTGAGGTGATCAACTCGGCCATTACCGCCACGATTTCGCGTACGGTGATCACGCACGGCTCGACTCTGGCGATGACGCTTGCGATGTTCTTCTTCGGTGGTCCTGCGCTGCATTACTTTGCGCTGGCGCTGACGATCGGTATTCTTCTGGGCGTCTACTCGTCGGTGTTCGTGGCGGCTGCGATTGCCATGTACCTTGGCGTGAAGAGAGAAGACTTGGTGAAGCCCATCAAGAAGGATGAGGTGCAGGAGATGGTGCCGTAAGAGGTACTTAATCCTGAGCAAGAAAAGGGAACCCCGTTGGTGATTGATGCATCAGCGGGGTTTTTTGTACCTGGACACTTTACAGGGAATGGTTGAGGAGCGTCTGTAAATCAAATAAACACTGATCTTTGTCAGGAATCTTATTTCTCAATCAAACGGTGTTAGACCATACTTTTCAAAACTTTTTCTAAACATTCATAACTAGAATCGGTCGCAACAATTTCATTACTTCCAGGAGCACTGATGTCTATCCCACGATGAATATCGTGAAGACAAAAATAATTCCATAAATGCTGTTCGTATGTATAGATGGACCGAGTAGTAGGTTCTCCGGGATTGAGCCACCGCCAGTTTCCGATGGCTTCATAAATAAAACTGTCGATCACTATGCCTGATAGTGTGTAACTTTTAAAGTAATTGTCACGAATGTAACGAATGTGTTTGCATGTATCGAATAGAAGGCCATTGCTGCATTGATTTCTCAAAAACATCGCATCTTGCTCGGCTTTTGGATTGGTAGAGCGCCATCGACCACCATGGTTTGAGTCAGGATATTTGTATGTTCCCTTATCTGTCATAAAGGCGGGGACAATTTCGAAATATATATCATCAGAAAACAGTATTTTGATAACTTGTCCATCAGCATGTATATCACTGTTTGGATATGTAATAAGGATAGCAGATTTAACGGCTTGTAATAATTTAGATTGGCTATTTCCGTTCAGTTGGTTGTAATAATCAAATAGGTAAGAGGGTAACTCGACTAAAATGTCAATATCACTAGTGTCGATAGCTGTATTTCTTCCATAGCTACCAACGTACAGGCTATGACAGGAATCACTTGATGATTGCCAAAACTCCTGGTTTATCGACTTTGTAATGGCATGATAGCGTCTCGAAATTACTTGTCTTACGTCTAGAGGGATGATTTCGCCTCGTTTTTTGATCTTATTTGTCATGAGATGTTTTCCTTAGTAAAGCTGGAAGATATGAATCAATTTCATCATCAGTAAATGAGTTATCATGCTTTATCTGTAATGCCTTTTTGGCCTCTTTTACAGCGGCGTCAGTTGTATTGGGCGCATCTTGATATATGTTGTTTGTATCTTTTATTAGTTGCTCAAATTTGTCTTTTAAATTCTGAACGGATTCATCTTGTATTTTTATCTCAGTTATTAAAAACCTGAATCGATCTCTAATGAAAATTAACTTGTTTGCAGTGGATTTATGGGAAGTGGCAAGGCGTTGCAGATCAAAAAATTTGAGGTAGGCTGAGATGCATAAAGAAATGAAAGATATTATGGCAGAGACTAATTTGACCCAAAACGGATCAATAAATATAGTTGAAATTATTCCTGCAGTCGCGAGCGATGAGGTAATGATGTTGAGAAGCTTTAGACAACTAAACCGACTTGCATAAATATCAGCTTGTTTTTCTTGTATTTTGTGTGACCAAACAACTCCTGCATAAAAATTTCTAGCGGCATCTTCTAATATTAGATAATTAGTGATTGTTTTGTTTTGATCCATTTCGTTTTTTTGGGCGGGGGCAAACACTCAGAAATTATAGCAAAGAAATAAAATTTAATGGGTTGATTTTTCAGAGGGTGTGATTCTGAACAATAATAGTTTTGTAGATTAACACTTTGTTTTTTCAAAAGTTTCTGTAGTTGATGCTAATAGGTGAATTACGGAACTAAAAACGGCACGAGAATCGACGAAGACGGAACGGCTATCCAACCGAAATCCGTAGTGTTCGGCGACTGCAACCGAACGACAGGAGACTACAGATCGAACGGCGGTCGACAAGAATGAACCGCTTTCCAATATTTCCCTTCCATTTCCCGCCCTTAGCTTCCGCGGTAACTTCAATCGAGCGGATCTCAACGAACATTGAACGCGCGCCGCCTAGCGGAGAACGGTAATCTTTGCTGAAGAAATGCATTGATCCAGACGGAACGTTCGGCTCCAATGATAGAACGCCTCACGTCTTCATTTGAACGGTTATTTCCCATGGCAGACTACTACTCACTCTCAATCGCACGCTTGGCAATTTCAAGTCGAACGATTGTCGCCGGTCGCCAAATTTGGAACGTTGGCTTCCGGCGCCTCGGATCGAACGCGAGTCGAAGCCACAGAGAACGGCAGTCGACGTCGGGTGGACGTCTTTTAGCGTATGTTCGCTGAGAAGATATGGGGGATGCGGACGAAAACTTGGACCAAACTCCTGGAATGAGGTTCAAGTTATGTACACTCAAAAAGAAATCAACGACCTCCTAAAAATATATGATTGTTTGAACTCAGTACGAGGTACCGTTCGGCTTCTAGGGTAACCTTCACGCCCCAAACTACGAGAGTGGCTTCGAGAAAGACGCGAGAAAGGTCAGGTCCGTGCTAAGTCTTGCCTGCGAGGAAATAACGAGTCACGGAAAAAGGCTGCCAAAACCTACATTCAAAGCGGTCGTAGCTTGCAAGCAACGATCAATCAATTGGGCTACAACGTTTCTCAACGGACTATTCAGAATTGGGTCGAAAAGTTTTATCCGAAAGCGAGAAAGCTCAATAACAGCCCTATCAAGTTCCACTCTAAGCGTTTTTCTTGGGAAACGAAAATAAAAGCCGTTTACGCCATGCGGCAACCCAACCGCTCCGTTATCAGTGTGGCTCGTGAATACGCTGTTTCACGTCAAACTCTATATGCTTGGGACAAGGAGATAGCTAATCCATGCATTGACGTACCGGGGTCGGTTATGACACCTCCAAAACGAGATAAGCCCGCACCTGTGTCAAGCGACTGCTCGTCTGCGCACAAAACGCGGGATATTTGAGCCACCCGAGTAAAAAAATTAATTACCAGTTAAAAGCTTGTTTTTCTTGGCTCCTCTAAGTCGATAGCTGTCTCCCATAATGGTTACCGGGGTGCAGTGGTGCAGCAGTCTGTCGAGAATGGCGGTTGCAACCGTCGGATCCCCAAAGATCACACCCCAGTCGTTGATGGCTCTGTTGCTTGTCCAGATGATGCTTTTGCGTTCGTAACGCCTGCTCACTAGCTGAAAGAACAAGTCTGCATTCTCCGTCGAGATCGGCAGGTAGCCGACTTCATCGATGATCAATAGCTGAGGTTTGCTCAGCATTGCCATCTTCTCGTTAAGAACGGATTCCTACTTGGCTTTCTCCAGCATATTCACCAGTGCAGCAGCCGTAATAAATAAGACCGAGTAGCCATTTTTCACCGCTTCACGCCCAAGTGCTATTGCCAAATGCGGCTTGCCACCCCCGGTGGTCCAAGGAATAAAACATTCTCACCGCTAGCCACCCATTCCATCTTTGCCAACTCCCGGATTGTTCCCGGATCAACTGCAGGCTGCGCTGCCAAATCAAATCCGTCCAGAGTACAAGCACGAGGAAAGTGAGCGGCCATCGTAGCCAATTTGATGCGATTGGCATCTCTTTGATCAGCCTCCTTGCCTAACACGTATTCCATTGCTTCTCTCGGCGTCATCTTTGCATCCGTGGCTGTTTGCATTAGCTCAAGCATGTGGTCGCGCATGAATGCCAACTTCAGCCGCGCTGCCATTCGCTGCAAGCGTTCGTCCGTTTCTCTTGTATTCATGTTTTATCCTCTCCTAACAGCAAGATCGTATACATTCAGGCTACGCTGCAGGTTGTTGCAGCGGTACAGCGGATCGGGGAGCTGAGGCAGATGTGGTAATTTTTCAGTCTGCGGACTTTCTTTTTGAACCCGAGGTTTGTACACTGAGTCCACCTTATCCAACTCGGCAATCACGCGAGCCTTTCTTGTGACCACGATGCTGACATCGTCGACAAGGAGTTGGACCTCTTTCTGAGCGAGTTCTTGCGGTAACAAGCAGGCGTTGCTGTCGACGCGGATAAGGCCTGCCGCATCGACTTTCCTTGTTTCTTCCCGAACGCGCACGAGTCTGGGCAAACCTTTAATGCCCATCATCGCCTGTCTCTCTACTATGAAAAGCTCTCTGGGTGTTGAGATAATCGTCAAGAACGCGCTCGTCAGCGTATGTCAGGGACCAGTGCTCCAGCCAATAATTGACCGCCTGCAGACTTTAGAACGGTTTGCCTTGCAAGGCATTGCTTTGTACATAGCGCACCGCTCTTTCCACCTTTCCCTTTGACTGCGGATGATATGGCGTACAAGCAATAGGTTTGACGGCCCAGTACTGACAAAAGCTCTCAAAGGCTTGCGTCCATTCGATTGAGCCGCGGCGTTTGTGGGTGCGAACCAAACATCTGGTGTTGTCGCAGACGAGCGCTCTTGGACGCGCCTTGAAGAAGAAAAATGCCGATTCAGTGCCATCAAGCCATGCGGATTGATTTTCCGCAGGGTAAGCCTTGGCAAAAATCCGTCTGGAGAAAGCCAATACGGCAACGAACACGTGGATTTTGACGGCCCCGTCATTGACCATGACGGTTTTCTCGCAGAAGTCAATCTGTATGTGATCACCCGGTGCGGTTTCGTAGCGTCGGCAGTATTTTTGACAGCCTTGTACTGTAGGTGCAGCGGCTCACTGAAACGCTGAAGCTGTCGCAAACCGATCCTGACGCCCTGTTCCTGCAAATTACGTTGGACGACGGCGCAATTGCAACCGCTGTCAAAAAATTCCTGCCGTACCCGCTCACGATTATCCTGCAACCTTCGTGCCTGGCCGGACTTAGGTTTTATGACCGGCTCGGCCCCTTTGAGGTACTTGCTAATGGTGTTGCGGGCAAATCCCGTCAGCTCGGAGATTCGACGGATGGACAGTTTGTTGGCAGCAAGCGCCTTGAGCTGAACGATATCTGTTTTGCTGAGCATATTTTTGAGACAAAGATGTGGACCTTTGCTCATTGTGCTCGATGTTGTTTGACTCATTCCTATCCCTTGTTTGGGATGGCTCAATTCTTGGTCGTTTTGTGGAAGCTTACAGCATCACCCAACAGTTTTTCCTTTGCTTCAATGCGGCTGAATAGGAAGAAAACTGATTGGGTATCACCTGTTGAGAATCGATAAATTAGACTTTGATGATCTAACATAGGGAGACCTGTTGAAATTGTAGATGAATGATTACGCGGTGACGATAACAGCTTAATAGCTACAAACTAGTTTCCAGTGAAACACCTGAAGCAATGTGTCAGAGATGTCGTGTAGTGTCTCCGTGTTGAATAGGACCTTCCGTGTGTTTGGCTTTTAGGATCGCCTGGTTAAACATGCGAAGTCGAACATATGGTAGAACCAAGATGGTCTCCTCGGGGTGATGATGGGGGCAGCATAGTGAAAGAGATATGACTTGTCAGACTTGGGTTTAATAATAAATGTATTGGCATCTTGAGGATCGAAGAAAAAATCTTTAGAAGTAGCAATGATTGTCCAATCAAGTTATGAAATGGAATCGACATCATGGGAGCCACTGAAGTTTTAGATGTTTGATTTTTGTTAAACGTAAGATTTAATCATGGATTTTATAAAACAAAAAGCTGAAGCATTTTTTTGATTTGTGGTAAGTTTTATGGATAAAAATATATTTACTTTAGGCGATGTCTTAAATGATTGTCGACTAGGCCGGCTTTTCTCAAGTGAGTCCAGAAGCTGTGTGTTACAGATGTGGATTTTAAATATAAATTATGGTGACAGTGTTGATAATAGGATCTTATACGGTAGGTTGCTTCCCTACTATTTTGCAAATAATACCTGGTCTGCCAGTATGGATGATCATAATATGGTATTTGATGCGGGAGACAGAAAATCGAAAATTAATGTCTTTAGATTGAGTGTTTGCCTTAGTGATTTTTTATGTAAGGATATGATCCAATTGTTGCTAAAAGGGGACTCTTTGGCTTCAATTAATTCTCAATTAAAATTTAAGATAAGCGAAAAGTTAAATAACCGATTTGAAAAAACGGTATTTGGACGTGAGGGGAAAGTTGCAATTCGACCAGTTGCATATCTCTACAATAGAAATTCATACGAACAGAATAAGAGGATAAGTCCTCATGGTAGCGGTGGAGCTTTAAGCGCGGCTATAGTACAACTAGATAAATTAGATTTGCTAAAAATAAATGGGTGCCATGACCCTAAGGTCATAAAATGGGTTTTAGGAAAAGTTAATGAAGACTCTGGCTTGGATTTTATGGGTATTGATAGTGAAAGATTAGGGGAAATTGAATTCCTTGTATGCCCAACACTTAGTGATTATGAGAAAGATTTGTTGTATGTGTCAAATTATAATGAATATGTTGAAGTGTCTCTTGATGCACAGCAACTATCGGAGTTTGATGGATTTCAGTTTCATTTAAGCATACTAAATGATGGGTTGGTGTATTATTCAAATTGCTCCGATGCAGAGAGCACGAAAGGAAGAATCTTTTCGTGCCGATTTAATATTGGAAAAAAACTCGGTCAGATCGTAGATTGTATTAATATAGAGATATTCGGATTTAAAAAGAAATTTCCTAGCCAAAGATATTTATGTTGTCAGCAAAAAACTTATTATGTTCGAGAGATAAATATTTCAATGAATGTAGTTGAGAATAAAAAAGCTGAAATTAAGTTTGATTGGCTAGAGTCAACATTGCCTTTTTCTCGTGTAGAAGGTGCTAAAGCCATATTAAAAGTCAGTGATAATCATAATGCAATACCTTCGGTGATTGGCGGAAGGAAGTCTGATGCATGGGTAACATCCAATCGTGAGCTCAAACAGTTATTAAAACGAATCTGTCCTCCTAAGTCAGATGGGCGTTTTTTTTCAAAAGCTAAGTCAAAGTGACAGATTGGGGCGTTATTTATTTGTTGAATGGTTTAAATCTGTGCTTGGGAAGTATCCGCGTAGTCAAATAGTTATTTTTGATCCATATTTTGAGAGTGTTGGTTTAAATCTTTTGGCATTTTGTTTGACATCGGGAACGAGTTGTACAGTATTTAGAACAATTGTTAGGGAGGACGAACGGGGTGGTGTGGCGAAAGGCAAGTGTTCGATTCTGTGGGATAAATTGAAAATTGCTACAAAAAATAGAAAATTATTTAACAGGTTTAGCTTGCGCATATTTGAAATAAAAGCAGGAATATTGCATGATCGATATATTTTGATTAGAGATGAACAGGGTATCCCAGTTGAAGGGTTTCATCTTTCAAATTCGTTTCAGTATGCATGTAAAAATCACCCACTATTGATAACGCCAATTCCAAGAGATGTCTTGATGGATGTTGCAGATTATCAAAAAGAACTTGAAAAATTGGCAAATAACTCAAATAGCAAATCAAAAGTATTGGTGAAAAAGGTTGTTGATTTTCCAGGAAAAGTTATCTCAGACAGTAGAAATTATGACCCATGGGGATGTATGAATCGTAATGAGGCCGGGCTCGCATTTTCTATTTGGTTTGATCAACCAAAACTTAAGGATTTATCAGGCGATGAATTGAGAGAATGTTTGTTACATCTGGGACTTATTAGTAAAAATGGATTTGAAATATGCATCGATGAAGGATTGGAAAATTGTCAGAAATTTATTATAGGGTTGATGGATAATTTTGAAAATGTTTGGTTTGTTTTGGGGGATGTTATGGCAATGTCGCATAATCGCGACCATAAATTTCATTATATTGCTAGTGAGGGCGCTCTTATTGAAAATTTATTGAAATTTGCACAGATGAGATTTAATTTGGGATCATTGGACGTTGAAGGAGGTGAGGAAATTATTGAAAAATCTTACTTTCAGGCGCGAGAAGTAGATATTTTGAATTCGAGTGCTAGGCTAGAGTTTATTGCGAGAACGGGAAGTATCAAGGGTTCGGTTTGGTGCGATGTTTATATGGTAGAAATCTTGTGGGAAAGGCGCCCTATCGAATTTATAAGAATTCTTGAAGGGCAGGTAGATAAATTATTACAAATAGAGGACAAAGGTGAAAATAACGGAAATTATGCTTTAAAAATTGTATTGTTAACGCAGGTTGTCAAAATAATGGCATTTTCCGTATTGATTGATTCTATTGATGTTGTTCAAACTCGGGCGCTTCTAGATAGCCGGGTTGGATTGTTTCGATGGATTGGTATAAATGCTTTAGTAAAATTTATAAGGCGGTCGAATGGTTTTGATATGGTGGATGAAGCGTGTACAAACTTTGAAAGCATTCGAAAGATTTATGTTCTGGCGTGGATTGTAAAAATGCTTTCGGTGGAATCTGATTGTAGTGATTTGCAAAGCCAAGCGATTAAAAGACTATTTGTGGCTTTGCCGCATGTTATAGATGAGGAGCATTTAAGATTATTGCTTAAATGTACGAATCGAAATTTAGATCTTTGTTATATGGATAAATGGATTTTTGAAAAAATTCTATTTCCCTTGCTTGAAAATTCTCGACTTAGTTGGGATTTGATAAGTAAAATTTGGATAAATGATCTTTTGGATAGTGTAAAGAAAGCAAAGGATTGTCTGGTATTCTCGTCTACGTTGCGGGGAGAGATGATAAATATAACGGCTTTCTTTTTTGCGAATAGTTCTATTTTGCAAAGGAATAAATATTTCGAATTAATAAAAGGAGTTTTTGATAGCCATTTAAGAGGTTTGCGTAAGCCACTTGCTGGAGAGCGCCGAACGCTGAAGAGAGATAATTTAATTAATGGAATGATCTGGCTTTTGTGTTTTTGCATGATTGTTCGTTTTTATCAAGAAAAAGAAGGAAGTGCAGATGGTGGAATATTGATTTTGATAAATGAACTTTCTAAGGAGATTGAGTATAGGGTCAATATGGGTGAATGGAAGAAAATTTATCCTGATTTGGTCGATTTTTATGATAAAATCGAAAAGCTGAGTTGCAAAATGTTAGCTGAAGATGATGTTGTCAATTGAGGGGTATTTCTGATACTGCTGGCATGATTGCAATTTATTAGATTTAAATGAATATCCAAATTCAAGACCATTGGTGTGGTTTCGCAATCTGTATTGGAGTAATGGATGATATGGATCAAGAAGTTTTGTATGGTTTTTTTGAATTTGTGAATATTTTTGTAAAGGATTTTTGATAATGGTTGTTCCTGCATTGGTACCTGCCTGTGTTGCCTATTCTTGCAGGAAGAAAACCAATGAATTGCAAATTGTTTAGCATAATAAGGAATTTATAGCGAAATCTGACGAAGGCTTTTTTTTGCTTTCTACGACCAGGCTAATAAAGTCTTAAGGTTGTTATAGTCTTGGTAGTGATTTAGTGACACGATTGATCTATGGTGAGCTTAAGAAATCTAGAGACGAACTTAGATATGAAACGAATGATATGCTTCGACTTGCCAATAGAGTTGCATTTGTTTTGGATGATAGCGATTTAATGAAGGAGCCAAAAATGTTTCACTAAAGATTGAGAAGATCAATCGTGATATTTATTCGTTTTTAGATTCAAATGAGCATCGGGAATTAGATGATATGAAACGGGACGTAAAGTTGTCTAATGAAGATATTTGTACCTTGCGGATTTGTCTTTATTTGAAGGTTCCTGTAGACTCACTAAATTGAAGTTGTCAATTGATGAAGCGATTACTGATTATGTAGACTTTATGAAATCTGAGCAGATAGTAAAATATAGAATCCAGGCTCCATATGGATCTAATATTATCTATAAACGTTTTATTTGATAGTGTGCAGAGATTGTTGATCAATTGTATTGTTGTACGAAAGAGATAAAGGGGAGATTGTATATAGTCGTATCTCGTAATAATTAATTTCTTAATAGATATCCTGAGAAACATCAAGCATTTGCACGATGTTTCGTAAACAGCCCAAAGCGTTCTTTCCTTTGATCTTGGTAAAGCAATCGCAAAATTTCGGCGCAACACAAGGCAGGGCACTCACGTTAGTAGGTGTCCTAATTTCAGATCAGTGGGGATCAAAAGCCTTAGATTGCCGGACAGCGGTCTTCCGGCGGCAACGCCTCGGCATAGTTCCATGGCAGCCACGGCGTCCAGTCAAAGGATGCAACGAGCTACGGCGGTATGTTTGGGATGCGCAAGCGCAACTGTTTATCGTCCTTCAGTCTCTCGTAGCGCTCCGTCTATACCTGACGCTCTACGTGTTCGTAGAAAGCTCGGTGTACCGCCTTAAGCCACTTCGGCCCATATTTGATACAGTTAAGCTTGGCGATTTCTCGCAGCGTCAGCAGGTTGCAGAAACCTTTGGCGCCGTCGATACTTCCTTTTGAAGAAGGTGGCGTTGCGATAGAAGGCAACTGCTCTGACGCTTCGTTCTACCGGGTTGTTGTCCGGACAGATGCGAGGGTCGTCCAAAAAGCTGTGCAGTACGTTTCGGTTGTTGAGCCAAAAGATTACAGCCTTGCCAATCGCGCTTCCTTCTCGCGCCAGTCACCAGTGTCCGTTTTTCTCAACGGCGTAATTCTCCGCTAGAGCCTGCATAATCCGATCAACGCTGTCCGTCAACGGCGTGCAGTACTGTCGGCGATATTGACGGATCCTTTCGAGTTGTTGCTCCCGACTTCCGCCCTTTTGTCAGGGCTTCGTCTCTTCCCAGCCGTAAAGCTTGCTCAGTGTACTCAATGCCGTGCACAACAGATACTGCGGCGAATGCTCTTCAAAGCGGCTCCCTGACAACATCGCTTCGTTCTTTTGCGTGGCAATGTCTGCAAAATGATCGATGTTGACGGCGTTGCAGATGCACCAGAGAAATCTTGAGCATTCGACCGATGCTTCGCAAACATTCGGGCACCAGGAAGTGATAGACCAAGTCCGCTGTTTAACCAACCGGAGGACTTACGAATAAGTTTCCAGTTTCCTTCTGCGACGATTGCTCGGTTGCATACTTTCAATCCGCGTCACCGCCCAGAAGTTGTGGATTTCCAAATCCTCTGTGAGTCTTCTTTCTCAAACAGCGCTATCGCATGGCGGTGGCGCCATTGAGGCTGAGTTGCTCCAATTGACTGATACGCAGCTATTGGAGACTTTTTACCCGCCGACAACGAAGGCGTACCAAGAACCAGACTGGGTGGAAGTTCACAAAAAACTGGCCCGTCGGAATGTCACGCTCAAATTGCTGTACGACATCTATAAGTCACAAGTCGTCAGAAGCGCATACACCTACACTTCCTTTTGTCGCCGCTACTCTGAGTGGCGGCAAACCAACGGCCTTGGCGTACCCAACGGCAATGTCCAAGTCATCCCCGGTGAGAGCATGGAGATTGACTTCGCCGGCGACAACCTCAAGTGGATTGATCCTAACTGTGACGTACAACGTGCTCGGTTGTTTATCGCGGTGTTACCGTACAGCAACCTGACTTACGCTGAGGCTTTTCCCAATGAGAAGCAACAGAGTTGGATCTCCGGCATCGTTCACGCTCTCGAATACTTCGGCGGCACGCCGCAGGTCCTCGTCATGGACAATGCAAAGGCACTCGTCAAGCACTCGAGCTGGTACGAGGGCGAAGTGCAGCTGACGGTGCGCTCCCTGTGCAACAACTATGACATCGAACCGTGGGCGTGTCAGCCCCGTCGTCCCAAGCAGAAAACCGAGTCGAGGCCGGTGTAGGGCTCGCAGAGTGGTGGATCATTGCTGAGATGGAGCTGGAGCGCACCCCGATGGCGCGCGATTTCGATCACCTCAACGAACTGGTAAAAGCGAAACTCGAAGAGCTTAACAACGCGCCGTTTACTGCAATAGCAAGGTTTAACTCCCGTAGGCAAATGTTTGAAAAGATGAAGAACGCGAGTTCCTTGGCCGTCTGCCGCTCCAAGCTTTCTGCCCGTTGGATATTCGCGTCCTTGTCGTTGGTCGTGGCCATTGCGTGCGCATCTCAGGTAACGGCCATCGCTTCAGCACGCCGCCGGAGTACACCGGCAGGCGCGTTTCTGTGACGATCACAGATGACAAGATATACATCTATGATCTGGATTCGTGGGTCAAAATCGCCGAACACAAGCGATACAAGAAAGTGCAGGGCAACAAGACCCACCTATTGACGGAACACCTGACTGACGCGGAAAGGAAATACCGACGCCAACCTCGCGAATGGGTTGCAGAATTTGTCAAGGCAGGATGGCCGGAAGACTTCGCCGATCGTCTGGTGCGGCATCTAAAAAAGGAAAAACCAACTTACCTTGCGGCCGAGCTTGCAATGCCTTGATGGGACTCTTCAAGCTTTACCCGGTCTCCGTCATCTACCAGGCTCTGATGAGCACTCGCCTCGAGTACGGCAACGTCACCTATCAAGAAACGCGCAAAAGATGTGAGCAGATCATTTGGGCCAAAGAAAACAACCGGGAGCCCAACATTGGCAACGATCAAAGGGTCTCGGTCGACTATTTGTCTCCGACTCACGCCAATATCCGAAACAACTACCGATGAGGGGGTGAATGATGAGTCGATCGGTAATGGATCTCAAAGATGTTTGCCTTGAGCTGTGCGCCTCGGCATCCTGATGAAAGCTCTGGAACTTGTCAAGCTTCCGAATTATCAAAGCTTAGATCCAGTGGAGTTCTTATACGAATGTCTCACGAGCGAAGCGGCTCGACGGCAAACGAGAAAGGTTGCGACACGGATCAAAAATCAGCATGCGTCTACCCGGACGCGTGTATTGAGAATACTTTGTACGCGCCTGACCGCAAGCTGAACCGCGGATTGATTGAACGACTGGCCTGTTGCGATTGGATTCGCCATGGCGAGCACTGCGCCATCACGGGCGCCACCGGCAGCGGCAAAACGTGGTTGGCCAGCGCGTTGATGAATGCCGCAATCCGAGCAGGCTTTAGAGCAAAGTATTACCGCGTCAACGATCTCTTGCTCGAATACGTCGAAAGCGCTTCCAATACTACGTTGCGAACGAGTAAGAAGAAACAACTGAACAGGTATCACCTGCTGATGATTGATGAATTCGGCCTAGGCAGCTTAACGGCGAACCAACGTGCTGACCTGCTGGAAATCATAAATGAGAGAACACGCGAAGGAGGCAAAAGCGTGATCGTTACAAGCGTGTTTCCGGTAGATGTCTGGGCGAGCTGTATCGGGGACGTGTCGTCTGGTGATTCCATTCTGGACAGGCTCATTTATCGAGCTTGGCGCCTGAATTTGGAAGGCCCGTCTATGCGAAGCCGAACAGAGTGCGGAGCACTGGAAGATCCCTATGGGAAGAAGCTGAAGCCTTAAGGAGGAAGGCTTGTAGGCATCTCTCGAATCTTGAGTTTGACAAGCAGTGACTGCGGAACGCCCGCCGCATTCGTTCCGCGCGGCTGGGCAACGGTAATAGTTTGCCAACTCTCACTCGGATTACCCCAGAATGCCCCAGCCTGCACCGACCTGCCTACTGCCCATCTTTTGACGGAATGAACGGAAGGTCGTACACAGGCTGGGTTAGAGAGCTAGGAACATCAACAATACGGATGCACTCGGAACAACGAAGTTTCCCTAAGCATCAATCAGCATCGAAGTCACTGTCCGAATGCTCAAGAATCGGGTGTCCAAATGCGTAAGAATCACCGTCCGAATAAATAGTAACTTTCAATAACGGCTGATTTGTGTTCAGAGTGTTCTATCTAAGTTTCTCAACTTTTACTGGAACACCGGAACGGCATGTTGCTCCAATCCAGTAATCGTTGAGCATGGATACCTTTCCTTGGCGGGTGGGATCATGCGGAATGACGCGGTTAATGGCGATGCCTCCAGAGACCTTCTTAAGGATGCCGAGCTTTTTACCGTTGATCTCAGTTTCAGTTGCACCGTAAGCCCAATGCCCAAAGCCGTGTGCAACACAGACAGCTCCTTTTACCACCGATTTATCGGCTAACAGGAGCCCTTCTGCAGGAACACCGTTCCCACTGATGATGCGGACACGGTCACCGGATTTCAAACCATACTGAGCTGCTGTGTCTTCATGCATTTGGATAAAGTTTTGAGGCGCAGTTTCGCGGTTACGCTCAAAAATGACCGAATAGGGTGAGCGTAGTTGAGCTTTGTATGTTGTCAAAAGAAGTGGAAATTCTTTCTTAGGCCACCGCCTGTCCCATGGCTCTCCATTAAAGAAACGGGGGGCGTGTACCAGCGGAACACCAGGGTAGCGTTGTCCGCTGTACGCATGACGTATACCCTGTACAAAGGAACGAGACAGCTCAGAGAAACTTTTCAGTGCCGACAAGACGTTCTTGGGCAGCAAGAGCTCGCGCGTGCAGACGGCCGAAGCCGTCTCGGCCAAGATTCTGATCGAATTCGTTTCGCTCATCGTCCGCAGCCGTATCTACAACTTGCTCAAGGATGAAGTGCTCAAGCTCAACATGCGCAAGAACTTCATGACGGTGCCGGCGGCTTTCCGAGAACTCGAGAAACTCGAAATCGTCCGCATCAACGGTGGCGTCTACCAGCTTGATCACGCTGTGACGCGCAATCAGGAAACCATCTTGAAAGCCTTTGGCATCGACGAGGATGAAGTCAACAAGAAAATCGCTCAGATAGCCGAAACGCTTGGCAAGGCCAATCAGCGGGGCAAGGAAGAAGATACCCAGGAGGAAGACGACGATGCCGAAGCGTAAGTCGCTGAAGACGATTCAAGCAAAAATCGAGAAAACCAAGCAGAGCATGGCGGCCGCCAGGAGGCGTTACGACAACTTGGCAGGAGAACTGAAAACGCTGTCGTTGGAGTATGAACAGGTGCAGGCTACGCTGATCGCTGACGCCTTCAAAAAGAGCGGCAAGTCCTTCGATGAACTGATGGTCGTTTTGGGCCGCTAACGAGCCTCAAATGGCTTGAGAGTAATTTTGGGCTGGAAGTTCAGGTTGTCGGCTTCGTAATAGAAGTCACCCTGTGAATATTCCGGAAAATCTTTCGCAAATTTATCGCCGATGTTGACACGACCATCGCTGGTCAAGCGCCCGACGTAGCGCTTGACCAACGTCGGGAAGTTTTGCTGACGGGATCCCACTTTGTTTGCTAAGCATAGACGTAGGAGTTGCCTTGTGAGCTCGTTTGTACAGTGAAGTGCCAACGGTCGTTGTTTGCGGTTCTCATGCTTGAAGATCACCAGTAATTAGATAGGGATCGTTTTACATGAAAAAGAAAACCCCCACAACTTTATTTCTAACAAAATCATGGGGTTAGACAGACTAAAGCATGGTTTATTGATCCAATTCAAATGTTATGTGGATCAGTTAACCGGGAGTTCGGGTTGCGTGGCTCTTTTTCTTTGGTGATTTCCGGCAGTCAGCAAACTCGCAAATAGCCTCTATGCCGAGAAACTCACGCTCGTTTCCAAGTCTGAAATCGTATATGAGTTTCGGGTGAAAGTTGTTGTTTTATAGGTTTAAAGCTGAAAATAATTTAGACTTTTGATAACATGTTGATGTTTAGAGGCATTTTTTGTCGTGGTTTATTGTGGGTTTTTAAATATCCGAAGTCAAAATGAGCTGATATTTCAATATGAAGCTATTTTAGGGGGGGTACAACCCCTCGGGCAACAAGCCAATTAGCATATAGAAGATCTTCTGGTTCATCTATATCTATGCCCTCTATCATATTTGTTATGACGCAAAATTTATTATCGTTAAGACTTTTTTTGGAAAAATAGTCCGATGGTGAATTTACGTAAACTGCTCCATTTACCCTGTAGATTGCAGGAAAGTCTTGTCTTCTAATTGTGCTATTTTGTTCTAAAAGAATGTTTTCGATTTGAGAGTTATTGTTTATTACTTTTCTCATTAAAATAGGATTCTCTTTTACGTGAGAAACGCTAACAACGCCAGATTGTTTTGTTTGAGCAAGTTTAATTGCCCTAGAGATGGTTTCTACAGACCGAAAGGGTTGCGTTGGTTGTAATAATACTACGAGATCTGGTAGTTTCTTAATCGTAGCAAGTTGTCCTAAAAAGTATGAAATAGATTCAACTGTAGTTGTAGTATCTAGGGCTAAAGTGGCGGGGCGCATAAAGGGGGTTTCGGCCCCATAGCTACGGGATATTTCTGCTATCTCAGAATCGTCAGTACTGACGTAGATATTATTAATGGTTGGGCAGGCTTGAGCTTTATTAATACTCCATGCCACAAGAGGAATACCTCCTAGATTGCAGATATTTTTTCGGGGAATGCCCTTGCTCCCACCTCGAGCTGGAATAATCGCTGCTATATTCATGGTTTAGTATGTTAAATGCTTTTGTATTGAGCGGTTCCAAAAGTCATGTGAGTTTAAGATTTTTAAAAATTTCTCAGCAGAATGACCATCGCCAAAAATTTTTGAAGCATATCGATGTCGGGGACAATTTTTGATTGCTTGCAGTATTTCTCTTTGATTGAAATTTACATGTTGAATGTTTTTCGATTTATTTAAACAATAGCGTCCCTGTTGTCTGGATCCAATGTCAATAGCAGGAATGCCGTATATGCTAGCCTCTCGTATACCAGCACTAGAGTTTCCTATAATAAATTGACAGTTTTTTAAAAGTGTTAAGAACGCCTCAAATCTAATGGACGGAAACAACATGAATCGACCGTTGTCTAGCAGTTTTGTATAGGCGGAAAGTATTGTTTCATGACCTAGATCATTATTTGGATAGATTATTATTCCGTTTTGCTTTGATTCAATTAATGATTCGGCAAAAACTACTGAATTCTTATTTAAGTCAAATAAATTCGTAGTTACTGGATGTAAGGTTGCGATAAAAAAATTTTTAAAAAGGATCCCGTAGTGATCTTTGACTTCTTGAAGTGAAGGCAGTTGATCACTCATCATCACATCAATATCAGGCGATCCTATCACATGAATCCTAGAGGGTTCTTCACCTAGTCTGAGAACTCGTTCCTTTGCATTTTCAGAGGATACAAAATGTTCATGCGCCAATTTAGTTACTGAATGCCGGATAGACTCATCAATTGTCCCTGATACCTCACCACCTTCAATATGAGCTACCCGAACATTTTGCAGAGAGGCCGAAAGTACACCGGCAAGAGCTTCGATTCGGTCACCGTGTACCACTACAAGGTCTGGGTTTAGTGCTCGAATATAATTAGATAGATTCCCAATTATTATCGCTAGATTTTGAGCCATCCCTTCCTCATGACTTGCAGATGCAAAATCCACATGTACGTTTTCCCAACCATCTCGTTGAACTCCTAGGTAGGTACTTCCGTGCAATTGTGAAAGATGCATACCAGTTACAAAGACAAATAGTTGAAAGCTAGAAGATGATTGGATTGCCGCCATGAGGGGCTTTATTTTTCCATAATCTGCTCTAGTTCCTGTTATAAATAGAATTTTTTTTGTAGACATAATTTATTTAACCATGCCCTTTTTAAGTTGTACACCATTTGGTATATCGACTGCTGCTACTTTTCCCAACAGAGAATCAAATTTTTCTGCCAAAAAATCCCCTGTTCCTGGTCTTTTTACCCATAAATTTTGTTTGGTAAATGTTTCCCCTGCTCTAATGGAATTTATAGTTACCACTGAAGCATACGCAAAATCTATGGTTACCTGCTCTTCGGAAAGTGCTTCCTTGTGCCCTCCTAGCATCTGGGGTATTAATTCTGATGCCTCTATTAATTCAGTCAAGTCTTTTTCATCCATTGAACAGATTATGTCTGGACCGATTCGAGATTTACTGTCGGTGTAGTGTCGCTCAATGATTTGTGCTCCAAGCGCAAGAGCACTATAAGCTGCAAAATTGTTACGTGTATGATCTGACAAACCAACTGGGCATGAAGGAAAGTATGACATCAATTCCTGCATCGCGCCAAGTCTTACTTGATTGGCTTGGGTTGGGTAGAGGTTTGTTGTATGCATTAAGGCGTATGGCACATTTCTCTTTTCAAGTATTTCAACAGCTTTTTTTATTGATGAAATATTGTTCATGCCAGTAGAGAGAATCATAGGCTTTCCAAATTGTGCGATATGGTCAATTAGCGGATAGTTATTTAATTCGCCCGAACCAATTTTAAATGCTTGAACACCGAACTTTTCTAGACGGTCAGCGGCAGCCCTGGAAAAGGGGGTACTAAGGAAGACCATGCCGAGATCATGACAATATTCCATCATCTCTCGCTCATCATGTTCATTTAGAGCACAGGACTTCATAATTTCGTAGATTGACTTGTCCGAGTTCCCTGGAATAACTGATTTTGCAGCATCGCACATTTCATCATCAACTATATGCGTTTGGTGTTTTACGATGCGGGCACCTGCGCGGGCTGCTGATTGGACCATGAGTTTAGCTACGCTTAAATCACCTCCGTGATTGATGCCGATTTCAGGGATAATTAATGGCGTTTTTGGTCTTATGTCGATATTAGCAATGCGCATAATGATGTGCTCTACATTATTTCGATTGGGTAAATGGATTTTAGCTTGTTGAAGAAAGTAATTAGTTGATGTGATGAAGTGTCCTCTGATAATTCTAAATATTTGTTATAATAAAATGTTGTGTGGATTTTCTTGTTTGAAAAAAAGTTTCTATCAAACATTATTAGCCAATAACAAGCTGCAGATGACGATATAGTGAATAGGTTGTATGTGTCCGTTTTGTTATAGATAAGTTCAACTTCAAACGGGATAGAGGATTCAGTTGTTTTAAAGCGTTTTGACAAATATTTGATTTGAGATTTTGTTGTCCCTGGGTGTAATCTTAAATAAATGTTACATTCCTTCATGCTTAATTGTGAGATGATCTTTAGTCGAGCGTTGAATTTTTTTATCTCGATTTTCGTTCTTTTCGAAAAGCATGATAAAGGCCAAATTCCTCTTTTTCCAAGTGGTTGGTCGAAGTATATGTTATTTACAAAGAATGGCTTACAATTGAATATGCTGGATATCCAGTATAGCAGTGTTTTTCGGTTTTTAGAAATTTTGGGTATTTGGATGATCTGTAGATCTTCCGTTGGGAAGACGACTAATTTTGGCTCATACAAATATATCCTGTCAGGTTGGCTTTGTAACGATATCTCTAAATAACTCCTTGTGCCCTCGTCTATAAGGTGCCGGAGACATGATTTTGGGCAAAGACTAGAGATGAGATCTAAATCTGAATGGAAATAAATATCAGAAGCCTCTTTGAGGATTCTGAGAGGGATATTAAAGTGTCTTTCGAGAAAGTTTTCGTAATTTGAAATGCAGGAAAAGTTATATTTATTTGTCGACTGGATTGGAAGTTGATTTCTTAGATCTCCCGACTGTAGCCACTTTTTTATGCTAATTTGTTTATGAGGAAGTGTATAAATATCATTGAAAATGTGCAAGTTGTCAATTTTGTCTTTTAATCCGTTCTGGATGAGTCTGTCTGATAATATGCATGAAATGTCTTTTTGCTTAAATCTTAGGTGGTCAATGATGTTTAGGGCTGTAATTAACTGCAGGTGAGTCCGAAGATAGAAAACGATTCTTTTCATAATTTTTTTCTTAGTGTTAATTTTATATTGCTATATTTTTATATAACAAATTAAGTATGGACCTAGTTGCCTGATCAATGTATTGCAGCATGAATTCATTTGTTCTGTCTTTATGGTTAATCTGACTTGAAATTAAATCTTTCCAATGTATGGGCAACTCGCTATCTTCCCAATTTCCTCTTCCCCTGCCAAAATGTGCTACAGCCAGATATAGATGCAAAACGTCAGCCACGAAGCCTTTCAAAGCATCTTCAGACCAAACAACCACGATACCTTCAATGGTTTTTTTTCGGTTATAAGCAACTGATAGTCCTGCGCCCCCTACTGCTCCGACGATAGCACCAATTAAAGTTCCAAGCCCCATTGTTAGTCCACCGGCAGAGAGATCGGAAACTAGGCCACCGGCAGCGCCTGTTCCGAGCGCTCCTGCTACTGCAGCTGGGGTAGCAGGCATTGGGTAGATGATTTTCCAATCAGACTGTATAAGCCGCAGCAAATCTTTCCTAACTCCCTTCCCGGTGAGAGAGTTGATGGCTATTAATTTGTCGGTTAATGAGCAAAACTCATCTGCGGCACGGGAAGCGAGAGCAGTTTGAGCTGCGCTAATAGGATCACTGATTGTCTCATTTTTAAAGAGGCCAAGACGTTTTCCTAGCAATCTGAGCTGATCTTTGATGGACGCGGATTCCACAACTTCTCGATCATTGGCAATTTTCTCGAGATAATGGGCCATGGCTTGAATACTGGTGTTGTACGCAGCACGGCGTTTTCTTGCCCATACTTCCCGCAGGGCATCAAAGGTCGCATGAAGTTCTTCTGGGAGCGCTTGGTCTATGGCATCGAACAAGGCAAATTCTTGCACCCAACATCTTGCAAAGGCATCCATCGGGAGTACAGAACTTACAATCGGATAGGCAGTCATTGCATTTGTCCACCGATCCACATCTGCTTCTTCAGCTTCTGGCGGTTTCGGTTCTCCCATTTGATTGAGCAACACGATCACCGGCTTGCCGATCCACTCGAGAATTCTCATTTCTGCACTCACGTATGGAGCAGAGTCAGGTAGCTCGGTGGCATTGACAAGATAGAGCACAACGCTTGATGTTTCTTTAACGTGTTTGAGAGCTTTCTGATTTAACCAAAGAGATTTGTTTGCGACACGATCCCAAACCTCGGACAAGAACCAACCTACTGGATTGGCTCTGCCTTCCAAACGTTTCGCAAGAGCGACAGAATTGCCAAATCCCGGCGTATCCCAAAGAATGAGTTCACAACCTTCAGGAGTTCTTGCCAATACATAATCATCTGTTGTTTCAGTGACGTGGGCGCGGTCAGCAACCTCACCGATGTCGCGGCCTAGCAACGTACGTGCCAGCGTCGTTTTGCCAACATTGGTATGACTGACCAAACTCAAATGAATTCGCATCGGATCATTGCTCATTGTTCTTTTCCTTATTGTCAGTCACATGGACGGTTTGATCGGATGAAATTCGCGGGGCTGCCCAGGCTCGAATTGTCTTGATTGCTTCTAGTTGAGACTCGGATGAGTCTCGTAACACAAACAGTTTGATCTGATGCGCATTGCTCAATGCTTCCCAAGCTTCCTGTCGTTCCTTGATGCGTGCCGGCATTGAAGTGAAGCGTTGAACAAACTCCTTCATGTCAAGAAGTGCGGCAAAGACTGCAGAGCCCTTGGATTCATAAGCGTGACGCAGACGCTCGATGACCGCTCCGTGCACTTCCTCTTCTGGGGTCTCAATGCCGTCCAACCAAACAAGGACGATTGGCTTTCGGGGACCGGAAGGAACGGCGGGAACGTTCGCTTCTTCATCGTCAAAGTCGATAGTTTCGACAACGGAGTCCTCTGCACTTCCCCAATGTTTGCAGAGGACGGAGGTTGTTTGATCTCGCAAGGGACGATTCACGGACGATGTGACAATCAATAAGTTCCCCAGCACAGCGTCCTGCGCGCATTGGACAAGGATATTTTCGAAGTAGGACGACTCAATCGAAAGCGATGTCTGCGACTTAAACCGATTCATTCGCCAGGTATCAAAGCAGGCGAAGATCAGGCGAGGAACAATAACGACAACTCCCATCATAATCATCATTCGAATGAGCCAGGGAGCTGCTGAAACAGGACTTTCGAGATATGGGAGACGGTCTGCCCGCATTTCAACTATCTGAGCAAGATCAGGCATGGGCGGCAGAGGCCCAACGGCGGGTATAAGCCCATATGTGTAATCAATGAAGGCCTTTACGCTTTCAGGGCTTTCCGCAAGCCATGTGCTCTCCCACCCAGCCCAGTATGACGTACCGAAACCACGTACCAGAAGACTCACGATGATTCCCAAAGCAAAGAAAAGGGCTGCGAAATGCAAGGTACGGGCTACGTTCATGCGAATCAGCGGCGCAACAAACGACGACCATTCGCTGTAGAAGTGCGACTTGAAACCGGAACGACGCAATGTGCTGTAGCTTGTCTTTTGAACAAATGTGTTGAGGCTGCTTCGCAACGGCAACGCAAATCGATTGGTTCCGGTTCCGACCAGGCCGATTGCGTAGCAAAACAGTGCGATGTAGACAACAAGATTCCAGAGGATCACTCCCCAGTAGGGAGGGGAGAGCAGATTGACAATGTGCTCAGGGCTTGCAATGCGATCCGTCAAGGCACCTAGCACAAAGGCTAGCAGAACAAAGAGAGGTGAGAAGAATTGGGGCAGGCGGGCTTTGGTGCTGACGGTCGTGTTAACGCCGCGCTCAGAAGCCGTACGCAACACGACCTTGGCGCGCTCAGTCAAGAGCTTCACAGCATCGGCGGATTCTCCGACCGTATGGGCGGCCCGAAGGCTCGCGGCTTCGGCGTCAGCCGACGTCCACTTGATATGCGCGTCATTGGATTCCTCAATCGCCTTGGCAAGCAGAATCAGTTTTGCCTGTTGGAGTGTTAGTCGAACCGATGTTCGTTTGCTTTTTGCCATAGCAATGAGAAATCCTCTGATATTGGTTCAAACCCCTATTTTAGGTGAGAGTGCTTAGTTGCGCTCTAGATTCGAGCCATTTGCACGGCTTGAACCAGTTCTTTTGTTGCTGCACCGGGATCCTTTTGTCCGCATATAGCTGAAACAACAGCAACCCCATCGGCTCCGGCACGAATCAAATCGCCAACAATGGGTACTTTGACGCTGCCGATGGCAACAACGGGACAGGGTTTGCGTAAGGCTAGTAGTGCGAAACCATCAATGCCAAGCGCATCGCATGCATCCGGTTTTGTGCTGGTTGAGAAAATCGGTCCGATTCCAAGATGATCAACCAAACGAACATCTACTGCAGAGAGTTCCTGTTCGTTGGATACAGAGAGTCCTAGTACCTTTTCGTTGCCGATGATGGCGCGAGCATCGCTGGGAGATAAGTCGTTCTGCCCGATATGCAAGCCTTCGGCATCAACGGCAAGGCACACATCGGCATGATCGTTGATGATCAGAGGAACATGAAAGTCGGCGAGAACAGACTTCAGTGCGCGGCCGCACTCAACCAGTGCCCTCTTTTTCCAATGCGGAGCCCGCAATTGAAAGCATGTGGCGCCATTTTGTACTGCCGCGCGCGTGGTGTCGATCATGCCTTGAGCACCACCACACAAATCGGGGTCCAGTACCAGATATACGGAAAGATCGATGGGTTGTCGCATCAATAAAAGTCCTTGGCTTGAAGAAGGTTCAGAGCGTCAATGTATGCCACAGCAAAACTACCCGGGCCGCGGGCTACGCCGGCAGCCTGTTGTGCGGCACGTTTGGCAAGCGCACAGGCGGAAATGACAGCTTCAAGGGGATGTTCAGTTTGAGCAACGAAGGCTGCCACCATGGCTGACAGGGAGCAGCCGGTTCCGACCACAAGCGTTGCCTTAACGGAGCCGCCAGTACACGAAAGAATTTCCTTGCCGTCGGTAGCGTAGTCGGTTTTGCCGGTGACGCAGACGATGGTGTTGTACTCACGAGCAAGTTTGACGGACGCAACAAGAGCGGCATCACTAGAGTCGGTACTGTCGACCCCCTTACCGCCTTTGCCCATTCCTGCAAGGGCCAAAATCTCTGAGGCGTTACCGCGGATCACCGTCGGGTGAAGTGCCAAAAGGCCTTGAATCATTTTGTCACGCCAGGGAATAACACCGGCTGCAACCGGATCCAGCACCCAGGGAACATTGTGTCGAACGGCACTTTTGGCAGCCAGATGCATGGCTTCCAACGAATCCGGACGGGGAGTGCCGACATTGATCAACACGGAAGAAGAAATCGCGGCAAAGTGTGCGGCTTCTTCACAGGCGATAACCATAGCGGGCGATGCGCCCATCGCAAGCAACACGTTTGCCGTGATCTCCTGCACAACATCATTGGTTATGCAGTGCACGAGCGGCGCTACCTGTTTCACATGGAAGAGGTGTGTCGCAATGGTTTCCGGTTCTACGGCAAGAACAGGAGGCAAAGTGCATTCAGACATACAGCAGAAGAAAAGATACGAAGTTAAACAATCAAAGGGAACTGATGGCGCGCGTCAGCATATAGCCGGCAAGAACCAGGAGCATGCAGGCAAAGATGCGCTTTAAGGGTTTCGTGTCGATGCTGTGGGCGACCTTGGCGCCAAACGGCGCGGTAAAAATGCTTGCCGTAGCAACAGACAACAAGGCAGGCAAATGAATATAGCCCAACATCATGGGAAACTGTGGGAGGCCCGGTTCACCCCAGCCTGTAATGATGTAGCCGAGCGTTCCGGCAGCGGCAATCGGAAATCCCAAGGCTGCAGAAGTTCCTACGGCGTTATGCATTTTGACATTGCACCACACCATGAACGGGACGGAAATGAAGCCGCCCCCGGCGCCGACCAATGCCGAGACAACTCCGATGCCGGTACCGGCGCCAAACATTCCTGCCATTCCCGGAAGAGTTCTTTTGGCTTCCGGTTTGGAATTGAGGAACATCTTGACAGCGGAAAAGCCGACAAAACAGACGAAGACGAGAGAAATCCAGAAGGTTGGGAGAAGGCTGGAGATTTTGGCTCCGAGTAGTGCGCCTACCAAGATACCGGGTGCCGCTGCTGCAACAACGTTCCAGAGCACTGCACCGCGCTTGTGATGCGCTCGCACCGAAGAAAGCGACGTGAACATGATGGTAGCCAAAGATGTCGCAATGGCTGTATGAACGATAGCTGTATCAGGCACGTCGGCATAGACCAAAAGCATGGTCATGAAAGGCGTGAGCACCATGCCCCCGCCAATGCCGAGGAGGCCGGCCAAAAAACCGGTACAGGCGCCTAAACAAAGCAGAGCCGCAACAATTTCCCAAGACATGAATACGCTTCCCACAGAATTGTCGAAATGCGGCGTACATGATACCTGCGCCAAAGAGGGCAGAGCGAAGTTGGGGCAGGAATTGACAAAGGCGGGAAAAGGAAGACCCTGTGGTTTCCGGCTACGTTACCTGAACCGAAAGGTCAGGGTGGCCGCGGCTGGAGCGGAAAACGGAGCGGACAACGCGTGCCCGCTGCACTATCGGCTCTCGAGTTAAACGGCCTTGCACGAATGCATAGGTTAGGAACATTGGAGCCGCTGGTGAAACTTCACAGGGTAGGATAATTATAAAACGATAATGACCTCAGGTACCCGATTAAGCGTAGTACCCACTAGTACAAAGCTTGTGGCGATCTTTAACAACCTGGAATTATGAGGTTAAGAGTTTGAGGACGGTTGGCTCGGTGAGCCAACCTGAGAAGGGCTTTGCCCTCTCCGCCTGGCGGCGGATTCACCCAAAGTTTTTCCCGGCCCTTAAGAATACGCCTTGCCTTGCCCGCACAAGCTTGTTTCATCGTAAGGCATACACTTGAAGTGCGCAGATAGGAGAAGTCCGACTCTGCGCGGCCCGCGAGAATGCGCGGACAGCCTGAGTTTTAACGCTTTGGCTGAGAATGTGATGACGGCACACGCTGTTATCGCAACGCTTCCCCCTTTGCTGTCGGCGATGACGTCTTTCTTTTAGTCACACCGTTTAGCATCGGCAAGCAGCCGGCGCTTTCTTGGGGTTTCAAGGGAGTTGGTGCCGATGATGAATTGACGCACGACCCCGCATAGGGCGTCACGCCGCATACGGCTTCATGCGTCAAGTCCGTGAAGGGGGAGGAACCTCCTGAAGACCCTCGGTCTTTTACGGCATCTAAGCGCCAAAATGTTCTAGCACAACATTTAAAGGAGGCCCTCATGGCGAATCTTAACCAGTTTTGCGACTTCACGAAGCTCATCGGCATCGACATTGCCAAAAGTGTGTTTCAGATCTATAGCTGCGATACGCAGACCGGTGAGATCACCAACGTGCAGATCAAACGGGATAAGGTGCTGGAGAGCCTTGCCAATTGCGGCAAATGCCTTATCGGCATGGAGGCATGCGGCAGCTCCCAATACTGGGCCCGCAAACTGCAGGCACTCGGCCATACTGTCCGGCTGATGGATCCCAAGCTCGTAAAGCCTTTTGTTCGTCACAACAAGAGTGACAAGGCTGATGCCGAGGGCGTCTACCATGCCCTGGTAAGCGGAGTCCGGGCCGTTGCTGTCAAGACGGAAACGGAACGTGACATCCAGACGCTGCTGACAATGCGAGCCTTGCTGGTCAAACAGCGCACAGCCCGCATCAACCACGTGCGCGGCTTACTTGCCGAATACGGACATGTTATGCCAAAGAGCGTTGATCAATTCGATAAAAAGGTTGATGAATGCATCAACAGCCTTCAGGGTGACGCTGTGCAGTTGGTGATCGACATGTTGCGCGATACGGTCAAAAGCATTCGTGACGAGCATGATCGGATCAAGACGCTTCAGCGCGAAATCAGCAGGCTTGCCAATCAAACCAGAAATGCAAAGCACTTTCTGACAGTTCCGGGCATTGGCGAGACGATTATGGCGTATATGTGCGTGCTGCTTGCCGATCCAGCGCAATTTTCTTCGGGCAGGCAGTTTGCAGCTTATCTTGGCTTGGTGCCAATGCATACGGGCAGTGGCGGCAAGACTGTCACCACAAAGATTCCCGGCCGATGCGATAAAGCTCTGCGAGCTTTGTTGGTACAGGGAGCCCATGCGGTGGCCAGGTCGAAATACCGGACAGACTGGGTGAAGACCATTTTGGCAAAGAAACCCAAGAAGGTGGCAATGGTTGCCATCGCCAACCGCATGGCACGCCAGTGCTGGGCGGTGGCAAGCAAGGGACAGGACTGGAGAAGGATGCCCGTTACGGCAGCATAGGAGAAAGAGGAAATGCTCGCCGTGATTGATCCAAGCTCAATGATGTAAAAACCGGTTACGCCGGCCTCTGCTAAACCTGTGCGGCCTTTTGACGTATTTTTGCGTCTCTATAAAAAAGAGGAACAGAGGTCCGGATCTCCATCATGGCCACGTCAGAAGTGCCGCATTCGCTGATGCGGTCATGACGATAAAAAGGTCGAATAAGAACGTTCAACACTTTCTTCAGTTGATCACGTAACGAACTTTGAGACGGTTGACGACGTCGGGCACCACGAACAGACAGTAAGTTCAGCTCGGTTAGTGAAAGTTTTTGCCAATGCACCCACGCACTGGCAAGGGTTTTTGCGCCCCGACAGAAGAAGTCAGGCAGGTTTCGGCAACTTGATAGCAAACCAAACCGAGAGATGAGGCAACACGCCGCAGCGCCATATTCCACGGACGTTTTCACGCACGATGGATTGCCATTGGGCGGCCTTAATCGCACTATCGTTGGATGCTTTGTCGTCGGATAAGAAAATGGAGTTTGACTTGAGTCAAGAAGGCGCGTTCCCTGCTATTGACTCCTGAGGACATAAG